>Ga0111539_10003384_pt1 | contig 21018 bp, 21 predicted proteins | sample RhiMethybrSRZTD1_FD_79667 | JGI IMG/M metagenome (GOLD analysis project Ga0111539, IMG submission 79667) | Populus rhizosphere microbial communities from Tennessee, USA - Rhizosphere MetaG P. TD hybrid SRZTD1 (version 2) (version 2) | ecosystem: Host-associated > Plants > Roots > Rhizosphere >...
CCCTGCACGGTCACGCCGCGCTCGAAGCCCATGAGCTTCATCGCGATCTGCCCCTGGTCGTGGTACATGGTGACCACGCCGTCGTAGCCCGCGTCCTTGCGGGTTGCGCGAACGAAGACCGTGTCGGCCGGAAACGGCCCGTCCGCGGGATAGCCGCGCGAGCGCGCGAGCTCCACGCCCGGGCCGATCACCTCGATCTCCTCGCGCCCGTACGCGCCGTTGTCGCCGTTGTGGGGGTTGAGGCCGCACACCACGATGCGGGGGCGCGCAACCCCGGACTTCCGCAGGCTCTCGGTGATGAGCTGCGTCATCTGCGCGACCTTCTCCTTGGTGATGAGCGCCGAGACTTCCGAGAGCGCCACGTGCGAGGTCACGCGCGTGGTCCACAGGGTCTCGAGCACGTTGAGCTCCACGCAGGTGCCGTCGAAGGCGAGAGTCTCGGCGAACCAGTGCAGCTCGTCGGGATGGTCCATGCCGCCCGCGCGCAGCGCCGCCTTGTTGAGCGGCGCGAAGCAGATCGCGCCTGCCTTGCCCGTGCGGCAGAGGTCCAGCCCCACGCGCAGGCCCTCCAGCATGAAGCGGCCGTTCTTCGCCCCGGCCACCCCGCGCTCGAAGGCCCCCTCGTCGAGGCCGGCCCATCGGACCAGCATGGGTTCGTAGTCGAGGCGCACGCCCGCGGCGCGCAACCCCTCCTCCATCACCGCGCGGCTCGTGATGAGCCTGATGTCCGCGCGCTTCGCGACCTCGCCGTCGGCCAGCAACCGCGCGATCAGCTCGGGGCCGACGCCCGCCGGGTCGCCGGTGAAGAGCGCGATGGCAGGCTTCGCGTTCACTGCTCGCCCTTGATCCCCGCGTCGCGCACGAGCTTGCCCGAGCGCTCGTAGTCGGCCTTGGCCATCGCGGCGAACTCGGCGGCGCCAAGCGTGCCGGGCTCGCCCGCAAGGCCCTCGAGGCGTTTCCTCACGTCGGGCATCGCCAGGATCTTCATCGTCTCGGCGTGCAGGCGCGTGGTGATCTCGCGCGGCAGGTTCGCCGGGCCGAAGAAGCCGTACCACGTCGACATCTCGACCCCCGGGACCCCGGCCTCCGCGAGCGTGGGGACATCCGGCAGCTCGGCCGCGCGCCTCGGCGTCATGACCGCGAGCGCCTTGACCTTTCCGCCCTTGATGAAGCTCATCGCGGAGGACGTGGTGTCGAACGAGAGCTGGATCTGGCCGCCGACCAGGTCGGTCAGCGCCTGCGACGAGCCCTTGTACGGCACGTGCACGATCTTCGTTCCCGTGGCGAGGTTGAATGCCTCGCAGGCCAGGTGCTGCGTGCTGCCGATCCCCGACGAGCCGCACGAAAACGCGCCCGGCTTCGCCTTGATCTCGGCGATGAGGTCCTTCACGCTCGTGGCAGTCACCGTCGGGCTCACGGCGACCACGTTCGGCACGACCACGAGGAGCGCGATGGGCGTGAGATCGGTCACGGGGTTGAAGCCCAGCTTCATGATGTGCGGCGCGATCGCCTGCGCCGTGTTGGTGCCGACCAGCAGCGTGTATCCGTCGGGCGGCGACTTCGCCGTCACGTCGGAGGCGATCGTGTTGGCCGCTCCCGGCCGGTTCTCGACCACGAAGGGCTGGCCGAACACGGCGCCCAGCTTGTCGCCCAGCATGCGCGCGATGATGTCGGTGCCGCCGCCGGGAGAGGCGCCCACCATGATGCGCACCGGCTTCGTGGGCCACGGCCCGGCGGGCGTAGACACCGGCTGCGCGGGCGCAGCGAGGCTTGCGGCGGCGGTGAGCGCCGCGAGGACGTTACGGACCATCGGGTTCTTCTCCTTACTTGGTGGGGGCCGTGCGAATCTCCTGCACCCAGGCGGCCGGGAGCGCGACGTTCTTGCCCGGGAACGGGTGCTGGGTGGCCATCACGCCGATCACGCGACCCTTCGTGTCGAGCAAGGGGCCGCCGTTCTGCCCGGGATCGACGGGATCGGCCAGCTCGATCGCCTTCCCACCCTCGGTGGGCAGCAGGCCCTTGACCTTCACCTGCACGAGGGTGGTCTCCCCGGTGGAACTGGTGCTCACCGCGTAGGCCTTGTCGCCCGACTCGGGCGGCGTGGTGTTCATCCCGAGAGGAAAGCCGCCGGCGCTCACCACGGCGAGGCGGCACAGGTTGCGCTTCGGGTCCGACCTGGACACCGTCGCCGACGCCGTGCGCGCGCCGAACCTCACCACCGCCTGCGTATTGGCCTTGAACCCCTGGCACGTCGTGATCATGACGCCACTGTCGATGGCGAAGGCGTTGTCGTACGGGGTGGCCTTGCCGCGGATGTCGATGATGTGAAGGCGCCCCACCGCCGGTGCCGCCGCCGCGACGATCTCGGCCGGAATGCGGTCGGGCTCTCCGCCCGAGCGGAACAGGAACCACAGGCCCACGAGGACCGCCACGATGATCGCCCCGATCGGCCCCCACTTGACCGCGGAATGCACCGGCTTGCTTTCGGGCCGCAGGAACTCGTCGCTCCGGAGCGACGCATCGTAGGCCGCGCGCCTCTGGGGGTTGGAAAGCACCTCGTGCGCCTCGCGCAGCAGGGTGAGCTGCTCGGGGGGCGAGGCGTCCTTCTCGGCCTGCCCCTTGAGCCGCTGGTATGCGTGCTCGATGTCCTTCGGGCTGCAGCTGCGATAGAGCCCGAGGATGTCGTAGAGGCTGTCTTTGCCGCCGTGGTAGCGCGTCATGGCGCCATGATAGCTAACGTCGCGGCTCGGCGGCCACCAGCTGGGTGCGGAGTTCCCGGAGCTTGGCCTTCAGCCGCTGGGTGTTCTCCCGCCCCACGCGCAGCATCGCCTTCTGCCCCGCCGAGCGCTCCTCGAGCTCGGGGTTGGCGTACTCGTAGAGCACATGGGGGGTGGCGAGCGGGAGGACACCGTCGACGTCCGGCGTGCCCAGCAAATGGTCGATCACCTCCACGAGACGATCGTTGAAGTAGCCGTTGGGGTAGCCCAGCTCCACGTAGGCCTGCTGGAAGAGCGGATAGAGGCGGCGGTAGGCGGCGACGGCGGCGGCCGAGTCCACGCCTTCGACCACCTTGACGAACTCCGTGTAGCGCGCGGCGTTGCCCGGCGCCATCGCGAGCGTGGCCTCCTTGCCCATCACGCGGAAGGCGCCCTCGATCGGCTTCATCGGGCTCAGGCGCTGCGCATACGAATCGCGCGGGAGGTTGTCGACGGTGGCCACGATGTTGGGCACGACCGACTCCAGGTTCAGGAACTTCTGCACCGCGGCCGAGCCCAGCACGCGCGCCATCGCCTCGAGCATCGCCGGGTCGCTCTCCTTGAGCGTGGGCAGCGGCTGGTCGGGCACGGCCTCGATCGGATGAAGGGGGCCCGCCTTCGAGGGCGCCGCGGTCGACGCGGGTGGACTCGAGGCGGCGGGTGGAGGAGGCGGAGGCGGCTCGCGCGGCCAGAAATACCACGTGGCCGCGCCGACGGCGACAAGCGCCGCGACCACGGCGAGGATCTTGACGGGCATGCAGGAATGATGCGGCAAAACGGGCCGAGTTCAACGATTCGATATGATCGCGAGTCCGATGCACGTCCCGACCCGACACCAGACCGATTCCCGCTACGCCGCCTGGCGCCTCGCCGTGGCGGTCGCGCTCATGACGCTCGGGGCGAGCGGAATGTACGTGGTGCCCGTGGCGCTACCCGCCGTGCAGGCCGAGTTCAACATCGCGCGCGCCGACGCGTCGCTCCCCTACTCGCTGCTCATGATCGGCTTTGGCCTCGGGGGCCTCTTCATGGGTCGCCTCGCCGATCGCCACGGTGTTGCGGTGCCGCTGCTCATCGGTGGCATCGGCCTCGGGGCGGGCTTCATCATCGGCGGAACGACCACGAGCCTTGCGACCTTTGGCGCGGCACACGGCCTGCTGATCGGGCTCGCCGGCAGCTCGGCGACCTTCTCGCCGTTGCTCGCCGACACCTCGCTCTGGTGGGTGAAGCGCCGCGGCATCGCGGTGGCGATCTGCGCCAGCGGCAACTACGTGGGCGGTGCGGTGTGGCCCCCGATCATCCACGCGTGCATCGAGGCCTTCGGATGGCGGCGGACCTACATCGGCATGGGCGTCTTCTGCGGACTGGCGATCATCGGTCTCGCGCTGCTGATGCGGGAGCGGCCGCCCGTCCACGTCGAGACGGCGTCTACCGCGCAGGCACGCCGCGACCAGGAACGGCCCTTCGGCCTCGCCATACCGACCGCGCTCGTCCTGCTGATGATCGCGGGACTCTCCTGCTGCGTGGCGATGTCGATGCCGCAGGTGCACATCGTCGCGTACTGCGGCGACCTGGGCTACGGCGCCGCGCGGGGCGCGGAGATGCTCTCGCTCATGCTGGGTTTCGGGATCGTGAGCCGGCTCGTCTCGGGCTGGCTCTCGGACCACATCGGCGGGCTGCGCACGCTGCTGCTCGGCTCGGCGCTGCAGGGCGTGGCGCTGCTGCTCTTCCTGCCCTTCCAGGGGCTGGTCTCGCTCTATGTGATCTCGGCGCTCTTCGGCCTCTTCCAGGGCGGCATCGTGCCTTCGTACGCCCTCATCATCCGCGAGCACTTCCCGCCCAGGCGCACCGGCGCCCTGGTCGGCGCGGTGATCATGTGCACGCTCTTCGGCATGGCGCTGGGCGGATGGATGTCGGGCGCGATCTTCGATGCGACCGGATCCTACCGCGCCGCGTTCTGGAACGGCATCGCCTGGAACGCGCTCAACCTCACGATCGCGTTCTTCCTCCTGCGCAGCACCTGGCGGCTGTCGCGGCAGCCCGCCTGACGGCGGGGTGAGGCCTTCAACCGATCAGCGCAGATGCCGCAGAGAAGGCAGATGCCGCAGAGGAAAGCTGGGTTGTGATGCGTAGGGAGGCGTTGCCCGGTTGAGCAGGAGCAAGGGAGGAAGGGCGACACCAGGCCGGTAAGCTGCAACGAGTTGTCATCGTGGAAAGAGGATCGGCGTTTGAGAAGGGGTGGCCGTCGATTCCAACCTCTTTCCCGACCTGACCTATCGCATTCTGGGAAGTGCGATGAAGGTTCATCGAGCGCTAGGTCCGGGCCTGTTGGAGAAGACTTACCGGAGGTGCCTCGAGCACGAGTTGAAGGCTGAAGGAATGCAGGTCGCCTGCGAGGTGCAGGTGGACATCCAGTACGGGGGGCTGCTTCTCGAAGCGGCGTACTTCGCCGACTTGGTCATCGAAGGCAAGGTCCTTCTCGAACTGAAGGCCGTTGACCAGCTTCTGCCGGTGCATTCGATGCAGGTCGTGACCTACCTGAAGCTGGCACGGTTGCCCGTAGGTCTGCTGATCAACTTCAATGAATCCCGCCTGACGAACGGCCTGCGACGCTTCGCCAACAGCGCCGCCCTGGAAGGGGTCCCGCGAACCGTGCCGCCAGTTGCTCGCCCCCTCCTCCAACCCTGACCGCTTACCGGCCTGGTGTTGCCCTTCCTCCCTTGCTCCTGCTCAACCGGGCAACGCCTCCCTACGCATCACAACCAGCTTTCCTCCGCGGCATCTGCCCTTCTCTGCGGCATCTGCGCTTCAGGTGTAAACAGAAATTCAGAGATCCGACGGAACGCTAGGCGGCGGGCGGAAAGCCTTCTCGAGCCGCTTGCGGCGCTCGGGATCGACCTTCTTCAGCAACTCTTCCTGTTTCTTGCGCGTCTCCAGCGGAACGCCCAGGTCGTCGACCTCGCCCTTGCCCTTCCCGGCCTCGGCCTTCGTTTCCTCTGTATCGCCTCCCTGGTAGGGCTTCGGCTCCGGGCCCACCTTCACCGTCTCGCCCCACGAGGCGGGAATCGCGACGAACGTCTCCTTGCTTCCCGGCGGCATGTTGGCCACCGCGACGACCCGGCCATGCATGTCCAGCAGCGGTGCGCCGGCGTGCTCGGCCATGAGCGGGACGGTGACCTCGAGCACCTCGGCCTTTCCCCTGGGCTTGACCGACTTCACCTTCGCCTGGCGCAAGGTCACGTCGCCCTTCGGTCCCAGCTGGGTGGTGTAGACGAGGTCGCCGGTCCTGGCAGGCACCTTGCTCACCGACAGCGGCCACGTGCCGGCGCCGAGCACCTCGAGCTTGCACAGGCCCAGCTCATCGTCGGTCAGGGTCACGCGCGCGGGGATGACCCGAGGCGCAAGCGCCACGCTCAACACCGCGGTGGGCGAAAGGCCCTGGCAGGAAGTCACCGCGACGCCCTCCTCCACGGTAAACGCGATCCCGGCGTGCTTCGACTGCCCGGACATCTCGACGGTTTGCAGGCGGCCGACGGCGGGAATCGCGCCGTTCACGACCTCCTGGTAGGGCTTGCCGGGCCCCTCCACCTCGAGGGCGACGGTCTCCGCGGCGAGCTGTGGCCGCAGGTACCAGTAGAGCCCCACGCCGACGACCAGCAGGAACAGCACCGCGAATGCCGCCTGCGTCCGGCCGCCGAGCTTCGGCTTCAGCATCTCGGCGCGCAGGTGCGCGTCGTATTCGGCGCGGCGGTCCAGGTCGGAGAGGACCTCGAAGGCTTCCTTCAACTTCATCTCCGCCTTCAGGTCGGGCGGGGCGTCCTCGCGCTTGATGGCGCGCATCCTGCGGTTGAAGGCGAGGCCCACGTCGTTGTGCTTGGCGTTCGACGGGATCCCGAGTTGCTCGTAATAGGTCTGGTTTCGCTGGCTCATGACGCCCGTATTTTATCCAAACAAAGCGTGACAAACGTGACCGGCACTCTGCATCTATCATGCGGTCATGCGCATCCAGACGACCGTGCTGTCAATCCTCCTGTCGGCCATTCCTGCCGCGTTCGCCCAGGGCCCCGACCGGCCGCTCAGCGAGTTGCCGTACTCGCCCGGGCTCGATCCCGCCTCGATGGACCGCACGGCCGACCCGTGCGCGGACTTCTTCCAGTACAGCTGCGGCGGCTGGATGAAGGCCAATCCCATCCCTGCCGACCAGGCGGCCTGGAGCGTCTACTACAAGCTCGCCCAGGACAACGTGCGCTACCTCTGGGGCATCCTCGAGGAAGCCTCGAAGCCGGCGCCGGGCCGCAGCGCCGTGCAACAGAAGATCGGCGACTACTTCGCCGCGTGCATGGACGAGGCGGCGATCGAGAAGCGCGGCGCGTCCCCGCTCAAGCCCGGGCTGGAGCGCATCGCCGCCCTGCGCTCGACGCGCGACCTGCCCGCTTTGCTGGCCCAACTGCAACTCGAGACCGGTTCGTCGAGCTTCTTCTTCGGCTTCGGCTCCAATCCCGACTTCGCCGACTCCTCGCAGGTCATCGCCTTCGCCACCTCGGGCGGGCTGGGCCTGCCGGACCGCGACTACTACACCAAGGACGACGATCGCTCGCGCGAGATCCGCGAGAAGTACTTCGCGCACGTGGTACGCACCTTCGGCCTGCTCGGCGACTCCGCCGAGGCGGCGCGCGCCAACGCCCTCACCGTCCTCGCGATCGAGGACACCCTCGCCCGCGCGACCCTCACGCGAGTGGAGCAGCGCGATCCCTACAACCTCTATCACCGCATCGACCGTGCGGCGCTCGTGAAGATGACGCCCGGGTTCTCGTGGGAGGCGTATCTCAAGCCGCTGGGGCTCGAAACGCTGCAGACCTTCAACGTGACCGAGCCCAAGTTCTTCGCCGAGCTCGACCGCCTGCTCACCGCCCGGCCGATCGCCGAGGTCCGCACCTACCTGCGCTGGCACTACGCGCGCAGCGCCTCGCCTTTCCTGTCGAAGGCGTTCGTGAACGAGTCGTTCGACTTCTTCTCCAAGACGCTGCACGGCACGCCGCAGCTGAAACCGCGCTGGAAGCGCTGCGTCTCGTACGTGGATTCGCAGCTCGGCGAGGCGCTGGGCCGGGAGTTCGTGCGCCGCACGTTCGCGCCCCAGACCAAGGAGAAGATCCTGCGCATGACGCAGCAGGTCGAGAAGGCCATGGAAGAGGACGTGAAGGGCCTGCCCTGGATGGGCGAGGCCACGAAGAAGCGCGCGGTCGAGAAGCTGCACGCGATCGTGAACAAGATCGGCTACCCCGACAAGTGGCGCGACTACTCCGCGGTGGCCGTGCGTCGCGGGGACTTCTTCGGCAACACCGAGCGCGCGCAGGTGTTCGAGTCCCGGCGCGACCTCGCCAAGATCGGCAAGCCCGTGGACCGCTCCGAGTGGTACATGACCCCACCCACGGTCAACGCCTACTACAACGCGCAGACCAACGACATCAACTTCGCCGCCGGCATCCTGCAGCCGCCGCTCTTCGATCCGAAGATGGACGACGCCCCGAACTACGGCAACACCGGCGCCACCATCGGGCACGAGCTCACGCACGGGTTCGACGACCAGGGCCGCAAGTACGACGCACAGGGCAACCTGAAGGACTGGTGGACGGCCGAGGACGGCAAGGCGTTCGAGGAGCGGTCGAAGTGCATCTCCGACCAGTTCTCGACCTACACCATCGTCGACGACATCAAGATCAACGGCGAGCTCACCAACGGCGAGGACATCGCCGACCTGGGCGGGCTCGTGCTCGCGTGGATGGCGTGGAAGATGGAGATCGCCGGCAAGACGCTCCCCCCGCGCGACGGCCTCTCACCCGAGCAGCGCTTCTTCGTGGGCAACGCGCAGTGGGCGTGCGAGAACTCGCGCCCGGAGCGCCAGCGCGCGCTCGCGATCACGGACCCGCACTCGCCGCCCAAGTGGCGCGTGAACGGGCTCGTGGCCAATGTGCCCGAGTTCGCCGCGGCGTTCTCCTGCAAGCCCGGTGCTCCGCTCAATCCTCCCAAGCGCTGCCGCGTCTGGTAGAAAGCAAAACCCTTTACCGATCAGCGCAGATGCCGCAGAGAACCCCGGATGGCCGCAGAGGAAATGCCGTGTTGTGACGCGAATGGTGGCGTTGCCCGGTTGACACCAAGCAAGGGAGGAAAAGCGGAACCAGGACGGTAAGCTACTTCGCATGTGCACCGTCGCAACTCTTGGCGTTGGGGACTTGATGTCCCGGCTTCGCCTCGCACCGTCGCAACTCTTGGCGTTGGGGACTTAACGTCCTGGCTTCGCCTCGCACCGTCGCAACTCTTGACGTTGGGGACTTGACGTCCTGGTTTCGCCTCTCCTCCCCGCATCTTCACAGCTGCGAGCCCGGTTGCACTCGCTCGTAAGCACGCCTTGCCTCTGCGGCCATCCGGGGTTCTCTGCGGCATCTGCGCTGATCGGTTGACTTAGTCTTTCAGGTTCGCGAGCAACGAATCCACGACGCTGCCACGCGCGGGAGGGGCAAGGCGGTGCCTGCGGATCACGTCGGCGAGGTCGGGCGGACGGTGGCTCGCGCGCAGGAACACCTCGGCGATCGCGTCCTGGACCCCGGGCGTGCGCGCATTGGCGAACGAGCGCGTGAGCTCGCGCAGGATCTCGGTATCGGAGATCCGCAGCCGCCCGAGCGCATCCAGCGCCCGCACCTGCGCGGGCGATCCGGGCATGTTGGCAACGGCGCGGGCGAGCGGGCGCAGCTCCGCGCCGTCTGCGACGGGCCGGTGACGCAGGTAGGCCTGGGCAATGCGCGCGTCGGTCTCGTTCGCGCTTGCCAGCGCCTGCAACGTGCGCGCGCGGCCCTCGCCGTCGCCGAGGCAGGCCATCGCCGCCGCGTGTCCCACGCTCGCCGCGGCCACGCCATGCAGCCGGGCCGCCGCGGAATCGAGCGAACCGTCCGGGTTGAGCGAACAGACCACGTTCACTTCCTCGAACCCGACACGACGCGCGCGGATCAGCTCCGAGGCGAGCGCGATGGACTCCTCGGCACGCTGGCGCGCATCGAGCCAGCCCAGGTCCGTCGCGAGGGCGATGAGGCGCGCGCGCTCAGGCGGCGGCGAAGCGCGGGTCGCTGCGAGGAAGCGCGCGCGGGTCGCGTCGTCGGCCGAAACCTTCGCGAGCGCCTGCACGAAATCCGGCGCCGACCGCTCGGCGGGCGTCAACGACCGCACCAGCGCCTCGATGCGCTTGAGATACTCCCCGATACCCGCTTCGCGCAGCAGCGAGTGCGCGAACGCAAGCTTGGCCGCGGGCGTGGTGCGCTCGTCGAAGAAGCGGCACACGCGCGCGCGGTGGCCGGCCTCGCCGCTGCCCACGCCGCTCACGCGCACCATCGAGTTGCGTGAGAAGGCGGAGAGCATGCGTGAATCCGGAGCGCCGCTGCCGAAGGCGGTACCGCCGCCCGAGTCGAAGTAGCGGTCGAGAAGCATCGCCGCCGTCGGACCCACCGGCGCCGCGCTCGAGAATCCGTAGATCGCCGGCACCTGGCTGAAGATCCGGCGCATGCGCTCGCGCCCACTCTCGCCGTACGAGGACGAATACTTCGTGGCGTCGGGATTCAGGCTCTCGCAGCCGAAGAGGTAGACCTCCTTCAGGCGCGCGAACAGCCCCGGGCAGGAATCGCTGCAGGCCGCGCGCTCGAGCTCGTCGATGGCGAGGTGGTCGGGCGTGTCGATGCGGTCGGAATAGAACGTATCGCCGGCGTTGAAGTGGCCCGAGACCACGAGCACGTCGCACTGGACGCGGCGCGTGCAGGCCGCCCGCAGCCAGTCCGGGCGCCCCTTCTCCACCAGCTCCACGAACTCGTACCGGCCGGGGGGCAGGCGCTTGCGCAGCGCCTGCTTCTCGTCGGGAGAGTTGACGGTGATGGTGCACACCGTCTGGACGGCATCGGCGGCGAGCGGCGCGAGCGCCGCTACCGCGGCCGTGAGGAGCGTGGCTTTCACGCTCCGATGGTGGTCGATCGCGGGCCAAAAAAAAGCCGGAGGCTCACCCCCGGCTTGGTCGGCCTGCTCCTACCCGGCGTCAGCCCAGGTCGGAGGACAGCTCGCCGCTCGCCTTGCTCCAGCCACCCGCCACGCGCCGGGCGATCTGCTGGGCGATGTAGTTCTGCTGGTGGTCGGCAAAGCCCGAGATGCTCACGCGTCCATTGTTTGCCGAAACGGTGACCGCGGCGCCATTGAGGCGCTTGTCTTGCGCCATCGCCATGGCGACGCTGTCGGCGAGCAGGATGTCATCGAGCGTCGGGCCGCCCGATTGCAGGGCGCCGCCCTCGCGCGCGACGAAAGCCTGGTAGCGCGGATGCTCGTACACGGTGATGCGTTCGACGTAATAGGTCTGCGCCAGGGCGGCGGCCGGCGCGCAAAGCGCCGCGGCGATGGCAAGGGTATGCAGCTTCTTCATGGCTCACTCCTGAAACGTGGGACGAACACGGTGGACACCGTGGCAATGCGTTCGCTCCAGGGGAGTAGTTCCGGGGCAGGTGCCCCGATCGGCTCAGGCGACGAGTGGCGGAACGACGCGCGTATGGATGCGGCAGATCTCCACGATCGACTCGGTGGCATTGCGCGAGAACGTGTCGCGCGGGTAGGCGCAGAAAAGCGGGAACTTCTCGGCCGCGCACACCTTCGTCCACAGCAGCTCCAGGTGGATGGTCGCCGCGTGGTTGCCGCGCGACCAGAGGATCGCCACCATCTCGCCAAAGGCACGCACCTGGCGACCTTGGGAGCCGCGAGCCTGGGTGATCAGCTCCTCCATCGCTGCGACGAAGCGGCCCTCGTCGGGCCAGTCCTTCACCATGAACGACAGCAGCACGTCTTCCGCGAGGCGGGGGATGTAGCGGCTCTCCGCGCGCGCGCGATCGACATCGATGCCATTGGCGCGCATGCGCTTCTCCAGCCCGTGGAGGTGCATCGCGGTGGCGAGCACGATCGCCGACTCGCCGTTGCGCAAGCCGTTGCCCACGAAGCCTTCGAGGCCATCGAGGAAGACGCGATCGTCGCCATAGATCTGCACCACGTGCTCGCAGGGCGACATCTCGGCCCAGAAAACGTGGGGATCGGCGTTCGGAAGGACGCTCACGGTGCCCATGAGGCTGCCTGCTGACGGAATTTTCGAGCGTAGCGCCTCCCACCGGGCGCGAATGTCAGCGGATTCCTACGCTATGATCGGATCATCCACCACGGGAGGAGCGAAATGTTCGAGACGACGATCGCCGGCAGCCTGCCCAAGCCGGGCTGGCTCGCCGAGACCCACAAGCTCTGGCCGCAATGGCGCGCCGAGGGCGCCGAGCTCGCGCGCCTGAAGAAGGACGCGACCCTCCTCTGGCTCAAGGAGCAGGAGGATGCCGGCGTCGACATCGTCACCGACGGCGAGCAGTCGCGCCAGCACTTCGTCCACGGGTTCCTTCACCAGGTCGAGGGCATCGACTTCGAGCACAAGGTCGAGATGGGCATCCGCGACAACCGCTACAAGGCGATGGTGCCGGTGGTCGTGGGGCCGATCAGCCTCAAGGGCCGCGTGCACCAGGTCGAAGCGAAGGTCGCACGCGCCCACACGAAGAAGAAGCTCAAGATCACCATGCCCGGGCCGATGACGATCGTCGACACGATCGCCGACCGCCACTACGGCGACCGGGAGAAGCTCGCGATGGCTTTCGCCGAGCTGCTCAACCAGGAGGCGCGCGCGCTCGAGAAGGACGGCGTCGACGTGATCCAGTTCGACGAGCCCGCCTTCAACGTCTACATGTCGGACGTGAAGAAATGGGGCATCAAGGCGTTGCACGTGGCGATCAAGGGCCTGAAGCGCGTGAAGAAGGTCGTCCACGTCTGCTACGGCTACGGCATCCAGGCCAACCTCGACTGGAAGAGCACGCTCGGGAGCGAGTGGCGCCAGTACCAGGAGATCTTCCCGGTGCTGGCCAGGAGCAGGATGGACGCGATCTCGCTCGAGTGCATCCATTCGCACGTGCCGCCCGAGCTGATGAAGCTCCTCAAGGGCAAGGACGTGCTGGTAGGCGTGATCGACGTCGCCTCCGACAGGATCGAGACCCCCGAAGAGGTCGCGAACACCATCGGCCTCGCGCTCAAGTACGTGCCCAAGTCGCGCCTGTACCCGTGCACCAATTGCGGCATGGCGCCCATGGATCGCGACATCGCCGTCGCGAAGCTGAAGGCCCTGGTCGAAGGCGCCGCGCTGGCGCGCAAGCGCTACAAGTAGGCGCTACTTCTTGTCCAGTTGCGCCGGATCGTAGAAGAACTGCTCCTCGGCGATCCGCTCCCCTTCCCAGCGCTGGTAGGCGAGCTCCTCGAGGTGGGTGCGGCTGCCGTCCGGCCACTCGAAATCGAAGATCCAGCGGATCACGACGCGGTCGCCCTCCACGAAGACGGGGCGAACGCACTGCGACCGCACGTCCTTCGCCCGCTCCAGGGTCTTGCGCTCGCGCTCCATGAGCGTGTCGCGGCCCACGCGCGGCTCCTTCACGTTCTCGCGCATCGAGGCGCCCTCGGTGTAGAACTCCTGGATCGCGTCGACGTGGGCGTTGGACTCCACGCGGGCGATGAAGCGCTCCAGGGTGTCGCGGGAGGGCATTCCTAAGGTCTCCTCATGCCAACGGCAACGACCCCGTGGCGCGTGTCACGCGGTCGTGGATCTCCACCAGCTCCGGCTCACCGCCGCCGGCCATGCCGCCCTTGCCCACCGTCTCGAGGTACCTGCAGGTCGCGAAGCGTTTCGACGCCTGCTCGTATTGCGCGAGCCACTCGGCAAAGCGTTGCTCGCCATCAGCGTCGCGCGGGTACTCACCCGGTGGGGGCTTGAGCCCCACGCGCCAGGGCTTGGGCGTGAGGCGCGCGCGGAAACTCTTCTGGGCGAGGCACAGTTTCACGAACCACGGATCCGTGTCCGTGGCCTTCATGAGCGCCTGGGCCTCTGCGCCGGCGGGATCGAACTCACGCTCGGTCGCGAGCGCGCGAAAGCCGGCCGCGGTCCGATAGATGCGGAATGAGCCCTTTCCGGACTTCGCGAGCGCCTCGCGCAGCTTCTCGAGCGCTTTCACCTCGGCGCCCTTCGCGCCGAAGAGCTTGCCGATCAGGCCGGGTGCCCCGGCGCCTTCGGGAAGGTCCACGTCGAGGAAGAGAAGCCGCGCCGCGTTCATGACCGTAGCCCCGTAGCGGTTGCGGGTGAGCACCGCACGCGGCTCGGCTTCGCCGCCGATGGTCTCCAGGATCTCTTCACGGATCGGCCGGCTACCGTACTCGTAGCCGCGCGGGAACGGATCGCCGCGCCGTGCTCGATCCGAGATGCGCTCGAGGCGGCTCTCGGCCTCGCGGCGCGCCGCCGCCTCGTCGTCGCCCCATCCCCACGCGACGACCGGAAGCACGCCTCGATCGGCCGTCGAGACGTCCGCGTCGGCCCGGAACCAGATTCGCGGAATGTGCATTCCGCGAATCGTACTCGATCAGGCCGCCTTGCCCTATGTACGCGCTCTCAGAACCGGAAGTCCACCCCGGCCAGGTAGCTGTCCACCTCGATCTTGTCGTTGCGCATCCACTCGGCGAAGATCCCGAAGTTGGGGTTGAACATCCAGCGCGCGCCCACGGCGTAGGTGGCGCCGCTGTCCCTCGTCGAGGCGTTCGCGGTGGCGACCGAGCCGAGGTTCGCGTTGACCTTGATCTCGGACTCCTCGTAGCCCAGGCGGCTGTACAGCTCGAAGTTCTGCCCGATCGGTGCGATGCCCACGACCGAGATGCCATAGGACTTGGCCTTGGCCGAGCCGGTCACGAGCTGCGCTCCCGAGCCGCCGCTGAACTCGTACTTGCCCAGGTCGTAGTAGCCGAGCTCGAAGGCGCCGTAGCGGCTGAAGCGATAGCCCAGGCGCGCGGTGTACGTGGTGGCGTTGTCCTTGAGCTGCGCGTTGGGAATGTTCGTCAGGTCCTGGCCCGTGGCATCGAGGTTTCCGCTCCCTGCGCCGGCGCCGAAGTACCAGGCCTGCGCGAAAGCGGACGGCGCCGCGCCAAGCGCGGCGGCAAGTGACAGTGCGATGACAACCTTCTTCATTGAAAAAGCCTTGCTCAAAGTTGTGGGATGTAGCCCATTACGGGGCCATGCGCAACGAAGGGCAATTGACCTTTGGTCCCATCGCGGCAGAACGCAGCACCCCCTCAACGATCGAGGACGTCGCGAAAATCCCGCTCGCCGGAGGCGCTGAAGCGAACGACGCGGGTGTCCCGCTCGCGCTTCGCCCAGCCCAGCGCGTAAATGCGATCCAGCATCGCGGCGCCGATGGAACCCGCGAGATGGTGGCGGCGCTCGCTCCAGTCGAGGCAGAGGCGGCACGCCGGCCTGCGCGTGCCGCGATGCGCTGCGGGATCGATGCCGAGACCCGCCACGAAGCGCTCGCCCGCGGGCGTGAGCTGCAGCCCGCCGTCGCCATGGCGCAGGAAGCGCCGCTGCTGGAAGCGCTCGAAGGCCATGACGCCGAGGTTTCCCGCGAGATGGTCGTAGCAGACACGCGCCTTGCGCATCGCGGGTTCGCGCGGACTCGACTTGAGGCGCAGCGCCCCGGCGCGGTAGGCCACGCCCATGAGGCTTTCGAGCAGCGCGGCGACGTCCTCGTCGGCCAGGCGGAAATAGCGATGGCGCCCCTGGCTCTCCACCGCCAGAAGCTTCCCCTCGACCAGCTTCGTGAGGTGCGCGCTCGCCGTGGCCTTGCTCACCGCCGCGACCCCGGCGAGCTCGGTCGCCGTCAGCGCCTGGCCGCCCATGAGGGCCGTGAGGACGTCCGCGCGCGCCCGGTCGCCGATGAGCGCGGCGATGCGGACGATGTGGGGGCCGTCTTTCATGGTTCGATGCTAGACGAACCATGGGCGCCTGGCAACGGGCTACGATGCTGCATGCCCCTCACCTGCTTCATCCGCTACCGCATCGACCCGTTCCAGCGCGAGGCCTTCCGCGAGTACGCCCGCCGCTGGCTCTCCATCATTCCGCGCTGCGGCGGTAGCCTGCGCGGCTACTGGCTCCCGCACGAGGGTACCAACGACATCGCGTGGGGCCTCATCTCCTTCGAAAGCCTCGCCGCGTACGAGGCCTACCGCGCGAGGCTCAAGGCGGACCCGGAGGGTCGCGCCAATTTCGCGCTCGCGCAGGAGAAGCGGTTTATCCTTTCCGAGGAGCGCACCTTCTGCGAGGACGTCACGCCATGATCGCCATCATCTTCGAGAGCAAGCCTCATCCGGACCAACGCGACCGATACCTCGAAGCCGCCGCGCGCCTGAAGCCCCTGCTCGCCGACCAGGACGGCTTCATCTCGGTCGAGCGCTTCGAGAGCCTCACCGAGCCGGGCAAGCTGCTGTCGATCTCGTTCTGGCGCGACGAGGAGGCGGTGGCGAAGTGGCGCCAGGTGGAGCAGCACCGCCGCATCCAGCAGGCCGGCCGCAAGTCGATCTTCGCCGACTACCGGCTGCGGGTGGCGGCGGTCGTCCGCGACTACAGCCTGAACGAGCGCGACGAGGCGCCCGAGGACTCGAAGGCCGTCCTCGGCGCCTAGGACCCGCGCCTCAGGGGGCGACGCGCTGGATGCGCTCCGCCGAGATCGTCACCGTTTCCATCAGGACCTCGGAAGCGCCGGCCTTCAGGGCGCCGATCTCGATCTTCGCAGGCCATGCGTTCTCCAGGTGGTAGCGCGCGACGGGCTTGCCCATGGTGTCGTACATGGTGATGCTCGCGTTCTTGCGCGCGCCGGCTACGCCGCCCGCTTGCGCCGCCTCGAGCCACGACGACATCTCGATCCCGGGCGTGAGCCCACGCTTGAGCACGATGTCGCCCCATTTCGTCGGACTCGGCACGGTTTCGACCGGGGTCACCTCGGTCCTGATGCCCTGCAGCTCGGAGAACGACGCGATTTCCCGGCCTTCGACCATGAGCGAGTAGCGATCGGCGATCAGCCCGGCGGTCTGCGCCGCAAGGACGGCGGCGGAGGTCATGGCCAGGGCGAACAGGGTAGCGGGGCGGAAAGACTTTCCTTGGATCACGGCGACACCTCCCATCTGGGATGCGTGCGCCGGATCTTCTTCTGGATTTTTGGGGACTATATACCGTGCGGCCGGGGCTCGCGACCTTGCCCGGCGACCAGACCCGAGCCACGGGAGGTTAGATCGACTCCCACGGCGGCAGCGAAAGCCTGCGAGCCTTGTGCCGCAGGAAAAAGGCCATCGCCAGCCCGAAGGTGAGTCCCGCGAGCGCCGCCGCGATGGCGACATAGGCCGCGGGAATGAAGAGTCCCGCCACGCGCACGAGCACGATCATGGCCAGGCCCCAAAGCGCGGCGAACAGCGCCGATTGCACGATGAAGTGGAAGCCGAAGCCCGAGAAGAGCGGCGGTGGCAGCGCGAGGCCCAGCTTCCAGGCCCATCGATAAACCGGCGGCGCGATCCTGGACCGCGGAACGCCGAGCGCCGCGAGATGCGCCCGCGCGCGTTCGAGTCTCCCTGCGAACTCGGGCGACACTGCCCGCTCGCCTATTCCCCGGGCGCCGCGGCTTCCACCCTCTCCGGCCGCGGGATGCGCGCGAGCCGCACGGGCAGCCCGTTCAGCGCCGCGTTACCCGAAAGCTCGTCGCCCGCGGTCTCTTCCGACAGGTCGTTGTAGCTCACGCCGGCGAGCCGCGAAGCCTCGCCCAGCCGCACTCCCTCGCGTCCCTGGCTGAAGCCGTGCGGCAGGCAGGCCACGCCCGGCGGAACACGATCGCTGAGATGCACCGTGGGCGTGACGCGGCCAGAGCGTGTCTCGAGCACCACGGGGTCGCCCTCGCCCACGCCGCACGAGGCCGCGTCGGCCGGGTTGATCCACACCTGGTCGCGTCGCGGCCCCTTGGTGAGGCGATGCGAGTTGTGCATCCAGGAATTGTTGCTGCGTACGCTGCGCCGGCCGACGAGCTTCATCGGCGCCTGCGCCCGGTCGATGAGCTCCGCGCGCATGCGCGGCAGGTCGGCCAGCATCACCTCGGGGGCGCACTGGATCTTCCCGTCCGCGGTCTCGAGACGCTCGAGCAGCGACGGCTTGAGCGGCCCCAGGTCGACCCCGTGCGGCGCCGCGCCCACCGCCTTCGCAACCTTCGCGAGCATCACCATCGGCGCCGGCATTTCCTTGTATTCCACCCCGGCCGCCCTCGCGTACGCGCGGCCCAGGCCGTTGTAGATCTCCCAGTCGTAGAGGCTGCCTTCGGGCTTGTCGAACACCGGCGGGTTTACGCGCGCCACGTTGCGCACCGCGAACGCGTTGAAGATCACGTCGTAGTTGTCGTGGCACAGCATCGAGGCCGGCGGCAGGATCACCTCGGCGTGGCGCGTCGTCTCGTTGACATAGATGTCGATCGACGCCATGAACTCGAGGCTTGCGAGCGCGCGATCCAGCCGCCGCCCGTTGGGCGTGGATGACACGGGATTGCCGGCGACGCTGAGGAAGGCCCGCACCTGGCCCTCGCCCGGGGTCTCGATCTCCTCGCTCATGGTGATCGCGGGATACTCGCCCCCGAAGACCGGCCGGCCCGAGACGCGCGTGCGTGTCTTGCCCCAGTTGCCCGGCCGGGTGCCCGGCCCCGTCACCGGCACGAGCGGCTGCGTGGGCAGCGCGCCGCCGACGGCATCGAGGTTGCCGGTGAGGATGTTCACGAGCTGGATGAGCCACATGCACAGCGAGCCGAAGGGCTGCGTGGACACACCCATTCGTCCGTAGGCGACCGCGGAAGGCGACTCCCGCAGCTCGCGCGCGATCGCGCGCACCGCCTCCGCTCCGATTCCGGTGCACGCGCACGCCCCCTCCACCCCGAACGGGCGCAAGGCGCCGAGCGCCACATCCAGCCCCGCCAGCTTGTCGCCATATCGATCGACCTTCGGCGGCCCGATCTCGGCCAGCGCATTCACCAGCGCGATGAGGAAGGCCGCATCGGTGCCCGGCTTGATGAAATGGTGGCGCGTGGCGGCGTCCGCGGTCTCGGTGCGCACCGGGTCGATGACGACGACCTTGCCGCCGCGATCCTTCACGGCCTTCAGCCGCTTCGCCACGTCGGGCACGGTCATGAGGCTGCCGTTGGACACGATCGGGTTGCCGCCCAGGATCAGCCAGTAGTGCGTCCGGTCGATGTCCGGGATCGGGATCATGAACATGTGCCCGTACATCTCGCGCGCCGCCACGTGCAGGGGCAGCTGGTCGACCGAAGTGGCGGAGAAGCGCGTGCGCGTCTGCAGCGCCCGCACCAGCGGCGGGAGGTTCAGGATGCTGCCGACATGGTGCGCGTTGGGATTGCCGAAGTAGACACCGAGCGCATTCGGCCCGTGGCGCTTCTGCACGTCGGCGAATCGTTCGGCGACGAGCTGGAAGGCCTCGTCCCACCCGATCGGTTGCCACTCGCCGCCCACGCGGCGCACCGGCCCGCGCAATCGGTCGGGGTCCTCGTGCACGTCCTGCAGCGCCACGGCCTTGGGGCAGATGTGGCCGCGGCTGAAGGGATCGTCCTTGTCGCCACGGATGGAAACGATCGCGTCGCCCTCGGTGCGGATCTCGAGGCCGCAGATCGCCTCGCACAGGTGGCAGGCGCGGTAGGTGACCCTGCTGCTCATACGCTCCCTTTCGAGACATCCCCGGGTGTGGCGGAATGCGCGAGCTCGTACATTGCACTGACCGCACCTGCGGCAGCGCCGCGTTCCGCGAGACTATCGGCGCAAAGCTCGTTCTTCGACAGGGCATCCAGGGTGCGGGCGTCGTAGCCGCAAGCGACGAGCACCCACTGGGCCGCCTGATCGGCCCCGCCGCGCAACTTCTGTTCCACGGTCGCTCGAATGTCAGGGGTGCGGTGTTCCAGGAGATGCGCACCCACCAGGCCCGGCTTCATCGCGAGATCGCCAACCAGTGACTTCAGGGAAGCGCGAAGGTCGTCACCATCTCGTTCGCCCGGTGACAACCTCACGGTCACTCCATTTGCGGCAACCCCGCCTCCGCTCGACTCGAGCACCACGCATTGGCTTCGCACCATGTTCCTGTGGTGCGGCATCATCTTCGTCGACCACGGGGTCGGCGCGTTCAGCCTTGCCAGGTAGGGCGAGGACGAGAGGGTCTCATAGGCCTCGAGCTCGTACATGACGAATATTCCGTCTCCGCCGGTCGCGCTGCGCCAGCGCGAGCCGCGACGAAACCCGGGAATGCCCATGCGTTCCGGGAAATGCTCGTGTGAATGCCAGTGTTCGAAGTCGGCCTTCATCTCCGGCGCCAGGTCCCACCACATCGCCAACGCAGCCTTTCCCAGCAGCGCCATGTCGGAAGCCTCGTCTTTCCCGCCTCGGGGTGCCCGGCGTGCGAAATTGAATCGTGACATTATCCTGAACGTCGCCCGACTGGTTCATGCATTTCGGCTTCACGAGGTCCGGATGGGCAGAAACGACGACAGCAAGGGCTTGAAGACCCGCCGGCGGGGGCGCGGCTACGGCCCGCCCGCAGCGTCCCAGTCCCACGGCAAGCCCACGTAATTCTCGGCGAGCGAGGCGGCCGCTGCCCGCGAGCGCATCACGTACTCGAGCTGGGACTTCTGCAGCTCGCGCTGGAATGCGTCTTCGCCGGGCACGCGGTGCAGGAGCGCTGTCATCCACGAGGAGAACTGCTCGCATCGCCACACGCGGGCGAGCGCCGTTCGCGCGTAGCCGTCGAGCCCCTTCTCCGAGCCCCTGGCATAGTGCGCGGCGAGCGCACCGGCCAGCAGCCGCACATCGGCCACCGCAAGGTTCAGGCCCTTCGCACCTGTGGGCGGAACGATGTGCGCGGCATCGCCCGCGAGAAGGAGCCGGCCGTGGCGCATGGTCTCGCAGACGAAGCTGCGCATCGCGACCACGCCCTTCTGCACGATGCGGCCTTCTTGGAACCCGTCCCCGTCGGCGGACTCGAGCCGCGCATGCAGCTCCGCCCAGATGCGGTCGTCGGACCACGTCTCGGCCGAGTCGCCCGGGTCGCACTGGAAATAGAGGCGCTGCAGCGACGGCGACCGGGTGCTCACCAGCGCGAAGCCGCGGTCGTGGCGTGCGTACACGAGTTCGTCGGACGCGAGCGGGGCCTCGACCAGGATGCCGAACCAGGCGAACGGGTACGCACGCGAATGCTCGACGCGCCTGCCCGGGGGGATCGAGGTGCGCGCCACGCCGTGGTAGCCGTCGCAGCCGGCGACGAAGTCGCACG
>Ga0111539_10003385_pt1 | contig 21016 bp, 21 predicted proteins | sample RhiMethybrSRZTD1_FD_79667 | JGI IMG/M metagenome (GOLD analysis project Ga0111539, IMG submission 79667) | Populus rhizosphere microbial communities from Tennessee, USA - Rhizosphere MetaG P. TD hybrid SRZTD1 (version 2) (version 2) | ecosystem: Host-associated > Plants > Roots > Rhizosphere >...
CTCGAAAGGGCAGGGGGAAGCGCCGCCGTCGCGGTGACCGCGGAGGCCGCGGCCATCTGCCTGGCGTTTTCAGCGGCCGCGATCGAATCGCGTCGCGCCAGGTCCGCCCGCGCGACCGAGTCGCGAAAGGCAGTTGCCGCGCGATCGACGGAGTCCCGGTACGCGGCGCTGGCACGCATCAACGAATCGTATTGCGCCTGGAGCAGGGCGAGTGAGTCACGACGCGCTGCATTGGCAATGGAGTCGGCACGTGCGATCGAATCGCGCCTCGCCACTTCCCCCTTCGATTCCTTGCGGACCGGTATTCGCTGTTCGGACGTCACTTGAGCGCCCGCTGGTGCCGTCACGCCAGCAATCACGACGGCCAGAACCGTGGCCGACCGGATCCTCCACCATGCTTGAACTCGCATTTTGGCCGAACCTCCACGCCGTCCCTGACTTCAGCACCCTAACGATCTCTCCGGCGACTTGCGCGCGATGAACGGCTGCATCCTCGCCGCGTCGCCGGATCGCCAACACAACACGTTTGCTTCGACGAGGGGCGCTGGCCATTGGACCATCGTTGTGGACCAGGCTCACCATGGCTTCAGTAGGTGCGTCAGTACTTGCGCCCGAGAGAGACGCCGTAACCGAGCACTGTTTCTCCACTCACGAAGTCGAGGTAGGCTTTCGGCGTGATGGTGAGACCAACGGGCGTGAGCTCATAGCCGGCGCCGACGCGCCAGAAGAAATCGCTTCCGCCGTCGAACGCGAAACCCGGGCCCGTCTCGAAGTAGAGTCGGCCGCGCGTGTGCCACTGCAGCAGGCCGCCGACGGTGAACAACAGGTCGTCCGCAAACATGATCTCCGCGAACCCCGCGAAGCCCAGCTTGCCCCCCTGCCGGCGCGAGAACTCCGCGCCCAGGGTAAAATCGGTCGAGCCGTCGGTTCGGAACCCGAGATATCCCTTGATGTGCCGCCGCGGCCCGGCTTCTGCCGGCGGTTGTTGCGGCGGAGGCACCGGTTCCTGCGCTGCCGTTTCGGCGACGGGCAGGAGCAGGGTCAGGACCAACAATGCACGGTTCATGTGGTGTCTCCTTCAGGACGATGGTGCACAAGCGTTAGGCATGGCGATCGATGAGGGCCGGCCGCGCTCGCCCGCCCTCATCCCTCGCCCTCATCACGGATCAGCGGCGAGCGCCGATGGCGAGTCCGTACCCGAAGACCGTGGTGCCGTGGATGAAGTCGAAGTACGCCTTCGGGATCAGGACCAGCCGCTGCGTCTGCAGCTGGTATTCACCGCCGACGCGCCAGAAGAAGTCCGACCCGCCGTCGACCGCGAACCCCGGGCCGGTTTCGAGGATCAGGTTCTTCGCGGGGAAGAACTGGCCGAGCAAACCAAACAGGAACTCCGTCTGGCTGGCGAAAACCACCTCGACGAATCCCGCGGCGCCGAAGTTCTTCCACTCCGGACGACGGTGCGAATACTCGAAGCCCATCATGAAATCAGTGCCACCGTTCGATCGAAGTCCCGCATACAGGTCGATACGGCTCGTGGGCACTGGCACCTGGAGTTCCTGCGCCGTAGCTGTCGGTTCGGTCGCGGCGGCGCCCTGTTGCGCCCAGCTCGCGACGAATGGAACCATCGTGGCGGCAAATAGAAGTCGACGAATCATTGCACCCATCCTCCCGGTAGATCCGTTCCCCTTGGGAATCGCGACTAGGGAATTCTCGCGTACGGAGTAATACCGGTCAGTTGGACCTTGGATCGCCGCGCTCTACGTCGCGACAGCGATGTCGACCTTGGATGAGGAATGAGGGCGAGAGCGAGGATCGACCTCATCCCTCGTCCTCATCGCTCAGTTCGTTGGTCCGCAGAGGCGCAGGAGCGGGAACGAACCCCTCCCAAGCAACCATCTTCACCAGTTCCCGCATGGGTCCCGCGGCAACTGCGGACCTTTACGACTTCTACCGAATCGACGCTACTGACTTCCCCTGGCCTTCGATTGCACATCTTCGGCCATCCGGACGGCGTCCTCGCGGCGGGGGACTACACTCGGAATCGATGGCGCGGGCGGATATTGGCTATTCGTCCAACAAGGGCGGGTCGGCTCTCCCGCGTGGGTGCCAATCAGCCAATCAATAGATGTAGACCTTGGCGCCAACGGGGATCATGTCGTGCAGCCACTCGATGTCCTCGTCATTGAGCCGGATGCATCCATGAGTGACCGCTTGCCCGATCGATGTCTTGTGTGGCGTGCCATGGAGCAGGATTCCGTTCCCCAGGTCCAGCGCAAAGAGGCCCAGCTCTCCCTCGATCCGCCGATTCAGCGTCCCCATGGGTGGGATGAACAACTTCTCGTCGAACACGATCTCTTCGTCGACAGGGAGCGGCGTGAACTCGAGGAATCCCGGCTGCACCAGTCCCACCAGGCTGTCGCGCACCTCGAGGTAGCGTCCGTTCGAGATGCGCGTTTTCCCGGGCTTCATCGCCGCGAGCTCCAGTGAATGCCTGCTCGCGACCTCCGCGTAGTGCCAATCGGGTGGTATCCAGACGGGGTTCTCTTTTTTCTCGATGACCTTGCGGATGCCGCGCGGTGTCTCGAATCGCCACGACCGGCCTGCATACGCGAAGTCTTCATCCATGGACACCGCGACCTGGGCGCCGAGCAGCGTGTCGCCGCCGATCAGCGCCCAGAGCTGCCGATCGGCGAGCGAGATGACGACGCGGAGGCCGGCATCCTTGTTCGCCGCGACGAGCGTGCGCGTTGACCTGGCGTCCAGTTCGTGCCCGCGCTTGCGCTCGGCCTCAGCTGACGCCAGGTCGAGCGAATCGCGCGTGACCTCGAATGAGTCACGCGCGACGTCGGTGCTGACCGCGATCGCCTGGCGCAGCCGCGTCCTTCGGGAACGCGACTGCGCTTCGGCAACCTCCGCGACCGTCAACAGCGCGAAGGCGAGGAGGAATACGTGCGTCCGGCCTAGTACCACCTGACCCCGAGGATCACCGGGATCCACTCGGCTTTCACGTTAGGCGTATCCGCCGTGAAGTAGCGCGATTCGAGGAAGAGCGAAGAGCGACCGAGGGAAAACCCGATACCGGCGCCACCGTTCCACCCGAACTCACTTCCGGACTTGCCCTGGAGCACCGTCGGCGTGCCACCGGACACTGGCGTGAGCGTGGCCTCCGGCGTGTTGAAGGACGACCAGCCGATGCCCCCAAGCAGGTAGAGTGAGCTGAATCTGCTGGATCCCCACTGGAACACGTCGAACGTCAGGTCCAAGTTCCCGGACCAGATGCTCGCGTCGTTCACCTCGATATTGGAGTTGGCGAAGGGAGTCACGGTCGGGCCGCCCGGGAGAGGCACGGAGGTGCCGGTGAACGACTCCCCACCGTGATTGTCGTAGGAGATGTCAGCCCTCACCCCGAATCGACTCGCACCGGGTTGCCAGCCGAACGGCACGGTGATGTTCCATCCGGTCTTGTACGGATCCTCCCATTGGTTGTACGGGGTACTCATCCCGCCGGCAATGCCGGCATAGAACCCTCGTTGAGAGAGCGACACGGGAATCGCCGCCGCCGCCGCGGCGGCCAGCGCGGCCGCGTTGTGAACGCTATCAACGCGCGCGATCGAATCGAGGCGAGCCTGCTCCGCGCGGGCCAGCTCGGCCCGGGCAATCGAATCGCGCGTCGCCTGCTCCGCCCGCGCGACGGAATCACGATAGGCTGCTTCAACGCGCGCCAGCGAATCGAAGCGCGCCTGCGCCATCGCGAGGGAATCGCGACGCATCGAGTCGGCGCGAGCGATGGAGTCGCGCCGGGCGACGTCTCCCCCGGACTCCTTCTTGACCGGTATGCGTTTCTCCGACGTCACCTGGGCGCCCGCCGGCATCGTTGCCCCGGCGAGCACCGCGGCCAGTACCGCGGCTGACCCGAACCTCCACCAAGATTGAACTCGCATCTTCCTGAACCTCCTCGCCGTCGGTTTTTTGCCAAAATGCCCATGATCCGGACGGCGACACAGCGGGACCATGGCCTAACGAGCTAGGGGAATCGCCGGCGGGAACGCGCGCCGGCGAGGGTACCGGCGCGGTCAGAACGCGATGATCAGGCCACCGCTCACCTGGCCCTGACCCAGCCAGGAAGTGCCTTCGACCGCATAACAACCCCAGAAGTCGCACCATCCGCCGTACGTTCCTGACGGCACCGGTGTCACCAGCCACCGCGCATCGAACCGCGCCCCCATGCGCTTGCCTTCAGGCCTGAACCTCGCGCCCCCGCCAAGCGTCCATGCCCACCGCGTGGTGCTGCCGATGTCACCGGCCTTGGGGTCCAGCACGTTCATGCCGATCGACGCGGAGAAGAACGGGATGAGCGGCTTGCCCGTGTTGAAGTCCGCCCGGCCGCCGAACTGGATGTAATTGTTGGCGAAGCCGCCGAGGTTACGGCTGTTCCCGAGAGTCTGCTTGAACGTTACGTCGGTGTCCTGCCGCAGATAGAGAATCTCGACCGCCGAGTTCGGGCTCGAGGCAAAGCTGAGGATGGCACCCCAGCTGAACGAGCTCTCCTCGTGAATGGTCCCGGCCGGAATCGTCGAGAACGCATCGGTCGAGATCGAGCCACCCCAGTGGTAGCTGCCGAACGGCGTGAACTCGATCCTCGAGAACGCGCTGCTGTATTGCGCCGACAGCGACGTGAAGGGGAGAACGACTGCGGCAGCCAGAAGGGGAAGCCGTATCGTTAGGATTCGTGGCATGATCGTGCTCTCCAGTTTGTCAGGAGTGTGATCGGGAAATGGCCGAGCGCCGACCACCGGTTTCAGCGCATGATGGCGAAGGCCCCGATTGAGCGGCCATCGGACCTTCGTGCATTCCCTACCAGTTGAACCGGTAGTTGCTCATGAGGAGCACTTGCACGCGCCCGATGAAGCCGAATTCCGCGCGCCACTGCCAGCGCTTGGACGTGTCATAGGAGATGCCGGCGAGCATGTTCCACGGGTCCGCCGTCGCCTTGTCGAGCGCGTAGTTGATCGTTAGGCCGTCCAGGTTACCCTGAAGGATCCTGGTCGCCATGCTGTCGATGGCCTGCTTCCTTTCCGGGCTGGCTTGTACGTACCACGGGGCGGCCTGGTAACCGACGAGCTTCGACTGGAGCTGCCGTTCCGCGCCGCCATCGATCACCTCGTCCAGCGCGATGCTGCCGTGCGTCTCGGAGGCGAATCGCTGCTGCATCGTGCCGATCCAGTACGCCAGCCGCTTCTCAATGCTGCCGCCGAGTCGTTCGGCACGGCCGTAGCGAATGCCGAAGATGCGGCCCTTCACCGGCAGGTCCAGCTTTTCGGTCTGCGTCCAGGACCAGTTGATGTCGAACGCCAGCCAGTTGTGCTGGATCCCCATCGTCGCCGTCGTTCCGAGCCCGAAGTAGTAACCGTTTTGCTTGACGACCGTGTTGAACTCGACCGGTTCGCTCAGCGTGACGTCGGTCGTGACGTAAGCGCCGCCGCCCAGCGCGTAGACGTTGAGGAAGGGCAGGACCCAGAGGTCGGCGCGCAGGTTGCCGGTGTAGACGGGCGCCTTGACTTCCTTGAACTGGACGATCTCGATGGGCTGTGTCGGATTGTCGCCGGTACTCAGCCCCAGATCCGTGATATCGATGTTCTGGTTCGCGTACACCAGGTTGATGCTGAGGCCAACCGGGTAAGGGAGGTCGAAGCCTCGCTCGATCGCCTTCCGGCCCCAGATCGGGAACCTGTTGTTGTACTTGGCGAGGACGCTGTCACGCTGCGCCTGCGTCAGCATGAGGTCGGGATTCTGCGCGCCCGCGCGCGCCCCCCACGACACGACGAGGGCGCATGCGAGCGCGCAGCAGCAGGTGCGACGCACGTGTAGTTCACCCGCGCCTGACGAGTAGCATGATCAGGGCGCGGCGCCGATCCCGATGCCGAACTGCAGGTACGACCAGGCAGCCTTGTTGCTGTTCAGGTACGCGCCCGCCTTGACCGGATAGTTGTAGCGGGCGAGCAGCGTCCAGGCCGCACCGCGAATCTGGCCCATCACGATGCCTGCCTCCGGCGCGAGCCCGAAGTGCCAGTTGCTCTCTTCGGCGGTGTAGATCCCGAAGTCGAGCGTCTGCCGGATGTAATACGTTCCGATGGCCCCCCCCACGAACGGATGCATCGACCGCCCCTGGTGCGTGCCGCCGGTCCAGTACCGCGCCTTGACGAGGATCGGCACGACCATCAAGTGGCGATACGTCGTGCCGGTCGCGGCGCCTTGTGGAAAATTGTACGTGCCGAAACCGGATTGGTCGTAAATCTCCTGCCAGCCAAGCACGATCCCCGTCGAAAAACTCGGTGAGTGGAAACGATCTCCTTCAAAGGTGAACCCGAGCCAGCTGTAGGCGGCGATGAAGTCATGCGTGTCGCCAACGGGCTGCGCCGTGTTCCAGAAGAAGCTCCCCATGTACGGTTTTTCACCCCAGCCCTGGGCTCGTGCCTGGAGCGACAGCAGGGACAATGACGCGAGGCTCGCGAGCGCCCACCGGATGGGACTCGAGCGGACAACCGCCTGCGACGGACGGGAAAGAGCCATCATTGCTGGCCTCCGAGATAAGGCGATTGCGCGAACGCCTGATCGATCCCGCTCAGGGCGATCGACAGGTTCGTCGTGGCGTCGGCGAGCACGCCGTTTACCGCGGATGACCAGATCAGCGGAACGCGATTGTTGCTGATGCCGTGCGCATCGATCATCGATATGAGCACGGTGCCGACGGTGTAGCTGTACGCATACCAGTAAGGCGGGTAATACCAGTTGGTCCCGGCTCCCGCTGAAAGCGGCCAGTACGGATACCAGCCCCAGTAATACCACCAGTCCCAGTAGTAATAGACGTAGTCTGCGGTGGTGATCATCTCGGTGATGTACACGTCGACCGGCGTCGCACGCGCATCGATTACTTCCTGCCAACCCAGCGCGTTGAGGTTTTCCCGGAGCTGGTTGAGGATCGCGGTTTGCGTGCCGATCGGCACGTCGTCTTCGCCGACCGGCAGGTACAGGACGCGGTCCGGCATTGCATAACGCGTAACGGCGGCGAAGTTCGCCGAGGTGTCGACCGCCGTCGTCACGGATGCAAACTCGGTCGTCGAATCGACCGAGCGTTCGGGATAGCAGCTCGCTGTCACGATGACGGCACAGGCGATGCCGGGTATCCAGCGCTTGATCATCTGGTCTCCTCCGCCGGCCGTGGTCTGGCGGCGCTGACGTCCGAAGGCATGTGGAGGCGTGATGCCTCCGGGCTCGCAGCGGCCTGCGCCGGCCAACGCACCTTCGCGAGTGAGGGTAGGGGCGACGCGGAAGCGAGCCCATTGTACCTTCGTGCAATCAATCGAGCGCCGAGTGGGACGAAGCGTTAGGCACCATCGGACGCGTGTCCATATGACGCGCCGGGCGCTACGGTCGCGGTAGGCCCAAGGTGTACTGGGAAAGCCCCATAGGCTCGCCGCATCGTGCGGCATCGCGCCGTACCCGGGACGACTTGACGTCAACGGGAGATCGCGAAGTACGCCGAGGTGGCTCATGCCCAAGTCCTGGCGCGCGGCGTGGCGTGGCACGCCGGCTTCCGTTGTCCTGCTCGTCGTCGCAATCCGGGCACACCCGCTCCCCGCACAGGATGCGTGCGGCCGGTGCCTCGATGGCCACCGCTTCCTCCCCTCGAGCCTGATCAGCCTGCCGTTCGCCAGCGATCACTTCGTGAACGCGACTGGCGGTGGCATGGCGTTCGACCTCCAGATCCCCGTGCGCAACCTCGACGGCGAGGTCGTGGACACGGTCGGCGGCGATATCGGTTTCCTGCTGCTCGACTTCGAGTACCAGAAGAGGATCATCAAGCGACTGGCGCTGCGCGGGACGCTGACCGCAGTCGCGCGCGTGGGCACGACCGCCGAGGCCGTCGTCGCCAGTGGCGCGGAAGCGGTGTTCGGATGGTCGATCGGCGGCACCGTACCTGTCTGGCATCCGGGCAACGTCCTCGTCGCCGTAGTCGCTGACTGGCGCCACAACAATGAATTCGTGGTGGACCCCTACGGATTCGCGAAACTCATCGCGAACGGCGGGTTAACTCCGGCCTCGAAGGACGTCCTGCTCCGGGATGAGGCGGGGAGCCGCTGGTCGGCCGGTTTGCGGGCCGCGTGGGCGGTAAACCCATGGTTCGGAGTGAACGGCGTCGTGGAATCGGGTGAGCTCGATTCAGAGACGCTCGGCACTCGCACGCTCACCGAGCTGGGACTCCAGACAGGATTCGACCTGGCCAGGCTCTGGAACTTTCCACTCGGTGTCTCGTTAGGCTACCGCGAGCAGGTCGGCCCGGGGCGGAAGGGAGACGTGAGCGGCAGCTATCGCGCTCTCGAGCTGGGTCTTTTCTACACCGGAAATGCGAACTTCACGATCGGTGGCGACTTCATCTCGTCGAAGGTCGCGGTGAAGGACTCGAACATCCCGGACCTCGACGTCGGGCAGTTCCGGCTGGTGACGCGACTCGATTTCCGGTAAGTCGAGACGAAGCCTAACGTGGTTCCGCCGGCGGCTTCGGCTTGCGGGCGCCGAGCGAGATGCGTCCGGAGCCGCTCAGGACGCGGTTGTACATCGACGGTCCCGCGTCGTCCTTCAGGATGTTGGTGCGCCCGTTGAACCAGCGAACGCCGATGGCGATGCCGAGCGCGGCGAACCGGTATTCGGCGTCGAACGCCACGCCGACGTCGAACCGCTCCAGCTGTCCCTCGATGTCCTGTTCGACCACGACGTCCGTTCCCTGCGGCGATCGCGCCAGGTACCGGTCGCGCGCCGAGAGCAGGATGCCGAACTGCGGACCGGCGCCGATGCGAAGTCCATCGTCCCGCTTCGGCGCGTACTGGAGCAGCACGGGAATGTCCATGTAGTCCAGGTCGCGTGTCATGGTCCCGCCGGCCACGAGCGGATCCAGCGCGGCATCCCCGAGCGGTACGGGATCGGCGCCTTGTGCGCCCTTGCTCGACAACGGCGCCAGGCCGGTGAAGAGGTGCACATGCTCGCTGAATCGCCAGGACGCGAACAGGCCGAGCAGGAAGCCGCGCGTGCTCGTGGCACCGGCGAGCCCATGCACGGTCGGCAGGGTCATGCCGATCTCGAGGCCGATATTGAACGTCTCGCTCGCCAGTTTGCTGCCGAGCAGCATGCCGATCAGCACCTGCCCGCCCGCCGGCGCGGGCATCACCGCCGCGAGCATCAGCGCCGCGAGCATCAGCGCCGCGGCCGTCCGGAGAAAGCTCATCGTTCGCGTATCGGCGCGGGGAAGCCACGTTAGGCGCGCTGGCCGGCACACCGGCCTGGTCTCGCGCAGCTTGGCGCGCCGCTCGCGAGCCATACCATTGCACCTTCGGGTCAGGGAGGCCGGAACCCGTGAAGCTGCCAGGCTCGACCTGCGCGCACCGCCTGGCCGAGGCTCCACTCCCGTTCAGGTCGCAGAACCGCCCAGTTCGGCGTCCATCCGCGTTAGGCAGCGCCAGCACGCTCGAGCGCGGCAACGCGCGCGGGTTGTACCTCAAAGTCCCTGTGGTGTATTCTGCGTCTGCAGCATGACACAACTGACGATGGAGCTGTCGCGCGTCGCCGATCCGGCCTGTGCTGTTTCCCGCCGGGAAGGTCGGCCATTCCGTCAGGCGCCTGGCGGTGGGACTGCCCCCGCGGCGCCTAACGTCCATCGCACACCCCGGAGGAGGCCGGTCGCTCATGGAACGCAATGAACGGGAGTACTTCCGCCGCGTCGTGTCGCATGGCGATGGCTATCGAGAGCACGGTGAGTCGGTCGTCGAGGAACCGTCGATCGGAGATCTCGTCAGCCGCCTCACGGCCGATACGCTGCTGCTGATGCGGCAGGAAATCAGTCTCGCCAAGGCTGAAATTCGGGAATCAGGCAATCAGATGAAGCAGACGGCGAAGAGCGTCGCGGTGGCGACCGCCCTCGTCCTGCCCGGAATCATGGCACTCGCGGCGTTCCTGGTGATCGCCCTGGGGAACGCCATCAACTCGTACCTGACCAGCGCGCTGATCGTTGGCGTCGTCCTGTGCGTCGCGGGGTGGATTATCGCGCGGCAGGGGTTCGCGCGCGTGGCCCACGGCGGGGTGGGCATGCGCCGGACCGCCGCCTCCCTCGCCGCGGACGCCCGGTGGGGGAAAGAAGAACTGCGCGCCTTCAAGCGCGAATTCACCGCCTAACGCGGAGGAGACGAACATGGCCACAAGAAACCCCGGCGGCAGCGAAGGCATCCAGCCGGCCACGACGCCAACGCTCAAGGACCAGGCGACCGACCTGGCACGAAAAGCCGGGCGCGGCGCGCGCCAGGTTGCCACGCAGGCCCAGACCCAGGCACAGAACCGCCTCGACCGCGGCAAACAGGACGCCGCTGAAACGCTGAGCAGCGTTGCGACCCGGCTCCGCGAATCCGGAACGCAGCTCCGCAGCAGCGATGCCCAGGATTTTGCCGGTGACTACATCGAGCGCGCCGCCGAGCAAATCCAGCGCGCTGCGCAGTACGTGCAGAACGCGGACCTCCGGGAGATGGTCGACGAGGTGGAGAACTTCGCGCGCCGGCGTCCGGCCGTGTTCATCGGGACGGCGTTCGCCGCCGGCATACTGGCCGCGCGGTTCCTCAAGAGTTCCCGCGAGACACAGCGGAGCGAGGAAGAGGGGCGTTACCTCGATCGCGAGGTTCCGTCGACCGTAGCCAGGGAGACTGGCCAGCCGTATCCCCCGTCAAACCCGTGGCGGGAACCGCTATGACCACGCCTCGCGACTATTCGCGCGCCATTACGCACGGCGAAGACCTCGAGGCAACGTCGGGCGCGATCCGTGCCGACATCGAACGAACCCGTGAGCGCCTTGGCGAGACCGTCGAAGCGCTCGGCGCTCAACTCAATCCAACGCACCTCAAGCAACGCGTGAAGGACAGCGTTCGTGAGGCCACCATCGGAAGGGTCCAGCACATGGCGTCCATGACCAGAGATCGTATCAATGAGACCGGCCGCGGTCTCGCGCAGACCATCCGCGATAACCCGCTCCCCGCGGCGGTGGCCGCGGCGGGCATCGGCTGGCTCCTCCTCAGCAGTCGCGAGGGCCGCGCGCGCCCGGCGCTCAGGCGCGCCGCGCGTCGCCGCCTGGCGGACGAGCTGCCTGACGACGCGTTCGAGCCGTACGAGGGCCGGGCGCTTCGCGGCGAGCTCGATGACACACTGGACGATGTGCGTGAACGGGGCCACGACCTCTCGGAGCGCGTGCAGGACACGGCACAGGGCGTCTCCGAGCGCGCCCAGGAAATGAAGGATCGCGTCGTGGACCGCGCGAGTGAGATCAAGGAACGCGTGGCGGAACGCGCCCAGGAAGCGCGGCAGCGCATCGCCGATCGCGCCAGGTCCGCCGGGCGCGCCGTCGCCGGTACGGCGTCGAGCGCTGGTCGCCGCGTTCGCGACGGCGCGCGCACGACGGCCCGGGCGGTGGAAGATCGATTCGACGAGAGCCCGATTGGGATGGGCGCGGTCGCCCTCGCGATCGGCCTGGCGATCGGCTATTCGCTGCCGTCCACGCGCGGCGAAGGGCGGGTCATGGGACGCGCCCGCGACCGCTTCGTGGACAGGACACGTGAGCGCGTGGCGGATGTGAAGGAGCGGGTGGAAACCGCGGTGGATCGCGCGATGCCGGAAGTGCAGGCCGCGGTTCGTGACGCGGCGCGCGAAGGCGGGCTTACTGGTTAGGCATGACGAGCGATGAGGGCGAGGGATGACGTGGTTCATCCCTCGCCCTCGCCCTCATCCCGCGAAGGTTATTCCTGTTCGCGTTCGGCGCGATCCTCGTTGGATTCACGCTCCGTTCCGCGTCCGGGCGGACCCGCCACACGCTCATCGGCGCTCAGTCCTGAGTCGCTGTCGCCGTCGTATTCCTCCCGCCTCGGATCGGGCGTACTCGACTCGGTCTCGTCGGGGTCTGCCCAGGGAACGCCTTCCGTCGTCTTCGGGCGCGGCTTCTCCATGATTCCCTCCTGATCGAGTTTACAGGCGCCTTTTTTTCGACCCGTTCATGGACTCCGGGTTCCGGCTTCCAGGCTCTACCGGGACGACTGGTTCGTGCGCATGGTTTGCCGTCGGCCTGCTCATATCGATGGCCAGCCGTTCGTCCTGAACTCCGATCCTCATCGATGCATAACGTCCTGGGAGGCATCGGCAACACGCCGCTCGTCGAGCTGAAGAAGATCGTGCCGGCTGGCTCCGCGCGCGTGGTCGCCAAGCTCGAATGGGCGAACCCAACCGGGAGCATGAAGGACCGCATGGCGAAGGCGGCCATCGAGCGCGCCGAAGCCAGTGGACGCCTTGCCGCGGATGGCACGGTGGTGGAGTACACCGCCGGCACGACCGGCATTTCGCTCGCCTTCGTCTGTGCGGCCCGCGGGCATCCCATCGAGCTCGTGTTCTCCGACGCGTTCAGCGATGAGAAACGCCGCACGATGAAGGCCTATGGTGCCCGCGTCACCGACGTTCCGAGTGAGGGCGGAAAGATCAACGCCGCCCTGATCAAGTCGATGATCAGCACGGCCGATGAGATCAGCCGGAGGCCCCGCCACTGGTACTGCGACCAGCTCAATAACCCTGATGCCAGCGATGGATACCTCCCACTCGGCGAAGAGATCTGGGAACAGACATCCGGTCACGTGAACGCGTTCGTCCACGCGGTGAGCACCGCGCACTCCATCCACGGTGTCACGCGAGCGCTGTGGAGGCATAACGAGCGGATCAGGATCGTCGCCGTCGAGCCGCAGGAGTCGCCGGTACTCTCCGGCGGCCTGTCAGGGTCTCACAAGATCGAGGGGATCGGCATCGGCTTCATCCCCCCGTTGTGGAAGCGGGAGCTCGTCAACGACATCCTGACGGTCTCGACGGACGAGGCGAAGGCGATGTGCCGCCGCCTGGCGCGCGAGGAAGGGATCTTTGCGGGGACATCATCCGGCGCGAACGTCGCAGCCGCGATCCGCGTGGCGCGCGAGCTCGGTCCAGCGGCCACCGTGGCGACCATCATCGTCGACTCAGGATTGCGCTACCTCAGCACGGATCTGTACCGCGAATGAAAAGGGCGAAGAGCCGTTGACCAGCTCTTCGCCCTCTTCGTGGTTCGCTTCGCTCTCTTACCGTGATGGAGTCTTCGGATGCGCCGCGGCGTCATTCACCTGCAGCGTCCGGATCATGCGTGTACAAGTTTGTTCCACCTCGGCCGAACTTCGCTCTGGTGAAATGCAGACCACGTAAATCACGTGGCTGTCGGGCAATCCTCTCGTATACAGCGTGACGCGTTCGCCTTCACCGGTAACCGGATTGCGGCCCTGCATCATCACCGAGTAACCGCGCGCCTCGTCGATGACTTCTGAACGCGCCGAACCGGTGACTGCCGTGAGATACGTGTTCGACGAGATCATCTGGCGTACCAGGTCGTCGGTCGCGTCTTCGAGAAACCCGCGCGGCGGCCGGCTCCTGTCTTCGAACGGGGAGTAGTTCCGCTGCAGGCTGTTGCTCCAACGGTCGTCCGAACCTTCGAACGGCGTATAGTGGTTCACGATCACGCCGTAGAGCAGTTGGGGCTGACCGTTGCTCAGTTCCACGACGCCACCTTCCGGCGCTAGCGATACCGCAAGGCCGGACTGATACGCGCGCCAATTGCTCGGGTAGTCGATAGTGAAGAAGCCATTGCCGTGCGAAAAACGCGAGAACCGCGTCGAGGGCGCCGGCACGTTCACCGTCACCGTTTCATTGGGCATCACGACGGTGCCGGTCGATGTCGTATAGGTGGGCTGCTGTGTTCCCGTCGCAGCCGCGAGCCCGCCCAGTCGCTGCTGGATGGTGGCGAAACCGCCGACGACCTGTTGCGAGCCGCCCGTACCGAGCGAGGCCGCGACGTTACGAATCCGGGCTTCCCGGTCCGCCGGCGGCGGGTGGCTGCTGAAGAACTGCTCCAGCTTGCTGGGGTCACGCCCCTGTTCGCTGCGAAGCATGGCGAACATGGTCGCCATCGCCACGGGGTCCCACCCTGCCTTCGACATGAGCTCGGCGCCTAACGCGTCAGCCTCATATTCGTCGGCGCGGCTGAACTTGAGGAATGCGGCGTTCAGGCCGAATCCGCCGACCGCGTTGATGATCTGCGATGAGGTGCTGCCCCGCTTCCCAACCAGGCCGCCGAGCAGGCTGAGCCCCGCCTGGCCCAGGTAGGCTTTCGAGGCCTGCTCCGTGCCGTGTCGCAGGATGACGTGCGACATCTCGTGAGCGAGCACGCCGGCCAGTTCGGCTTCGTTGCGCGCGGCGTTGATCAGGCCACGATTGACGTACATCGGGCCGCCGGGCAGCGAGAATGCGTTGATCTCGTTCGCATTCACCGCCTTGATCGTATAGGGGAACTTCGTGCCGGGTGATTGCGCCGCGAGCCGCGAGATGATGCTCGTCAGGTACCGGTTGGTGCGGGCGTCGTTCAGCAGGGTCACCTGCTTCTCGACTTCGGCGGCGGATTGCCTCCCGAGGTCCACGTCCTGCTGGAGTGAAAACAGGTTGAAGCCGGATGGCGAATGCTTGATGGTCGCCTGCGCCTCGATCGACTGCGCGATTGGCGCAATCGCCGCGGTGCCGGCGAACATCAACGTCGCTGCGGCGCGGAAAGCCGAGTTCGTTAGCATCGTAAGGGTCTCCCTGCTCAGGTCTTCGACATGTACCCGGGAAAACCCTTTACGGTCAGTTTCCGCAGGGCAGAATTTTGCCTTCTCCTGATGGCCAGAAGCGAACTGAGTGTTTGAGAGCGGGCTCGTAAATAAAGAAGAGCGAGAGAAGAATTCCCTCGCTCTTCCGCATTTTCGTCTCGGTCGTCGCTACTTCTTCGCGACCTTGATCGTGCGCGTGCCGGCAGACTGGCCGTCGAGCCAGACCTCTACCGTGTAGTCGCCGGTGGGCCAGCCGCCCGGCTTCACGAGATGGAACTCGGTCACGGAACTGCCGCCGGTCGTCGACGACGGCGCAACCGCCTGTGAGGACGAGTCCACCACCTGTCCGTCCTGGAACGTCACGACGCTCTTCAGCATGGTACTCGGCGTCGCATTCGACGTCACCACCGATATGTAGAGCGTGTCCCTGGGCGCGAACGTGGTGCTGGTATCGGAAATCCGCTTGCTGGCGTCGATGTGCTTTCCTGTCTCAATGGTCGTTACCATCGCCGTTGGTATCGGCGCAGGAGCCGCGGCCGCGGAATCGGCGGGTGGCTGTTCCTTTTTCGCGCACCCTGTGAGCGCGAAGACGGAGTATGCGATTGCTACGGGGAGTACGAGTTTCGTTCTGGTCATGGTGTTGCCTCTCCGATCGAGGGGATCGTAAGAACCTGGCCGGGATGGATCAGGTCCGGGTTACTGATCTGGTCGCGGTTCGCTTCGAAGATCGCCTTCCATTTCTTCCCATCGCCGTACTGCTGCTGAGCGATCTTCGAGAGACTATCTCCCTTCTGGACGGTGTATTTCACCTCGCGTTCGACCGGCTTGTCCGTGGGTGTCGACGGAGCGGACGAGCTGCCGCTTGTGACATCGGAAAAGTCCGGGCGCGGTCCTTTGGGATTCGGCATGATTGCTCCGGTTAATGGGGGATGGTCGTCGAGCGCGCGGTGACGAGCGTCTCATGGCTCCGCTGCGACTGGCTGACCGAAGTCGTACACCGCACAATCGTCAGGGTGTTCGTGCTGAAGCAACCAGCCTCAGCGTTCCGGACGCTCCAGCCTGCCTAACGATTTGGAGGGAGCAGCCCCGGCCTTGCGGTGAGGGCTCGGCATCGGCAACTTCGCTCGCTTCAGTAAGCGGGACCTCTTAGGATTGTCCCGATCTGCGAAGGCCGATCGAGCGGTTGGTTTCATTCACCGGATGGGGGGGAACATGTGGAAGACGCCGAGGCGTGCTTTGACTGCCATCGCTGTGTTGACGGCGATTGGTTGTGGTGGTGACGACGATGGCTCGGGGCCGACCGGCTCGATTTCTCTGACGGCATCGCCAACCGCGTTGTCCGTTCCGCAAGGAGGTACTGGGCAGGTCACGGTGACGCTCGTGCGCGGCGGAGGGTTTTCCGATCCGGTGAACGTGACCGTGGAAGGGCTGCCTAACGGTGCCACGGCCACCGTGCAGCCGGCGCAGCTGACCGGCAATACGACGCAGGCCACGGTCACGGTGACCGTGGCGAGCACCGTTGCGGCCGGAGCCTATCCCGTCACCGTGCGCGGAAGCGCGACCGGCATCGGCTCGGCGACCGCGCCATACACGCTGACCGTTACCGCTGCCGCGACGCCGAACTACACGCTGTCGATGACGCCTACGACGGTCACCGCTCCGCCCGGGGGAAGCGGGCAATCCACGGTGAACATCACGCGCACGAACTTCACGGGCGCGGTGACGCTGTCGCTCGACGCACCGCCAGCCGGCGTCACGGCGACGTTCAACCCAGCGGCTCCGACGGGCAACACCTCGACCGCGACGATCAACGTGGCATCAACGGTCGCGAACGGTAACTACACCCTCACCATCAAGGGCGCCGCGACCGGCGTGACGCCGGCGGTAGCGGGCCTGATCGACGAGGCGGCAGCGGCCGGCGATCGCACCACGACGCTCACGCTCACCGTGGCCGCGGTGGCGGACTTCACCATATCCGCCGCGCCTAACGCGGGCACGGCGGCTCCAGGAGGGACGGTCAACAGCACGATCACGATCGCGCGGACGAACCACACGGCCGACATCGCGCTGTCACTGGTGACCCCGCCGGCCGGCATCACCGGCGCGTTCACGCCGGCGACGCTCACCGGCGCCGTGCTCAACTCGAACCTCGTGCTCAACATCGCGGGGACCGTCGCGGCGGGTGTCTACCCGGTCACGGTCCAGGGCACCGGCGGCGGCGTGACCAAGACCACCGTCGTCACTGTCACCGTGGCTGCGGCGAGCGGCGACTTCACCATATCCGCGTCGCCTAACGCTGGAACGGCGGCTCCAGGAGGGACGGTCAACAGCACGATCACGATCGCGCGCACCAACCACACCGCCGACGTCGCGCTGTCGCTGGTGACCCCGCCGGCCGGCATCACCGGCTTGTTCACGCCGGCGACGCTCAGCGGCGCCACGCTCACCTCGAACCTCGTGCTCAACGTCGCGGGAACCGTCGCGGCGGGAGTCTATCCCGTCACCGTCCAGGGCACCGGCGGCGGCGTGACGAAGACCGCCGTCGTGACCGTCACGGTGGCGGCGAGCGGCGGCAACATCGTCTGGGATTTCTGCGCCGGCGAGGACTTGCCACTCAAGTTCTGGCGTCTCAGTGGAACGACATGGGCCGAAGTGGCGCCAACCACAGTGGGCGGCCTGACTCGGTACACCTTCTCGATCTCGTCACAAACGGGCGGAGTTGCGTTCACGATCTCGAACACCAGCGCCGCCATGCGGACCTCGAGTTTCCAATTGAGTTCTCTGGGCCGCTTCCGTGGACTCCCCAGGGCGGCACGCGACAAGATCAACGCCCGGTTGGGCGCCACGGCGGACGTCAGCCTGACATCGCCTTACTTCGACACCATAGTGTACTACGGCACGGCTGCCGAACTCTCCGGGACTGCCGGCGCCTGTCCGACGGCGCCGACCAACGTCACGAAGACGTTCACGGTGGCCGGACAAGCTGCAAACGAGGAAGGATTGCTTGGCTACGGCCCGGGCTCCGTGAGCCTCACGCCCCCGCAGACCTCGTTCAACGTGCAGGTGCCGGCGGGGACGTACGACTACATGGCGATGTTCGGTCCAGCGCCATCGGTGCCGGACTTTAATCACCAATGGTCGGCGTATCGGATCGGACGTGGCGAAGCCGCGCCGGGAGCAACGGTCGCGATCAACCGCGCGGGCGCAACGGCGTTCACGACGTTCCCGTTCACCGTGTCCGGCGGCAATGCCGGGGCGTTCTGGAGTTTCGAACAGTCGATTACGGGTGCACGCGGGCCGATCATTTCATTCCCCATCGGTCCGTTGTTTGCCCCAGGTGGCGCTGGCACCGCGCTCTTCCTGGCTCCGGCTGACCGATTGGGCACCGACATGGTCTCTCTGGGCATTACGTATCTCGAGCAGTCCGGGAACAACCTCGACCTCCGGAATTCGATCCGGTATTTCGGTTCGGCACCACCAGCCTCCGGGGCGTTCGCGTTGCCGGCTGCTGTGCCGCCATTCACCGTTTCGCAGGTTCAGGGTGCGCCAGTGACGACGTGGTCCGCGACTGGACCGATACCAGCTGAATACCAGACGGCGAGCAGCTTCGTTCTGGCGAGCTTCGAAGGAACGAGCGCCGTCTACAGCATCACGGCGACTCGCGCCTGGCTGGTCGCAAACAACATGAGCACGACCTACACGCTGGCTGGTCCGACGCTTCCGAACTTCCTGGCCCAGTGGGCACCGGCGTCTCCACTCGCCAGCTCGATCGTCAGCATGATCGGCGGGAACTTCACGACAACACCGGTGGCGGGATCGGTTACCAGCTTTGCCATTCGCCAGCAGTAGTTCCTAACGAGTAGTGAACCCGCACGACTGGCGGGCTGTCATCCATCCGGGTGGCAGCCTGCTTGTTTTGCGGGTGTGTCAGGGTGTGTCGGGGCGCGTCGGGTGATCGGGTGATCGGGTGCATCGGGTGCATCGGGTGCTTCGGGTGATCGTTGCACCCGTCCACCCGTTGCACCCGGCTTATCGTTCACCCATCGTTGGGGCCGTAGCCCGGCGGACCGGGCCACTCACGAGGATCAGTCATGCAACGACGCGAGTTTCTCGCATCAGCGGCGGCCATGGGCACGCTCACCGCCGTCGATCTCGCCGTTCCCAGGGCCGCCGCACCCGCGGTGCTTCGACAACGCTCGGCCCGGCCGGTGATCATCGCCTCCTCGAACGGCAACTGGTTCAGGAACGGCGGCAGCAAGAACTGCATCGAGACCGCCTGGGAGAGAATGATGAAAGGCGACGACGTTCTCGACGCCGTCATCGCGGGCATCAACATCGACGAGCTGGATCCGGACGAGCAGTACGTAGGCTATGGTGCGCTGCCCAACGCTGACGGAGTGGTGCAGCTCGACGCGTCCGTCATGCACGGGCCGAAGAAGCGCGCCGGTGGCGTTGCGGCACTCGAAGGCGTGCGCACGCCGTCGCTCGTCGCCAAGGCCGTGATGGAGTTGACCGACAATCACCTGCTGGTTGGAAAAGGGGCCCAGGAGTTCGCGCGCAATGCGGGGTTCGCGATCGAGTCGGACTTGAATACGGAGGCGTCGCGCAGGGCATGGCTCGACTGGAAGCGAAGAACCGATCCCACGAACTTCCCGACTCCTCCTCGACGGCCACCGCCGGGGGATGACGCCCCCGCGGGCGAGTTCTCGCTGTCAATCCACATGCACGGCACGATCCACTGCAGCGGTGTCAACGCATCAGGGCAGATCTGCGGCGTGACTTCGACGAGCGGACGCTCATTCAAGATTCCCGGCCGTGTCGGTGATTCGCCGATCCTCGGCGCGGGACTCTACGTGGATGGCGACGTCGGCGCGGCAGGCTCCACCGGTCGCGGGGAAGCGAACCTGTTCAATCTCACGTCCTTCCTGATCGTCGAGTACCTGCGCGCCGGCAAACATCCGAAAGATGCCGGACTGGCCGCGTTGCAGCGCATCAAGGCGAATACGATCGAGAAGCGACTGCAGAAAGAGAACGGCGATCCGAACTTCAACATCCTGTTTTTCATCGTGAACGCGCGCGGGGAACATGCCGGCGTCTCGATGTACGGCGAGGACGAGGGAGAACGCGGCTGGGCAGGCCAGACCAACAGCATGTTCGTCCGCTACTGTGCGTGCGACGAGAACGGTCCGCGGATGCTCAACTGCGAGGGCTTGCTTCCGGGGACGGCATCGAAATAATGAGATGACGGATGGCGAAGGCGGACGGCAGACGATTTGTCCGAATCCGCCATCGGCCATCCCGCCACGTTTCTTCAGAAGGGGCACGAAATGCCGGAACTGACGACCCTTGGCGCACTCACCGGCCTCGCGTTCGTGTCCGGGATGCGACTCTACTCGACCGTACTGGCCGTCGGTCTCGGCATCCGCTTTGGCGCGATTCATCTGCCCGCCTCGCTGCAGTCGCTCGAGGCGCTCTCCACGATGCCCGTGCTCATCATCGCGGGCGTTCTCTACCTCGTCGAGTTCGTCGCCGACAAGGTGCCGTGGGTCGATACCCTCTGGGACAGCGTTCACACCTTCATCCGTCCGTTTGGCGCCGCGTTGCTCGGCATTGCGACGGTCGGAGATGTCGACCCCGTAGTGAAGACTGCCGCGTTCCTCGTGAGCGGGTCGATCGCGCTCTCGAGTCATTCCGCCAAGGCGGGCACGCGTCTCGTCGTGAACCACAGCCCCGAGCCATTTTCCAACATCGGCCTCAGCCTCGCTGAGGATGGCCTCGTTGTCGCCGGCGTCTGGCTCGCGCTCGCACACCCGGCCATCGCGCTGGTCATTGTTCTCACGCTCGTGGCGATCATCGCCTGGTGCATCCCGAAACTGTTTCGTCTCTTCCGGCGCAGCGCCGAAACGCTCAGGAATTTCTTCGCATTGCACCGCCCGGGAGCGCCGCACGTGGATGGAAGGCGTCCACCAGCCTGATCGCGGAACCGTGCAGCACCGGCGGGTATCGCCGGCATGATTCGCAAACTTGCTGACGGCCGTTATCGGCTGTATTCGCGCAAGAAAAATCCACGAACCGGCAAACGCCGGAATCTCGGCACATTCGGTTCGCGCGCGGCGGCGCTGAAGCACGAACGCGCCGTCCAGTTCTTCAAGCTCGGTCACTGAGCGAGCGCTGGCCGGTGAATGCGCGGCGGCTTACCTTTGCCGCCCCTTTATCTGGTAAACGGGCAGGCGGGCAAGCGGGTTGGGTATTGCCTGCGTCTGCCCGTCTGCCCGTCTGCCCGA
>Ga0111539_10003389_pt1 | contig 20996 bp, 10 predicted proteins | sample RhiMethybrSRZTD1_FD_79667 | JGI IMG/M metagenome (GOLD analysis project Ga0111539, IMG submission 79667) | Populus rhizosphere microbial communities from Tennessee, USA - Rhizosphere MetaG P. TD hybrid SRZTD1 (version 2) (version 2) | ecosystem: Host-associated > Plants > Roots > Rhizosphere >...
CGATCGCGGCCGAGGCCGTCCGCATCGTCGGCGAGTACATGAAGAGCGGACGAGCGCCTAATTCTGTTAATAGTTAATGCGGCAATGAGGCAATGAGGCAATGAGGCAATGGGGCAATACAAACACTTGTCTTGGGCGCTGGCCTCCCTCGGTGCTCTCGTGACAGGATCATCGGGACAAGCGATCGCATTGCCTCATTGCCCCATTGCCCCATTGCCTCATTAACCAGGAGCTCATCTTAATGAAGCGCGTGTACAACTTTTCGGCTGGTCCCGCGGTGCTGCCGCTTCCTGTTCTCGAGGAGGCGCAGCGCGATCTCGTCGCGCTGCCGGGCGTCGGCATGTCGGTCATGGAGATCAGCCATCGGTCGAAGGCCTTCGACGAGATCATTCAGGGCGCCGAGGCCGACATGCGCTCGCTCGCCCGCATCCCGAACAACTACAAGGTCGTCTTCCTGCAGGGCGGCGCGAGCCTCCAGTTCTCGATGGTGCCGATGAACCTGCTCACCGCGGGGACGACGGCCGACTACATCGTGACCGGCGACTGGGCCAAGAAGGCGCTCAAGGAAGCCAAGCGCGTCGGAGCGACCAACGTCGCGGCCTCGACCGAAGACGGCAACTTCAAGCGGATTCCGAAGCAGAGCGAGCTGAAGCTGACGCCCGGCGCCTCGTACGTCCACATGACGTCGAACAACACGATTCACGGCACCGAGTGGCACACGCTGCCCGACGTCGGCGGCGCCCCGCTCGTCTGCGACGCCTCATCCGACATTTTTTCGAGGCCGATTGACGTCTCGAAGTTCGGCCTGATCTACGCCGGCGCGCAGAAAAACCTCGGTCCCTCGGGGGTCACCGTCGTCATCGTGCGCGAGGAACTGCTGGCCCGGTCGGCCGACTCGCTGCCGACGATGCTGAATTTGAAGACGCACGCGGAGAACGGGTCGCTCTACAACACGCCGCCGGTGTTCGGGATCTACGTCCTGCGCCTCGTGCTGAAGTGGCTCGTCGGCCTCGGCGGCCTCCCCGCGATCGCAGCGATCAACGAGAAGAAGGCGAAGACCCTCTACGATGAGCTCGATCGCACGTCGTTCTGGAAGCCGCATGCCGACAAGGACAGCCGCTCGCGCATGAACGTCACGTTCAAGCTGCCGAGCGAGGAATTGGACAAGCTCTTCGTCAAGGAATCCACCGCCGCGGGCTTCGACGGCCTCAAGGGTCATCGTTCGGTCGGCGGCCTGCGCGCGTCGATCTACAACGCGTTCCCCGAACAGGGCGTCGCGGATCTCGTCGCCTTCATGAAGGCCTTCGAACAGAAGAACGGGTAGGACAGCGCGTCCCTCGCGTCGGGTGTCGATCAGCCGCCTCAGTGCGAAGCGGCCGCGGAAACCGGGCCTCCGTCCGCGCGGGATTCGCGCTGACGCTCATCGGGCCGGCGCCTATCCGGCCTGAGCGTGACAGGATCGCGATCGAGGCGACGTGAAGTGGCCCGATGCGCGCCAGGACGAAATCGCGCCGGAGGGAGCGCGGCGGTTCGCACGCGAATCGTCCGTAGGCCTGCACCACCGGCAGGAAGCCTGGCCGGATAGGACGTCGCGTGCCACGCGCCAGTCCGAACCGCAAGCGGACGGCGGCGCGATTTCGAGGGCCAGCTTCCCGGAGCCCCTATCGCCACCACACCCGCCGGGCAAGCACACGGGGTGTAATCCAACCCGCGGCAGATCTTGTTACGACGTGGCCGCGCCGCCTGAGGGTCCACCGCGGCCGCGGCGGCGTCTGCGTCGGCGGCGGCGCCGGCGCGGCTGGCCGTCCGGGGGCGCGTCGTGAGCGGCATCACGCGCGTGATCGCCGCCCTGGGCCGCGTCGGCCGCCTGTGCGCGATGCTGCCGGGCGCCCTTCCAATGCTCCACGATGTCCGGGGCGTCGCCAAAGATCTCGAGCCAGGTGACCGCATCGGAGAACGCCGGCCGGTGATGGATGCTGCGCGCGACGCGCGGCGGCAGACTCGGATCCGTCAGGCGCGGCAGGAGCTGCAGCATGTACCGCAGCCGCTCGACGTCTTTGCGTGAAACCGGCAGCATGCCGAACTCGAAGCGATCGCCGCGTCCGTCGGGCCCGGCGTTTGGCATGCGGCGGCGCAGGAGACCGAGCGGCACGAGCAGCGCGCCGACGAGCACGACGGTCGAGAGCTCGGGCGGCGGCGCCGGAAACTGCTGGCGGTAGCGGTCGAGGCGCGCGAGCGAATCCCAGACTTCCTCGGGCGGCGCCTTCAGATCGGGCGCCATCAACTCGAGCAGGCGCACGCGTCCGAGGGCGCGTAGGCTCGCCTCGGCCGCGCCCGATCGGAGAATCTTGTAGAGCTCCTCCATCAGTCGCGCCGGCGACGCCTTGAGAATCAGCCCGCGATGCTCGGCAATGGCTTCCGTGACGAGCGGGTCCATGTCGAAGCCCAGCCGCGCCGCGAACACCGCCGCGCGCAGCATGCGCACCGGATCCTCGACGAAGCGGACGCGCGGATCGCCAATCGATCGAATGAGCCGCGCTTCGAGATCGCTCAGCCCGCCGACGTAGTCGATGATCGATCGGCTGGCGATGTCGTAAAAGAGCCCGTTGATCGTGAAATCGCGGCGGAACGCGTCCTCTTCCGGCGTGCCGAAGGTGTTGTCGCGGTGGATCATCGCCGCCGAGCCCGGGCCCGTGTCCGCGGCTGAATCCGGCGCGGCCGCGCCCTCGTCCGATCCGGGTGACGACGCGACCACGACGGGCTCCGGCTCGGCCGCGTCGGCCGGGGGATCCGGCACGATTTTCCGGAACGTCGCGACCTCGATCGTCTTGGTGCCGAACTTGATGTGCGCGAGCCGGAAGCGCCGGCCGATGATCCAGCAGTTCCGGAACAGCCGCTTGATCTGGTACGGGTGCGCGTCGGTCCCGATGTCGAAATCCTTCGGCTTGCGGCCGAGCAGCAGGTCCCGGACGCTGCCGCCCACGAGATACGCCGCGAACTTGTGCTGATTGAGCCGATAGAGGACCCGCAGCGCGTCAGGATCGATGTTCCGGCGCGTGAGCGCGTGGCTCTCGCGCGGAACGATTAACGGGACGGACACGAAGCGGGATTATAAGACCCCGCCCGCGATTCTCAGGTCCTGAACCTTCTTCTCGCCATCACCCAGCGTGAACTGATATGAGGCCTGGAGCAACTGCTCGAGGAACGCCGGGTCGTTGACTTCGCCCGGTGCGATGTCCACGAGTGCCGCGATCCGGTACTCCCCCGGGGGCAGGTTCTGGACGGTGTACTTGCCGTCGGTGCCGGGCCGGCTGGTCCGAATCCGCCGTGATTGCGCGGTCCAGTAGCTCTTATCGGCCGGGAAAACGACAATCGTGTAGTCAGGCGCGGGCCGACCCGAGGCGTCCTGCAGGACGCCGCTCACCTGCTGGGCCGTGTCCGCGAAGGTCAGCACCGCGTCGCCAATCTCCTCGCCGGGCCCGATGTCGAGCGGGAAGTCGAGGACATCGCGGCCCCTGACGACGGCCGACCGCAGCGTCCACGTGATGCCCGGCCCGGCGCCGGGCGCCACCGGCGCGTTTCCGGCGAGCCGATAGCGGCCCGGGATGATGCCCGTGGCCGTAAATTTCCCTTCGGCGTCGATCTGCGCCGACGGGACCCCGCCGCTGAACATGATCACGCCGCCGCCGCCCGCCGGCGCCGGCGCGAGCGTGATCCGCACGCGCGCGAAGTCAGGGAGCGGCGTGCCCCGCGTGGTCTTGAACTCGACGCGGCCGGCCAGCGTCATTGCGGGCTGCAGCGTCATTACGACGTTGGACAGCGTGTTGCCGTCGATGTTGATGTCGGCCGAGCCCCAGTACGCCGCATTCGATCCGCCCATCTGCGTGATGATCTGGTCCGGGTTCATGCCGCCTCCGCCGGCGCCGGTCGCCACGCGGAACCCGAACTCCATCGGCGGCGCCCCCGGGCCGGCGCCCGCGCCGCCCGCCGGACGGTTCGCGCGCGCGTTGAGCGTGTACTGACCGGGCGGCACGGCCGTGAACGTGAACTTGCCGTCCGGCCCTGCCGTGGCCCGGTTCAGGAAATTCAATCCGCTGAGAGCCACCGCGCCCGACTGGCCGGCGGCCGTCATCGTCAACTGGACGGACTGCGGTGCGACGCCCGCGGGGACGATGACCGAGCCTTCGATCTTCGCCGTGCGGACGAGCTGCACGGCGAAGTCCACGCCCGAGCGTTCCTCGCCGGCGCCGAGCGTCACCGTTGCCGCACCCGACACGTTCGTCGTGCCCGGATAGTAGACGGCGGTGAATCCTACGGTCGGGATCTCGTCGCGGGGCGGCGGCGGCGGCGCCGGCTGCGACGCTCCTCCGGCGCCCGACGGCGTCTGGGCGAGCTGCGGCTGCTGGAGCGCAATCATCGCCGCGCGGATCTCCGATTCGGTCATCGCCCGGATCTCGCTCGGAATGGAGTTTCGCGGCGTGGCCGAGACGATGTACTCGCCGGGCGGCAGCCCGAAGATGCGGTACGCGCCGCGATCGTCCGTGATCTCGCCGAGGAGATTCGACGTCGCCACCGGCGCGAGCGTCCGCTCGCCCTGCACGACGCGGTATTGCAGCACGCGCACCTGCGCGCCGAACGCGGGCAGGCCGCTCTCGTCGGTGACGGTGCCGGCGATGACGCCGCCCCGCGCCAGCTTCATGGCGACCCCGGTCATCTGCTGACGGTCGGCGAGCGTGATCGGCGTCCCCGGCCGATCGGATCGTTTGGCGCCGTACGCAATCCGCAGGAATCCCGGCTTCGAGACGGACAACGTGTACCGTCCCGCCGGCAGGCCGGTGAGCGAGAAGCGCCCGGCCGCATCGGTGGACCCGTTCTTCACGTTGCCGTTATCCGTGTTGAGGAGCGTGATCTGCGCGCGCCGGACCGGTTGCGGCGTCTGCTCGTCGGTCACGACCGTGCCGGAGATGAGCGCGTTGCCCACCGGTGTCGGCGCGTCCATCCGATCGCGCGTCATGACCTGGGCGGACGCGGGGGTGACCATTGCTAATGAGGCAATGAGGCAAAGGGGCAATGAGGCAATGAGCTGTTTTTTCATCGCGCCACCTTCACGCTCAGCGTCCGCTTGTCGCCGTCGGCGAGCCGCACGCGCGTCGCGTCGCCGGTGAGACCTTCGAGGAACTTCGGGTTCTGCCAGTCGGCCGCCATTCGTTCCGGAATGGCCACCACGAAGTACTCCCCAGCCGGGAGCGACCCGACGTCGTAGTTGCCGTTCTTGCCCACGCGCGCCGTGCGCAGGCGCCTCGACGCGCTGCCGTACCCGACCCACGCGGCAGAATCCGTCGGAAACGCGATCACCGTCGCCGCGTCGGGCGATCCGTTCTCCGTCGTCACCGTTCCGGAGAGCTGCGTCTGCCGGTCGGTGAACGTCAGGACGACGCCAGAGATGTCGCCGTCGATTTCGAGCGGCGAATCGGTCACGTCGCGGCCGCCCAGCGTGGCGCCGCGGAACGTCCAGCCCTGCGGCGCGGCGCCGACGCGCACGAAGTAGCGGCCCGGCGGCACGCCCACGGTCGCGAACGCGCCGCTGGCCTCGATCCGGCCGCGCGCGTTCGGCGTGTTGCCCGGACGGACGTCCGCGAGCTCGAGCGTGACGCCGATGTTCGGCAGCTGATCGTTCGGCGGCCGCGGCGTCGTGCCGTCGAACTGCACGCTGCCGGTGACCTTCAGCCCCGGCCGCAACGTGATCGGCACGTCGCTCATGTCGCCTGTGCCGACGGCGAGGGTCATTTCCGCCCAGAGCGTCGATTCGGCCGGGAGCGGGCCGGCCGGACCGGCAACCATCCGCGTGACCATGACCGCGCCGCCTTGCGCGATCGTGGTCGTTTCACCGCCGCCTCCGACCATCATCCGCGGGTTGCGCGTCGCCCGCAGCGTGTACTGGCCGGCGGGAACCGACGCGAAGGTGAACAGGCCGCCTTCGCCGCTCACCGTCGTGACCGTCTCGATCGCGGTAATGAGATCGGACGCCTCCGAGGGCGCGAGCGTGATCTGCAGTCCACCCACCGGTCCCTCAGGTCCCACAGCAACGCCGGTAATCTTCGTCGTCCGCACGGCCTTCAACTGGAAATCGACGCTCGTGCGCTCTTCGCCCGAGCCCAGCGTGATGATCGTGGCCCGCGCAGAGGAAAGTGACGCCGGATAGAACTGCGTCGGGAACGCCAGCGGATGACCGTCCTCGCTCATTCCCGCGTTCGGCGAGTCCATGCCGCCGATCATGATCGGCGCCTCGGCGACCGCGCCGCCAACGGCCGCCGCACGGGCGATGAACGTGACCGTGACGTCGCGGCCGGCATCGGCCATTGGCGCCGGCATGTCGATCATCATCATGTTGGAGTTCATCGGCACGGCGACGACGTACTCGCCTGGTTCGAGCATCCCAATGCGGTAGACGCCGCGGTCGTCGGTCGTGTCCTGCGCACCGGGCGTGAGCCGCCATTGCCCGCCGACGATGGTGCGCTTCAGCACGCGGACGGTCGAGTTCACCAGCGGGTCGCCCTGTTCGTCCACGACCAGGCCGGCAATCGCCGCGTACTTCCACAGTGGGATCGTCACGCCAGACACCCGCTCGCTCTCGCCCAGTTCGAGCGACAACGTCGGACCGGCAGGCCGCATCCGGCCGTAGGCGCCGTCCACGTATCCCGGCTTGGTCGCCGCGAGATTGAATCGCCCCCGAGGCAGGTCGCGGAACGCAAACCGCCCCTCGGCGTCGGCCAGCGCACGAATCGGCGTCGTGCCCGGGATCGTGAGCGTGATGAGCGCGCCTGGGATCGGCCGGGTCGACCCGGCATCCGTGGCCCGTCCGAAGATCAGGCCGGTGCCGAGCGGCATCGGCTTCAGCGCACCACCGGGTCCCGCGGCGCCGGGTCCGAGAGTCGTGATCTCCTGGGTGATGCCCTGCGTGATCCGGACTTCCTGCTGCGCCACGCCGGTTGTCGTGAGCGCAACGATCGCCGCGGCACTCGTGAGGGTGAGGTGTCGGTAAGTCATAGGGTTGCTCGGCATGAGTCTCGCGCGTTTAGACGCAGGTCGAGCCCAGTTCAATTGTTAAACGTTTGTAAGGCGGCAAATCATTGAAAGGCAGCCACTTATCATCGCACGACTGGCGTTCGCACCCGCAGATCCTGCACCTTCTGTTCCCCGTGCCGGAGCGACACGGTGACGGCCACCGGCAGCAGCCGCGCGAAGAGCATGGGATAGTCCGCGGTCGAAACCGCCGCGCGATCCGCCACCGCCACGACGCGGTACTCGCCCGGCACCAGTCCGCGCATGACGTAGCGCCCCGTGGCATCGACCTCGGCTGACTGGATGAGCGACGAACCGGCGCGCCAGAGTTGCGAGTTGGGCGTGAATGCGATCACACCAGCGCCAGGCGGCACGCGGCCGCGGTCATCGACGAGGCTCCCCGACAATTCGGTGAGCTGATCGCTCAACGTGATGATCACGTTGCCGAGCTCCGTGCCGGGCGCCAGCTCGATCACACGCTGCTGGATTTCCCGCCCCTCCACGACGATCGATTTGACGGTCCACGGGACCTCCGATGGCGCGCGCGCGCCGACGCCAAGCAGATACGCGCCCGGCTGCACGTTTGCGATCGTGAACTCGAATCGCCCGGCATCCCCGGTGAGCTCGCGCGGCCAGACGTACGCCCCGCCGACCGTGTCGCTCGCCGGCTCGAGGCGCGGCTGGACGGCCGGGCTGGACAGCCCGCGCCCTTCCACGACGATGCGGCCGCTCACGCGCGCGCCCGGTTCGAGCAGCATCGTCAGCGTCGCGGGAGTCGAGCCGTCGGTCGCGATCTCGGCGGTGGCCCAGAGCCGATAATCGCTGCCACGTTCCAGCGGGTCCGCGCGCACTTCAGTCGCCGTCGCGACAATCAGAGAGCGCCCGGCCGGCACCGAATCGAGCGCGCCGCGGACACCATCGCGCGACATCGTCGCGCGCGACGACGTCGAGGGACCATCGACCGCGCTCCGTGTGATCTGCACGTTCTGGACGGCGCGGGCGCCGGCGTCGACCGTGACCTGGATCGACGACACGGGCGCGGGCTGGACGACGACTGCCAACCCCGCTACATCCACGCCGGCACGAACGGCGAGCGGAGCGGCCATGGACGCGTCGGGGACGCCGGGATAGAACACCGGCAGGAACGCGACCTCACGCTGGCTCGATCCGTCGGCCACCCGCAACGGGCTGCCGTATGGATTCTGATCGACGACGAGGACGTACTCGCCCGCCGTGACGTCGCTGATCCGGAACTCGCCGCGGCTGTTGGTACGGACCGATCGCCGAACGGCATTCGGCGTCGCTGACGGCCGGAGCGACAGCGAGCCGCTTACCGGATCCCCGAACTGATCGAGCAGCGTGCCGCTCACGACCGTGGCACGGGTGAGGATGATACCCACGTCGTTCCGCCGCTGACTCGAAGCGAGCTCGACCTCCACCCATGGAATGGTTTCCGACGGGCCGGTGTCGGCCGGGCTCGCCACCATTTGAAATCCTCGTTTCGTGGCGGCCAGCCGCAGCGGACCGGGCGGCACGTTGTCGAACTGAAAGCGGCCGCTTTCGTCCGTCGAGACGCCCTGCACCACCCCGGATTCCGTCGCGCGGCGCATGATCACCATCGCGAGCGGCAGGCCACGCCCGCTCGCGTCCTTCACCACGCCGGCGACCGAGCCGAGTGCCGGGTCTGACGATCCCCGCGCCTGCTCAGGCGACAGGGCCGACGTCGTCGTGTAATTGACGCCTGGCTTCAAGGCGCGCGTCTGGACAACGAGCGTGGCGGCGCGAAGCGTCACCGTCATGTTGACGCCGCTCCGTTCGGTGGCTGCCGCGACGTCGATGACCGTCGCGTCTTCGCGCGTCGCCGCCGACGGGAAATACACCGCGTCACGGCCGAACTGCGTGCCGTCGTTCACCGGCTGGACACTGACGATGTACAGACCCGCCAGAAGCCCGCCGACGAGATACGCTCCGGTATCGTCGGTCAGCGCCGACTCGCCGCTGCCGAAACGGGAGAGCTCGCCTTGCGGCGTCGCGCGCACGGTGATGCCGGGGACGGGATCGCCGTACTGGTCAGTGATTCTTCCCGAGATGGTGCCTTCGGGTGTCAACACGATCTTGACGTCGTCCCGGCGCCCGCCCGGCGCGAGGCCGACGCGCTCGTCGTCGGAGCTGAGGTACCCGGTCTTCGTCGCGAAGAGGCCGACGCCGCCGGGCGGAAGATCGCGAAAGACGAACCGGCCGTCGAGGCTGGTCAGGTACGCTGCGACGCTCGATCCGCCGGGGAACTGCGCCTGCGCCGCGTTGGCGCGCACGACGACGCCCCGCACCGGCAGGCCGCTGATCGCATCGACGACACGGCCTTCGAGCCAGGCGGACTGCGGTACCGCCGAACGTGGGGCCGCCGAGAGGCCGAGCCCGATGGCGACCAGAACCGCGCACCAGCGAGCCATGCGCATGCGACTAAGAGCATAAGACTTTCGGACCTCAACACGGAGGGCACGGATGACACACGGAGGGCACGGGATCTAAGAGTGCGTTGCAGAACTCAGAAGGAGGGGCGGGCTTCAGCCCGCCCCCGCTGGGCCGGCTCAAGCCGGCCCGGAGCCAGAGTTTTGCAACGCACTCTAAGGGTTTTCAGCCCAAAAGAAACCCGTGCTCTCCGTGCCTCCGTGGCTTCCGTGTCTCGGGCCGAAAAACAGTCTCGCTACGGCTTGGCTTCCGTCCAGTTCGCCCCGATGCCGACGTCTACGTCGAGTGGCACGGAGAGGGGAAAGGCGCGCTGCATGACGTCCTTGACGAGCTCGGCGACCGGCTCGGCGTCGGCGTGCGGGGCTTCGAAGAGGAGCTCGTCGTGCACGGTGAGGATCATGCGCGCTGGTGAAGTGCGGCCCTTGTTGTACGCCGCCAGCGCGGCATGGACGTCGATCATCGCTTTCTTGAGGACGTCGGCGGCCGTGCCCTGAATCGGCATGTTGACGGTTTCGCGCTCGGACGCGCCGCGGATCATGCCGTTCTTGCTCGAGAGCTCGGGCACGAGCCGGCGGCGGCCGGTGAGTGTGCGCACGACGCCGCTGGCGCGCGCGTCGGCGAGCAACGTGTCGATGAAGGCGCGGACGGCCGGGAACCCCGCGAAGTAGGCGTCGATGAATTCCTGCGCCGCCTGCTGCGAGACCCCGATGTCCTTCGACAGCGTGAAGGCGGTCTTGCCGTAGAGCAGGGCGTAGTTGATGATCTTCGCGCGCCGCCGCAGCTCGTGTGGATCGAGCTCGCTGTTCCTGCCGAAGACGCGCTCGGCCGTGCGGTCGTGGATGTCGATGCCCTGCGTGAATGCCTCGACCAGCGCGCTGTCGCCCGACATGTGCGCGAGCACGCGCAGCTCGATCTGAGAGTAGTCCGCGGAAATCAGGGCGTGGCCCGGCGCGGCGGCAAAGGCCGCGCGGATTTCGCGGCCGAGCGGCGTGCGGATCGGGATGTTCTGCAGATTTGGATCGCTGCTGCTCAGCCGGCCAGTGGCGGCCACCGCCTGGTTGAACGTCGTGTGGACGCGGCCCGTTGACGGGTTGACCAGCTCGGGCAGCGCGTCCACGTACGTGCCTTTGAGCTTCTGGATACTCCGCCACTTCAGCACGAGCCCAGGCAGCTCGTGCGTCAGCGCGAGCTCCTCGAGTACATCCTGCGCAGTCGAGACCACGCGCGTCTTGCCCGTCTTCTTGCTCGGCTGCAGGTTCAGCTTGACGAAGAGAATGTCGGCGAGCTGCTTCGGCGAGTTGATGTTGAACTCGCAGCCGGCGTGGCCGAAGATGAGCCGGCAGAGGTCGTCGAGCTCTCCTTGCATCTTACGGCCGAGCACTGCCAGCGCGTCGGTATCCACGCGCACGCCGGCTTCCTCGATGGCCGCAAGCACCGGAATCAGCGGCTGCTCGAGATCGCGATAGACCGGCAGCAGGCCGGCCTGTTCGAGATCGGCATGAAGGTCGGGCGCGAGGACGAGCGGCAGATCGGCCCGCTCGCCGGCGAAATCCACGAGCGAACCGGCAGGCACTGCGTCGAGCGCGACCGCCTTGACACCTTTGCCGGTGATTTCCTCCTCGGTCGCCGCACGATAGCCCGTGCGCTCGAGCGAGAGCCCGTCGATCGAGTGGCTCGATCGCGTGGCGTCGAGCAGGTAGCTCGCCACCATCGTGTCGAAGTCCACGCCCCGGAGCTCGACGCCTTCGCGGCGCGCGGCGATCGTCGCAAACTTGAGGTCGTGTCCGACCTTGGTGATGGCGGGATCGGCGAGCACCGGCCCCAGCCGGGCGAACACCTCGCGGGCGGGCAGATTTGGCGGGTCGGCCAGCCCCGTGTGCAACAGCGGAATGTACCGCGCCGAGCCCGGCGCCGAGGAAAACGACCAGCCGACCACCGCCGCCCGCACAGCCGATTGATCGCTGGCGATTGGCGCGAGGCTGAAACGCCCGGCCGCCTTGAGCGATGCGGTCAGCGCGTCCACGTCGTCGAGCGAGGACATCACCGTGTAGTCACGCGGCGCGGTCTTGACGGTCGGCGCGTAATCAACGACCAGCGTGCGAAAGCCGAGCGACGAGAACAGCGCGTAGGCGCGCTCGCGCGACGGGCCGCGGTAGCGCACGGCATCGGGATCGAAGGATACCGGCACGTCCGTGCGGATCCGCGCCAGCTCGCGGCTCTGGCGCGCCGACTCGACGTTGCCGAGCAGCGCGTCGCGGCGCTTCGGCGTGAGCGTCGGCGCCGCCGCGATCAGCGCTTCGAGGGATCCGTGCGCCGAGATTAGCTCGCGCGCGCCTTTCTCGCCGATCCCCGGCACGCCCTTGATGTTGTCGATGCTGTCGCCCATGAGCGCCAGCACGTCCACGACCTGATCGGGCCGGACGCCGAATTTCTCGAGGACGCCGGTCTCGTCGAACCAGGTGCCCTCATCGCGCGGGTTGTAGACGCGCAGGCCATCGCCAACGAGCTGGAAAAAGTCCTTGTCGCCGGTCACGATCGCGACGTCGAAGCCCTTCGCGCGCGCCTGCGTCGCGAGCGTGCCGATCACGTCGTCCGCTTCGAAGCCGGCAAACGTCAGCACGGGAACGCCGAGCGCTTCGCACGCTTCGCGCACGAGCGGGACCTGCTCGGCGAGGTCTGACGGCATCGGTGTCCGGTTGGCTTTGTAGTCGGCCGCGAGCGCGTCGCGGAACGTCGGCCCGGCAAGATCGAACGACGCGGCGATGAACTCCGGCCGATGATCGGCGAGCAGCTTGCGCAGCATCGTCGAAAAGCCGAGGACCGCGTTCGTCGACTTGCCGTCGGGTCCGGTGAGGCCGTGTATCGCGTGGTAGGCGCGATACATCTGTGAGCTGCCGTCGATCAGGAAGACGCGTGGCATCGACGACAATGTATATCATTGCCCGGATGCGGTTTCGGGTGGTGCGAGCGGCTGTGGTCGCGCTCGGAGTGGCTGCGGCAGCGTGCAGCAGCCCGTTCGGCCGGCACTACGAATACGAGGAGCAGCTCTACCTCCGCGTCGACGGCGCCGCATCAGTCGTGGTGGACGCGTCGATTCCGGCGCTCGTCGCGCTGCGCGGCGTGCCGCTCGACACCTCAGCCGCGGCGCGCCTGGATCGACAGGAGATCCGCAGGATTCTCGAACTCACCGGCTGCACCGTCGACAACGTCGGCCAGCCCTGGCGGCGCAAGGGACGACGGTTCGTGCAGGTCCGGATGAGCACGACCGACGTGCGCACGCTCTCGAAGTGCGGTCTGCTCTCGTGGTCGGTCTACTCGCTCGCCGCGGCAGACAATCAGTTGCGCTACCACCAGGTCGTCGGCGCGCCCACCGCGCGCGACCCGGGCCCGGTGAACTGGGACGGCAGCGAGCTCGTCGCGTTCAAGCTGCACCTGCCCAGCCGTATTCACGACCACAACGTCAAGCTCCTCGACGGCACGAACGGCACGACCGAACGCGGCAACATCCTCACCTGGGAGCAGACACTCGCCGCCCGCCGCACGGGTACGCCCATCGATATGAACGTCGGGATGGACGCCACGTCGATCCTGTACACGACCCTCTGGCTTTTCGGCGGCGCCTTCGTCGCGGCGGTCATCGTTCTCATCCTGATCATCTGGTGGACGGTCCGACGCGGTCGGAAGATGACGAGGTTTCCTGCGTAACCTTGCAATGGGCAATGTGAAAATCGGCAATGGGCAATGGCAAACCCATCGGCCATCTGCATTGGCAATCGACAATCTGAAATTGGCCGATCGGCAATTGGCAATGGGCTGATGGGTAATCTGGTAATGGGTAATGGGCGGATCGGCAATGGGCCGAGCGGCAATTGGCGGATCGGCTCTCTCGTCCAGAATCTGCATCACTTGATCAACCAGGTCAACAGCTCCTCCATGAAGATGGCGCTGTCTTTGCCCCAGTAAGTCGTTCGCGTCGGATCTCTTGGGACGCCCGTCAGCCGGACGCCTTCCGGTGTGCCCAGGAAGAGCGTCGCCATGGCGTCGCCGAGCACGACGACTCGACCGGTCTTGCCGAAGGTCGTCGACGCGGCGAAGACCTGTCCTGGCTTGCCGTCTTTGTCCAATTGCCAGGCGAATGGCGTGCCGCCTTCGACGGCGCGGCCGCCGCTGAAAGGGACTTCGCGATCGGCGGAGTTGATGGCGCCTTTCTTCGCGATCGCGCCGTTGTTGTGCAGGTATTCGATGTCGTCCGTGAGCTTCATACCAAACGGGGCGATGATGTCGTTGACGCCGGTCGTCGCCAGCGGCGCGCGGCGCTCTTCATCGAACGCCAGCAGAAGCGATCCGCCCTTGCGCACGAACTCGACGATGGCCACGCGTTCGTCCGCCTTGATCTCCGTCGTCGGAACTCGCAGCACCAGGAGGCGGTAACCGCTGAGCGTCTGTGCGGTGAGCGGCGCAGCAAAGCCGCCGATCTCGGCGCCGAGCTTCGCGGCGAGAGCCGCGTAAGCGTCGACGAGAGGAGCCTGTCCGTCGCCTGGTCCGCGTAGATACGAATCGGTGACTTTTCGGGTGCCTGTCGTGGCGGTGGCTGCGCCTGAAAGGCCGGCCGTCTCCTTCACCTCTCCAATTGCCGATCACTCCATTGCCGCTTACGAGATTGCCGATCAGCCGATTGCCGATTGCGCGATTACCGATCAAGCCCATTGCCGATTGCCCGATTGCCGATCAGCCCATTACCGATTACCGATCCGTCCTTTGCCCATTACCCGATTACCCGTGCCGATTGCCGATTGCCGATGTGTTTGCCATTGCCCATTGCCGATTTCACATTGCCCATTGCGGAATGGGTAATATCTGGCGAAATCCCGTCATCACCTCACCCGAATATCCTGCGTCTTCTTTTCACCGTGTGTGAGAGTGAACCGAATGGCGGCGGCGGCAACCTGATCGAGAAAGGCAGGATCGCCGAGATCTGACGGATCGACATCGGTGAGCGCGGCGAGGTAGTACTCGCCGGCGGGCAGGTCGGCGAATCGGTACGTGCCGGTGAGTGAGGGCTGGATCGGACCGCGCATCCGGCGCCCGCCGTTCCAGAGCGCGCGATCGGTCGGGAACAGCAGAATCGAGAGATCCGGCACGGGCTTGCCGTTGGCGTCCGACAGCGTGCCCGAGATCTCGCCCGTGCGATCCGAATAAATGATCTGCACGTCGCTGACACTACGGCCGGCCTGCATTTCGAGCGGGAAGTCGAGCGTGTCGCGTCCATCGACCATCACGGCCTTGAGCCGCCAACCGGCGGTGCCGGCACTGGGTGCCGGCAGGCCGGTCGTCGTCAGGCGGTAGGCGCCGGGCGCCACGCCCTCGATCGTGAAATTGCCGGAGGCGTCGATTGTCGCCGGCGGTGCGGCGAGGAATGGCCCGGTGCCGGCCGACGAGACGTTCACGCGGACCGACGCGAGCGAGGCCGGTGGTTTGATTGACGTGCCCTCGAACACGAGGCGGCCCGAGACGGTCATGCCGGGCTGCAGCGTCAGCACGATACCCGTCACATCGTCGCCATTGAGCTCGACTTCCTGCTGCGCCCAGAGCGTGAGCCACGACGGCACGTTGGCCGGTGCCACCATGATCGGCGCCACGCTGCTCGCGCCGCCAGCGCCCGGCGGGGGTGGAGGGGGCGGTGGCGGCGGCGGAGGCGGCGGCAAGCCGGGCGGGCCGGGCGCCGGGGCGCGGGCCGGATCGGGCGCGCGTGCGGTGATCAGGTACTTGCCCGGCGCGAGGTTGGTCCGCGTGAACTTCCCCTCGGGCGTCGTGCCAATGGGCACGTTCGGAGTGCTCGCGCCGCCGATGCCCGTGATCATCAGGTCGACGCGCGTGGTCGGCCGGCCGTCGAGGCCGATGACGGTGCCCTCGATCCGCGACGTCGCAATGAGGCGCATCGTCAGGTTGATGCCGGTGACTTCCTGTCCAATCGACACGCTGACCGGTGCGGCCGCTGACGCGATCGGCGTGCCCGGGTAGTACATCGTCGCGAAGCCGACGCCTCGCCCTGCGGGACGCGACGATGGCGCAGTGGCCGGTCCCGAAGGCTGTGTGGCCGCGGCAAGCGCCGGCTGCCGGACCTCGTTCTGTGCCGCGGCGATCTCCGTCTCCGAGAGTTGGCGCAGCTCGAGGGCGCCGGGCTGCAGCCCGGGGACGATCGCGACCCCGTACGTTCCGGGTTGCATGCCGTACATCCGGTACATCCCGCGATCGTCGGTGACCGCGCCGGGCCCCGCCGGTTGGAGGCGGCGCTCTCCGTCCATCATCTGGAAGCGCATGGCCTGCACCCGCACGTCGGGCACGGGTTGGCCGAAGTCGTCGAACACGGTGCCGGCGACGACGCCGCCGCGTGGCAGCTTCAGCGTGACGTCGACGACGTTCTGGCCACCCGTGAGTACGACCGCGGATCCGGGACGGCCGGGGCGGCGCGCGCCGTAGTTCATGGTGAGGTACGGCGCCTTCGACGCGCTGATGTTGTACGAGCCAGGCGCCAGGCCGCTGACGACAAAGCGTCCGCTCTCGTCGGTGAATGCGGTCCGCGTGATCTGAAGCTCGGGACCGCTGATGGTGATGCGCGCGCGCCGGATCGGTGGACCTGCGCTCTCGTCGGTCAGCACGACGCCGGAGATCACGCCGGCGCCCTTTGCGACTGCCGGCGCATCCGGTTTCGTCGGCGGACGCGCATCGCGCACCTGCGCGATGCCAGTGTCGTTGACAGCGCGAAGGCGCGAGCGTAGCGAGCGACCTGAGCGTCCGGAGCGTGGGGGTGGGGCCCCACGCGAGCCAAAAAAGATGGGCCCGTCACTGGTGGTCTTGACAAATGGGCCGTGTGCGCGCTCGTCATCGTTGGGATCGAGGTCGGGACTATCGTCACCGCCGGGCGGACGCGCGCTCGATCGCGCGAGTTCCTGCGACGCGCGCTGGCCCTCCGAGATCGTGATCCGCGACGCCTGACGCGACAGCATCTCGAGGAACCGCGGGTCCTGCCATTCGCCCGCGAACTCTTCACTGATCGCGATGACGAAGTACTCGCCTGGCGGGAGCGAGTTGAACGTGTATGTGCCGTTCGGCGCCGTTCGCGTGTTGCGCATGCCGCGCGGGCTGTAACCGTACGCCGCCCACGCCTGTTGATCTGTGGGGAACAGCAGCACCGCGGCGGCATCGTCGGGGCCGCCCTGCGGCGCCCGGACCGTGCCGCCGAGCGACGACACACGATCGGTGTAGGTGATGACCGCGCCCGTGACGTCGCGATCGCCCAACTCGAACGGCGCGTCGGACACGTCCACGCCGCCAATCACGATCGATTTCAGCATCCAGCCGCCGGGAGCACCCGCGGCGCGCAGCAGATACTTGCCGGGCGGCGTCTGCTGCGTGGTGAACTGCGTGTTCGCGCCGACGCGGCCCGGCATCAGGTTCGCGCGCGCCTTGCCGTCAGCCGGCTCGAGCGTGATCGGAATCTGCGCGAGCCGGTCCGCCGGCGGCCGCTCGCTCGCACCATCGAATTCGACGCGGCCGGTGACCTTCACGCCTTCTTTGAGGTGAATCGTCAACCCCTGGATGTCTTCGCCGCCGAGCACGACGGGCGTGGCGGTCCAGAGCGTCGGGTCCGTTGGTACCGTCGAACCCGGCGGTCCGAAGTAGGTCGCGGTGCCGCCCTGGACCTGCACGACCACCGGCTGACCGACGGCGCGCGGTGCGCGCACCGTCTGAATCACGTACTGTCCACTCGGCACGGCGAGAAACATGAACGATCCGTCCGTGTCGGTGATCGCCATCGCGACGTCGGGATCGGTGGACAGATCGTTCGTGTTCGTCGGGACCAGGTGCAGCGCATAGTTCGGGGCCGGACCGTCGGGACCGATGAGCTGTCCGCCGATGTTCGCCGTCGCGACGAACCGCAGCACCATGTCGATGCCGCCGCGGTCTTCGCCTGAGGCCACGGTCACCGGCGTCGCCTGCGCCATCGTGGCCGCCGCCGGGTAGTACACGCTCGCGTATGTGAACAGCCGTCCGTTCGTGTCGGGCGCCGCCTCCGTCCGGCCGCCCGATGGTTGCAGCAGAAACCGTCCGTCCGGCGTGCCGGCGACGCCACCGGCGGTGATGCCGTAGCCGCCCGCGCCGGGCACCGACATCGTGGCCTGGAGATCCGCCGGCGCCATTCCCTGGAACGTGAACGATGCGGGCTGCGACGCCTGCGTCGTCACGACGCCGACGACGAACTCGCCGGGCAGGAGCCCGGTGAGCCGATACGCGCCGCGGTCGTCGGTCGTGGCGACTGGACTTGCCGACTGCGAGAGCATGCGGCGTCCCGCGACGAGCACGCGCCTGAAGGCCCGCACCGTCATGCCGACGATCGCGTCGCCTTTCTCGTCGACCAGCGTGCCGGAGATCGTCGCCGTGCGGAAGACGCGGACGATCACATCGCCCTTGCGCTCGCCGTCCGCGAGATCGATCGCCTGACCCGCGCCGCCCGGCCGGAAGCTTCCGTACGATCCCTGCAGATAGCCAGGCTTGCTGGCGTTGACGGTATAGCTGCCGCGGCCGAGATTACGAAACGCGAAGCGTCCTTCCGCGTCCGAGACCACGCGCGGGATCGGCGGCGCTCCGCCGCCCGGTCCACCTCGGCCGACGACCATCGGCGGTGGTGGTACACCGCCCATGACGCCGACGATCGCGCCGGCCACCGGACGCCCGGTTCCCGGATCGATGACCTGCCCGACGAGCAGTCCCGTCGGCGGTGGTCCGCCTTGAGGGCCGGGCGCCTGCGCGCGGCCGCCAACTGCCAGGGCCGACGCCGAAAGCACCACCGCCGCCAGCCAAATCAGCGGTTCTCGGGTCACAGATTTGGAATTAGACACCCACTCGTAGACTTCGGATCACACATTCAAGATTCACGGTTCATGAATCATGAGTCTTGAATCGTGAATCATGAATGCCCTATTTCACCTTGATATCCTGCGTTTTCTTTTCGCCTTCGGTGAGCGCCAGCGGAATCGACGCGTTGGCGAGTTGAGAAAGGAAATCGGGATTGAACCAGTCGCCGGGCTCGACGTCGGTCACCGCGGTGAGGCGATAGTCGCCGGGGGGGAGGTTGCGGAACGTGAAGCGGCCGTCGGTGCCGGGGCGGGAGGATTGAATCCGCCGCGACTGCGGCAGCCAGTACCGGTTGTCGCTCGGGTAAATGATGATCGTGTAGTCGGCGGTCGGTTTGCCCGTGGAGTCCTGGATGATGCCGGAGACTTCCTGTGATTTGTCGCCAAAGGTGATGATGGCGCCGGCAACTTCCTGATTCGGCTCGACGTCCAGCGCAAAGTCGAGCATGTCGCGGCCGGAGGCGACGGCTGATTTCAGGAACCACTGACCGGCCGGTGGCGTCGTTCCGCCGGCGCCGGTGGTGGCCGTCGCGCCGCCGGCCCCGGGGGCGCCGGCTGGCCCGCCCGCGCGTCCGGCGCCGGGCGGCACGTTGGCCGTGAGCGTGTAGCGTCCGGGGACGACACCCATGATCGTGAAGCGGCCGGTGTTGTCCACCTGCGCCGGCGGCACGCCGCCCATTTCAAAACCTTGCTGTTGACCGCGCGGCACGAGGTTGACGCGCACGCGCGTCAGATCCGTCGGCGGCGGAATCGACGATCCCTCGAAGACGATGCGGCCTGTCATCGTCATGCCGGGCTGGAGCGTGAGCACCAGATCGTTGACGCTCTGCCCGCCAATCGTGACGTCGGCAGACGCCCACAGCACTTGTTGCGCGCCCCCGCCGCGGCCGCCGGGGCCCATGTCGCGGCCGCGCCCGCCCGGTGCGGGCGCTATGGCCGACCCGCTCGGATCGGCGGCCGGGCGCACTGCCGCGCGCGCCATGACGCGATATTGTCCCGGTGTCACGTTGGTGAACGAGAACTTGCCTTCGCGATCGACGCGCGCCATGTTCGAGTTGACACCAGGAATCGACGGCACCCCGGCGCGATCTGCGGACACGAGCGCGAGACGCGTTTCCTGAACGGGATTGCCGTCCGTACCTTGAATCCGGCCCTCGATCTTCGCCGTCTGCACGAGCTGCAGCTGGAAGTCGATCCCCGCGCGCTCTTCGCCGACGCCGAGCGTGACCGACGCCGCCCCCGACGGGCTCGTGGTCCCCGGGTAGTAGACGGGCGCGTACGCGACCGCCTGCTCCTGTTCCACCTGCTGCAGTTGCTGTTGCAGCTGGCTCGCGCGGTCGAGCATCTGCTGGCCGCGGCCGTTCATGATCTGCGTGACGTCAATCGGGGCCGCGCCGCGCGCCCCGGCCCGTCCGCCGCCACCGGCGCCGCCGCCCGCCCCTCCGCCCGGACCGCCGCCGCGCGCCGCTTGCGCCTGCTGCACCGCCGTTTCGATCTCCGCGAGGATCGTCTGGCGCAAATCGCCGATGTTCATGTTGCGCGGCGCGGCGCTGATGATGTATTCGCCGGGCTGCAATCCGTAGATGCGGTACATGCCGCGATCGTCGGTCTGATCCTGTCCGGCCTGCTGCAAGGTGCGCTCGCCGGTGCGCATCAGGAATCGCATCACGCGGACCGACGTGCCCGGCGACGGCTCGCCGTTCTCGTCGATCACCACGCCGGTCACCACGCTGCCGCGCGGGATCGTGATGTTGGCTTTCTCGAGCTTCTGTCCTTCCGCGAGCTGGATCGGCGTGCCGGGTCGTCCCGCGCGTTTCGCGCCGTACGCCATGTCCACGTAGCCGGCCTTCGAGACCGACATCGAGAATCGTCCGGCCGGCAGCGACGTGAACGAGAACTGTCCGTTGTCGCTGGTGACCGCGGTCCGCGGCACGCGGACTTCGACGCCCGTGAGGGTCACGCGCGCGCGCCGCACCGGTGTGCCGGCGCCCTCGACGACGACGGTGCCGGCGATGCTGCCCGTGCCGACGGTCGGGGCGGCGAGATTGTCGCGAGCGGGCCCCTGGCCGCGGCCTCCGGGCGGCGGACCGCCGCGTCCCTGATCCTGCAAAACGCCAGGCGCGGACGGGAAGGTCGCGGCGGCCGCGACGAGCCCGGCGGCCATCGTGAGGGCCAACGTGGCAGTCCAGATTCGGGAACGCAGTCGCAGCATCATGAACCCTTGAGATTAGACGGTTGCGGGCGGCCGGCGTGTTGGCCGGGCCGCCGCCGGTCGGAGGGGGCGGCCCCTCCCGACATGTTAGACAATCCGCGTGGCAAAACCGTGGCACCCGGCAGCCGCAGCCGCAGCGCGCGGGTCTCGCCGTCGTCGAGGTGCACCGGCATCGCCACGGCCCGGAGCGACTCGAGCCAGGCGGCGTCCGGCCATCTGGCCACGCGCTTCACGGCGACGGCGAGATAGTCGCCGGCCGGCAGCGTGTCGACATTGAAGGCCCCGAGCGTGTCGGCCGTCACACGTTTCAATCGGCGCGATCCTTCGATCCAGTAGCG
>Ga0111539_10003390_pt1 | contig 20996 bp, 23 predicted proteins | sample RhiMethybrSRZTD1_FD_79667 | JGI IMG/M metagenome (GOLD analysis project Ga0111539, IMG submission 79667) | Populus rhizosphere microbial communities from Tennessee, USA - Rhizosphere MetaG P. TD hybrid SRZTD1 (version 2) (version 2) | ecosystem: Host-associated > Plants > Roots > Rhizosphere >...
ACGTCGACGGTGCTGTTCTCGTCGAAGCCGTCGGTCACGAGCACGACGATGCGGCGGCCTTCGGCACGTTCGAGCAGCCGCACGGCGGCGCCGACGGAATCGAGGATCGCGGTACCGCCCTTTGCCTTCATCGCGTCGATCGCTTCGGCTACTGTCGCGATGTCCTTTGTGGGTCCGGTGATCGAACCGATTTTCGTATTGAACGGCGCGACGATGATCGTGTCGTTCTTGTCCAGGCTGCTGGCAAAGCGTTCGGCGGCACGACGGACGTCGGCCATGCGACGCTGCATGCTTTGGCTGTTGTCCACCAGGAGCACAACCGTCATCGCGTATGTCTCGCGTGCGACGACATCGAGCTCCTGCGGCGCGCCATCTTCACGCAGCCGGAAGTCGGGACCCTTCAACCCAAGCGCGGGGTGCCCGGAGGCGTCGTAGACACCAGCTTCGACGAGGACGCGCCCGACCTCGGTGTGTTCTTCGATCTCGAAGGCTGGAAGCGTCACCTTGTCGCGGCCGACGGCGCCCGACTCGTGTTCCGCTTCAACCGTGATTTCGCGCGGCTCGAAGGGGTTTTCGTCCACCCAGCTGACGGCGTACGGGGGGGCGTCGACGGTGCCGACCGCGGCACCGTCGACGAAGAACTTCACACGAATACCGCCGGTGGGCAGTTCGAGCGGGCGCTGCACCTGCGCCACGATCCGGACAGTCGCTGAATCGCCGGTGCGGCCCAGCGGCGATGTGATTCGAACGGCGGGCGTCGGAGTAACAGCGACGACCGCGGTGGGAACAGGCTCCGTGGCGACACTGCCGTACTGTGCGTTGGCGTTTACCGCGAACGCGGTCAGCAGTGCTGCCGCCCAGAGCACCTTCATCACTGGTTCCCCTACACAACCGGCCTAGACCGTGGCCAGGTCGCGATCTTCGACGAAGTAGGACGTTGATGCCTCGGCGAGCAGTTCGAAGGTCATCAACCGCGGCTTGCCCAGATAGCTTCCGAGTGCGAGCGCGTGCTCAATCAGGTCGCGCGGATGGCAGCCGCGCAACCGGACGCCTCGCCGTCGCAGATCGTTCGCCAGTTCCTCGGCGGCACCCGGCTCGTGTGCAATCGCCTTTTCGCGGCAGTAGTTCTCGAAAATCTGCACGAACTCGGCGAGCGTCGGCGACTCGGCGAGCACCTTGTACTGAATACGTCGCAGGAACGCCTCGTCGACGAGATCCCCCGGCTTCAGGTTGGTCGCGAACACCGCGAACACTTTGAAGGGCATCTGGAACTTCTGACCGGTCTGGAGGGTCAGATAGTCCACGCGGCTTTCCAGCGGCACGATCCAGCGGTTCAGCAGATCGCGCGGGGCGACATGCTGACGTCCGAAGTCGTCGATGACCAGCACGCCGCCGTTGGCAATCACCTGCAGCGGCGCGCGGTAGAAGCCGGTCGCCGGCGAATGTCCGAGTTCGAGCGCGTCCAGCGTCAGTTCACCGCCAACCGTAACCAGCGGCCGCCGGCAACGTACCCACCGGCCGTCGGTCGGAGTCGAACGCTCCAGGCGGTGACCGAGTTCTTCAGCGCCCTCGAGTACTTCGTGGTTGACCGGGTCGAACACGCGGATGATGTGTCCTTCAACCGACACCGCGTGCGGAATGGCCATGTCACCTTCCAGCAGGTTGCGAATGGCCTGCGAGATGACGGTCTTGCCGTTTCCGGGAGGGCCGTAGACGAACAGCGAGTGCCAGGCGGCGATTGCCGGACCGAGCTGATCCAGCATGCGGTCGCCGAGGACGAGGTGCGAAAACGCTCCACGCACCCGATCGCGCGTCGCGTCTGCGGCATGTGGCAGCCCGGCCATGTAGGCCTGGTACTGGTCGAGAGGAACGGGCAGCGCGCCGACGTAATGGTTGTCTTCGAGAAACAGCGCCGCGCGGACACGCCCAGCGTCGGTCAGCCGGTACTTGTAGGACGACGTGCCGACGAGTGCGCCGCCGATGATTTCGCAATGCCGCTCGCGCTTCAGCAGCTCGAGCGACGACTCGATGACCGCGAACGGAACGCCCAGGCGGTCCGCGAGCGCGGTTCCCACCAGCTCGCCCGCGAAATGCAGGGTCTTGGTGACCATCTGCAGAATCATGTCGGGCGACAGCCCGGTTTCTTCGATCGTCCGGGGGGCGGGCGGCATGCGCAGTGTCGTTTCAGCCGTCATCACGGAGTGTGCTCCTCGTTGCTCGCGGCAAGCCTCGCTTGACGGGCGCGCAAAGCAGCCATCGTGAACAGCGGGTCTGCCTGCAGCGCTTCTTCAAACGCGACGGCCGCCTCTTTGTAGGCGCGTGTCGCCATCATCGCGATCCCGTAGTTGTAGCTGGCGGTTGCCGGTTCGCCGGCACGGCGGAACCACTGCTTGGCGCCGCTCCGATCGCCCGCGGCGGCATGGGCCAGGGCCAGATTGTTCTGCGCCTGCCGTGCTTTGCTGCCGGGCGCGGCAGCGACCGCGGCCTGGCAGGTGTTCAGCGCCTCCTCCGGCTGCGTGAGGACGGCGACGTAGCACAGGTTGTTGAGCGCGTACCAGGCGTCCTTGTCGAGATGAATCGCCCGCGCGTACCACAGCCTGGCGTCGTCGATGTGACCGGTCGCCTGCAGCAGCGTGCCCAGCGTGTTCGCTGCCGCCGCCGAGTCGGGTGCGTAGTACACGGCGCGATAGGCATCGGCCAGACCCCTGTCCGCCGCGCCCCAGTCGCGCCAGATCCGGGCCAGCGCGTCGTACGACGCCGCGTCGGTCCGGTCCATGGCCACCGCATTGGAAAAGTGCTCATGCGCCTTGTCCAGAACCCCGAGCCGCCGGTACTCCTGCGCCAGGAGCCGGTAGGTCGCGGCGCGCGGCGCGATCGCAACCGCAAGCAACGCCGCTGACAAACGGGAGTCCTGCGCCTCGAGCGTTGCGGTAAACGTCGGCGCCGGTGCCGCGCCCGATCCTGATCCGGCGTTGCCATCGTGCGACGGAGCCGGCGCCCGCCCGGTCGTCTTCACGACGTGCAGTGAGCCGCATCCCGTTGCCAGCAACGCTGCAACGAGCAGGAGCGCGAATCGGCGTCCCGACGTTCTGAACATATGCATCACGAGCACCGGATCACGTCAGTCGCTCTCGCGGTCGAGACGAGACTTACGACGCATCAGATACAGCACTACGAGCACGACCATGACCCCCAGCGCGACCCAGGTTGTTGTCGTCATGTGATCTCCTTGTTACTGGCCTTCGAAGAAGGCTCGATAAATAGCCACCACGACCGGGCCAAAGCAGACGACATATAACGCCGGGAAGAGGCACAGTGCCAGCGGAAAAACCAGTTTCACGCCAACTTTTCCGGCCCGTTCCTCGGCCGCCTGCCGCCGCTTCGTCCGCGAAGTGTCCGCCTGCACCCGGAGGGCGTCAGCGACGCTCGTCCCGAAGCGATCCGTCTGGGTCAGCATCGACACGAGGGTGCGGACGTCTTCCACACCGGTACGTTCGGCAAAATTGTGAAAGGCCTGTAGCCTCGGCTTGCCAGCCCGGATTTCGACGATGATGGTGCGCAGCTCCTCGGCCAGGGCCGGATGCGCCATCAGCAGCTCCTCCGAGGCCTTCGACATCGCCTGATCGAGACCGCTGCCCGCTTCCACGCACACCGTCAAGAGATCCAGGGCGTCGGGAAGGCCGTTCCGAATCTGCTTCTGCCGTAACCCCGTCGCCCGGCCGAGCCACAGCGTCGGCGCAACGTATCCGAGGAAGCCGAGGAACAACGCCGGCAGCCAGCCGGTGTTGAGCCCAAGGACAAGGATCGTCAGGACGAAGAGGACGATCGGCAGCACGATCTCCGCGATCGAAAAATAGACAGCCGCCTGTAACTGCGGGTAACCGGCGCGGGTGAGCCGGCGTTGCAGGCGTCCCATGTCCTTCGGGCTCTTCGGGACCAGCCGCGACAGCTTGGCCAGCAAAGGATCTGGCGTGTCGGTCAGACTCGGGGTATCGAGCACCAACCCGCTGGACGAGGGCTGGGTCAACGCACGAATGCGACGCTGCTCCGGGGCGGTCTGCTGTAACCACAGCATCCCCCCGGCCGCAATCGCAACCGCGACCGCGGCGAAGATGCCAACGAGAGCCAATATCAACTGTGGCGTCATGACTCAGTACTCCACGTCCACGATGCGCCGGATGATCAGCACGCCGACGACCTGCAGGCACATCGCGGCGGAAATCATGTAAAGGCCAATCGGGTCCTTGAACAGCAACGCCATGTGCTGGGGTGACAGGAGCAGGAGGATGCCGGCCACGGCGGGCGGCAGAAACCCGAGCACGACCCCGGTGATCCGGCCGTGTGCGCTGACGACGCGCACCTGCCGTTTGACCTTGAAGCGGTCGCGAATCACCGACGACAGCTTGTCAAGCACTTCGGACAGGTTTCCGCCCATTTCACGCTGGGTCAGAATCGCCGTCACGAAGAAGCGCGCGTCGAGCAGCGGCACACGGTCGCCGAACGCACGCAGCGCGTCCGGCAGCGACATGCCGTAGCTGTGCTGGTCGAAGAGGCGCTTGAATTCGTCACCGACCGGCTGCGGAATTTCATCCGCGACCATCTGCAGTGCAGTCGGCAGGGCGTGGCCCGCGCGCAGTCCTCTCGCAATCAGATCGATCGCCTCCGGGAACTGCTCTTCGAACTTCTCGAGCCGCTTGCGCGCCGCATACCGCACGTAGAAGAACGGCAGCGTTGAAACCAGCGCGCCGGCGATCAACGCCAACCACGCGAACGGAACCATGAAGACCACGACCGCCGCCGTCGCCGCACCGACGAACAACGATCCCAGCACCAGCGTGCCGACGGTCAACTGCATCCCCGATTGGGTAATCAGCCGTTGCAGCGGCGTCGAAAAGCCTTCCCACCGCGTCAGTGCTTCGTTGACGGTTCCGACGGCACTCAGCTTCTGACGCTCTTTTTCGAGCTTTGCCAGAAGCCGGATCTTGCGCGGCTGCCGCAAACGCTGACGGATCGACTGCCGTTCCCCTGATTCGGGCCGGACGATGGCAACCCAGTAGATGCCAAAGACGATCGCCAGGACGGATGCAAAGACGAGAGCTGCTATAGCCATGACTGCAACCCTTACTTCACCGCGTGGGTGTGTTCGAACATGGTGGCCGGGAGGTGAATCCCCGCCGCCGCCAGACGATCGCAGCACTTCGGCCGCAGGCCGGTCGCGCGGTAGCGGCCGATGACCCTGCCGTCTTCGCTCATACCGGTCTTCTCGAACACGAAGATGTCCTGCAGCGTGATCACGTCGCGCTCCATTCCGGTGATCTCGGAAATAGCCGTGACCTTGCGCGTGCCGTCGGCCTGCCGCGCGATCTGGACGATGATCTCGATCGCGGATGCCACCTGCTGCCGGATCGCGCGATCGGGAATGTTCAGGTTCGCCATCGCGACCATGGCGTCCAACCGGTACAGCGCGTCGCGTGGGCTGTTGGCGTGGACCGTCGTCAAGCTGCCGTCATGGCCAGTGTTCATCGCCTGGAGCATGTCGAGCGCTTCCTCGCCGCGAACCTCACCGACGATGATGCGATTGGGACGCATACGCAGCGCGTTGACCACGAGCTCGCGCTGGCGCACGGCCCCCTTGCCCTCGATGTTGGCCGGCCGTGTCTCGAGGCGCACCACGTGGCGCTGCCGCAGCATCAGTTCGGCCGCGTCCTCGATGGTCACCACGCGTTCGTCGTTGTTGATGAACGATGAGAGCACGTTCAGCAGCGTCGTTTTGCCCGCGCCGGTGCCGCCGGACACCAGGACGTTCAGCCGGCAGGCGACAACGGCCTTGAGGAATTCGAGCATCGGCGCCGTCATCGACTCGCGCGCCACCAGGTCGCTCGCTCCCAGGCGGTCGGTGCGGAAGCGGCGAATCGACACGCACGCGCCGTCGAGCGCGAGCGGAGGAATCACGGCGTTGACGCGCGAGCCGTCCTTGAGCCGCGCGTCCACCATCGGGCTCGACTCGTCGATGCGGCGGCCGACGGCGCTGACGATGCGCTCGATAATCTGCTGCAGGTGCCGCTCGTCGCGGAAGACGATGTCGGTTTCCGACAGCCGGCCCTCGCGCTCGATGTACACCTGGTCGAAGCGGTTGACGAGAATGTCCGAAATGCTCGGGTCGGCGAGCAGCGCCTCCAGCGGTCCGAGGCCGAACAGCTCGTTGAGGACGTCGATGACCAGCGCTTCACGCTCGCTGAGGCTGAGCGGCGTGCGCTGCTGCTCGCGCTCGAGCAGGCCGGCAATGATGGAGCGCAGTTCGGGCTCCGCCTCCTCGCGACGAACCGACGCGAGCCGATCCAGATTCAGGCGATTGAGCAGCTCGGTGTGAACCCGCCCCTTCAGCGCCTGGTACTCAGGATTGCGCGTGTCCGCGGCATTGGCCGCGGCGAGTGCGTCGCCGGTATACGGCATCGGCAATGTGTTCAGCACGAATGTTCTCTCCTAACGTCGTTGCGTCAGTCGCCCGAACAGGCCGCTCGAGCGCGGACCCTGCTCACGGTCGGGGCGTGTGCCTGACAGCTGATGTGCAAACTTCTTAAAAGACGCCGACAGGTCGTTGTGATTGTCGAGCGCCAGCGGCCGGCCTTTGTTCAACGCCTGCAGGGCGATGCGGTAGTCGCTTGGAAACGTGTGCGCCACTGGCAGACCGACGGCCTTTTCGACGTCGGCATGGCCGATGTCGGCCTGGCGATCGGAACGCGTCAGCACCACACCAACCCGGTCGCGCCCGTACCGTTCGCGCAACATCGCGGCGACACGGGTGGCGCTGCGCACGGTCGCCAGCTCCTGGTTGGCGACGATGTAGATGGCCGCGAGCTGCTCGAGCGAGTCGAGGACGGTCCCGTCCGAGCGCGGCAGATCCAGCACGGTGTGCTTGTACACATTCGAGGCGATCTCGATGACCCGGCCGGTTTTCGCCGCGTCGAGCCGTCCACCGACCGTCGGCCGCTCGGCCGACGCCAGCAGGTCCGTCTGCGTCGTCACGCTCGTGACCAGGCTCTTCAGGAAGTTCTGATCGAGGCGGTGTGAATTCTCGATCGCGTCAAGGACCGAGAACCGTGGCTCGACGCCCATGAACACGGCCGCGTCACCACCCGACTGATGGAGATCGATCAACAGCGAGCGGCCCGGCTTGCCCAGCGTTCCGAGGGTGGTGGCGATGTTGACCGCGACCGTCGTCGTGCCGACGCCACCCTTGGCGCCGATGAAACCGACCACCGTGCCCAGCTCGGAGCCGGCGGTCTGTACGCTGACCCGGTTGACGGCCCGCTCGAGATCTTCCTGTTCGAACGGCTCGGCGACCACCTCCGTCACGCCGGCGCGCATCGCCTCGACGAGCAGTGCCGGCTCGAGCGCCGCCGCGATGATCATTACGCCCGTGTTCGGATGATGGCGTCGGAGCACCCCGACCAGCGGAGGCACAATAGTGGACTCACGCAAATCGACCACGACGACGTCGGGCTGCTTGACGTTGGGCGCAATCAGGGAGTGCAGCGCGGCGTCGCCAACGCTCGACACGTGCATGCCGGCGGCCCTGAGGAGATCCTCAGGCCGTCGATCCGCAGCGCCGACAAGGATGATGTGCTTCGACATGGTCTACCGAATGAGCTGAATGACTTTTACGAACGCGGCGTTTTCCGGAACGTCACCGTCGCCGGTGCTCACGAGCAGGCCCGGCTGCGACATCAGAACGCCCCACACCCGGAATTCGGGCGGACTCGGCAGCGGATGGTCCGCATCGTTCAACAGGAAGAAACCCATGATGTTGACGATCTTTATTTCTCCAGTAGCGGCATAGTGCGCTGGGTCAAAGAGCGGCAGCGCCATGACCCGTGGGCTATAGGTACGTCCTGGGTCGGCTACCGTCTGATTACCATTCGAGCCCCAGACGTACTTCTGGCACGTGTGCGAGTAGGCACAACTGTTTTCGACCTTCTTCGTTGTCGGGTTCCACGTGGCCGTCGGATCGAGGTTGTAGAGATCCTCCAGCGCCTGTCTGATGCTCGCCTCGTTGCCGTTTTGATCCGGCAGTTCCTCTCCGGTTTCGTGCAGCTCGGGAATACAGGCGCGAACCTGATTTCTTGTGCCCTCAACGCCGCCGGCGCCGCCCTGCGCGCCGCCCACCAGGTCAAGGAGGCGGAACCAGCCTGGCGACAATTGGGTGCCCGCGCCGCCCTTGAGCATCAGGTAGGTGCCTTCGTGCTCGTCCAGGGTGTAACCGGGAAATTCGTAACCGGCGGGATTTCCGTCGGGAAAGAGGTCGGGCACGGCAAACGGCTTCATGCACTCCGCTGCGTTGCCGGCGCCGACCCAAGCCGTGGCCGTAGCGCGCACGTTCTGACTGGTCAGTCCGAACAGCTTGGCGAAGAAGACCGGCACTGGATTGCTGTCAGCCGTGCCCGGATCGCCGTCGAGATCGACGCCGTCGCGATGAACGTCGACGCGCACGCAATGTGCGTCCGCATCGACATACGCCGGGCACTCCCACGTCACCACGACGCCGCCGGCTTCGTTGAACACCTCGTTCGCGGTTGCCGCGGCAACCGCACTCTGGTGCGCGAGACCGTCCGGCGCGGGATCGTCTACCGGTTCGTCCCAGGCACGGGCGATTGCCCCCGCCAGCGCACCCGCGTCAGCGGCGTTCTGCGCCTGGCGCCGTGCCATCCACATGACGCCGAAGTCGAGCACGAAGGCCGACATGGCCATGAGCACGAACATCGCGATGCCGATGTGAATGAGCGCGGCACCCCGCTCGCTGCCCATCCAACGCGATGATCCTGTCGTCGGTTTCGAAACCATAAAACGCCTCGACTTCTCTCCGTCGTGTCGCGGTTACTTCTTGGGCGCGTTGACGGCCGGGCCGTCCGCCACGCCGCCGTCCTGCAACTGACCGCCAGCCTGGTCGTCGCGCTTGATGAAGCGCTGCTGCAACGTCGGCAGCGGCGGGACCTCGTCGGGATTCAGCGGACGAATGAGCTGCGGCGTGATGAGCACCATCAACTCCGTCTGCTCCGCGCGCTCCGCCTTGCTCTTGAACAGGTGACCGATGATCGGCAGTTTCGCCAGACCAGGTACTTCGTTCGCGTCGTCCTGCGAGATGTTGTTCAACAGGCCGGCGATGGCGAACGACTGCCCGTCACGCAGTTCGACCTCGGTTTCGGCGCGTCGCGTCGAGAGCGCCGGAATGCGGAAGCCCGACAGGAGGATGCCGTTCGGGAAATCGAGTGTGCTGACTTCGGGCCGCACGCGAAGGCGAATCGTGTCCCCCGCAACAGTCGGCCGGAAGTTCAGGCGGATCCCGTACTCCTTGTATTCGACCGAGACGTTTCCAGCGGCGCCGGAGACGACGGGAATCGGAATCTCGCCACCTGCCAGGAAGCTGGCGTCCTGACCGTTATAGGCAATCAGATTCGGCTCGGCCAGACTCTGGAACAAGCCTTTGCTGCGCAGCGCACGGATCAGCACTCCGAGGTCGTACTTCTGGCTGAACAGGAACAGGTTGAGGAAATCACCGAAGGTGATCTCTCCGCTCGACGTCGTTACCTCGGCGCCGAAATTGTTGCTCGCCTTGCTCCATTCCAAGTTGGAGTACGTCGCCGACGGAAACTGTCCCGTCGTGGCCCGGCCGATCGTATTTTCGATACCCGTCGGACCGGTGAACAGGGATGCGCCGACTTCGAGGAGTGCGCGTCGGCTCACTTCCGCGAACCGGACCTGCAGCAGCACCTGCTGGCTGCCGGCGCCGCCGGGCAGCTGCAGCAGATTCACGATCTGCGCTTTCTGCGACGTCGCGCGCGCGACTTCCGCCGCTCGCAGTGAGACTTCGTTGCTCGAGACGCGACCCGAGAGGATCACCGCATCGCCATTGGCGGCGACCTGAATCTGCTCGTTGGGGAAGAGCGCCTGCAGGCGCTGCTCGAGCGTTGACACGCCGGGATCGACGACGATGTCGTACTGCCGGCGCGCGTTCGCGCCCCAGATGATCAGGCTGACGGTCCCCGCGGCCTTTCCGTCAATCAACACCTCGCGTGTCTGAACCGGAGTGGCGTCGGCAATCGCCGGATCCGTCACCGCAATCCGCTGGATGTCGAAGTCCGTGCTCAGCACGGTCGACCGGCCGGCGGTCAGATTGATGCGCGGGAACTCCTCCTTCTGCTGCTGCTGCGCCTGCAGACCGGCCGGCGACAGTGCCATCAGCAGGAGACCCGCACCGACCACGGCGCGCGTCAGCGCCGTCGAACAAACACGACGTATATGCATGATTAGAGACTCTCTACCGCAGTTTTTCCTCGGTCTTTTTCGCCGCCTTGATCGTCTCGACCGTGTAGACGGCGTTGACGACCTGGACGGGCTCTGGTTTCGGAACAACGACGGGGGGAGTCGCTACTCGGCGGACAGCGGGTCGGGTTACAGCCTCGGGCGCGACCGGCGTCGTGAACAGGCCGGCCTTGCGGATGCCGTTCGTGCGCGTCGGCTCGACGTCCAGGGGATTGCGCAGCGTCAGCATCAACTCGCCGTCAGCCTGCGCCAGCGCCACGCGTTCTGCGTCTTCGGGCGAGACCATCAGGGTGACGACCGTCGAGCGCACAGCTTTGCCGTCCTTGCGCGCCTCTTCCTGGTCGTAGCGCGAACCTGCCGTCAGCACCTGCACGTTGCTGACGACAACCCTGGCGATGCGATCGGCCGCGGTCGCCGTCGTGGGCGCGATGATGACGAGCACGTCCACGTGCGTTCCCGGCACGACGAATCCGGCGACGCCGATGACTTCGTTGACCTTCACCGAGATCGCGCGCATGCCGCCCTTGATTGTCGGCGGCAGCCCGGCGCCCGCTTCCTTGGGTGCGAGCTTGTTATCGGTGAGCGGCTCGTTTTCCGCGAGCGGCGCGATGAGGCCGCGATCGACGACGTCCTCGATGCGACTGAAGCCGCCCTGCAGTGGCGTCCGCGCCGGCCAGTCAACCACCTTGACCATGTCGCGCGTGACCAGCTCGCCGACAGGAATCTCGCGTGATGCCACCACCGCCTGCGCGGTCGCGATCTCGACCTGGCGCACAGGGATGTTCGACACGGCGCGGTAAACGGCGAAACTGGCGCCGGCCGCGACGATAACGGCAACAACAAGAACGATGAAGGTACGCGTTTGGCGGTTCATAAACCTCTCACCTCGTTACGGACATGCTCCAGCCGGCACTTCCCGACGCATCTTCGATGTTGCGTGGAGGGTGTAAGTGCCAAAACTCTTCCCAAAGTAATTTCCAATTCCCGCGAAAAACGGTGAACTGTGCGGATACCCAACGGTCACGGTCACGGTCCAGATACAGGTGCCCCCGAGGGCCTCGGAAGCGGGAGCAGCGGGCACCGGCACGGTCGCCACGGCCGGGTCCAACCCGGCCGCCGTCAGGTACTGGTTGACGCGCGTCTGCGCGTCGGTGGCGCTGAAGTTCGGCAACACGTACACCCTCGCGCCTTCGCGCGCGGCGTTCGTGATCACCTCGTACTTCTGAAACACGAACCCGAACTCGATGATCCCGACAGCCACGAGCAGAATGAGCGGAAGCGTCAGCGCCGTCTCAATCAGTTCCGCGCCGCGTTCACCGCGAAGCCGTCGCAGAAGTCTCATGCCAGCCATATCGCCACCACTGCGCCAGCGAAAATCGGCAGCGCATACGCGAGGCGCGGTCCCTCGCTCGTATCGAGGGTCAACTCGGGCAGCGCCTTCAGACCGGCGACCCGCCAATGCGCCAGGAGCAGATAGACGTTCGACGCTGCTCGCCGACCATAACCGTGACCAATCGCGACGGCGACGGCCATCAAGCCGCCGGCAACACCTGTGTAGAGCGCCACCCAGATGGTGGCCATCGGTCCCAGCCATGCGCCGAGCGCACCGAGCAGCTTCACGTCGCCGCCGCCGAGACCTCGAAGAGCAAACGGGATGAAGAAGGCGACGATGCCGACCACCAATCCCAGCGCCGCGAACGTAAGGCCCTCACCCGCCGGCGCGAACGCATGAAACAGGAGCCCTGCCGCCGCCGCGCCGAACGTCAACACGTTCGGAATTCGTCGGCTGCGCAAATCGGTGGCGCAGGCAACGAGAGCGACGACGAGGACTGCAACGTGTTTCAGTTCCATATGGCTACGGCGCCGCTGGGTCAGCGGGCTCCCATTCGTTGTAAACAGCGGTCCCCCAGTTGCTGAACGCGGCCTGTAACTTCGCGCCAATCGTGGGGAACACCAACACGCCGGCAATGGCAATGAACGACGCGATCAACGCGTATTCGACGAGGTCGGCGCCGCGGTCATCTTTCCTGAGCGCGACCACGTGGCGAAGGATCAGTTCCAACATGAGCATCGCCGCCGGGTTCCTTGCGAAATTCCGTCCAAAAAATTGGCGAGGGTCCGATGCGCCCGCAGTGCGGGCTCACGGACGGCCTCGCCGCCCGACTTCACGTTCTCTTACGGAAGCTGCGTATTCAGTTCGGCGAAGTACGACGAGACCTTGGGACCGAGTGCCTGAACCGACACGATGCAGCCAGTTGTGATGATGCCGATCAGCAGGCCGTACTCGATCAGATCCTGACCGGCATCCTCACGCACGAAACGAGCAAACAACGACTTCATTCGACTCCTCCATGGACGGACGGCCCGCCGTCCGAAGTTGCTTTACGGAAGCTTCGAGTTCAGATCGCTGAAGTACGACGCGACCTTCGGACCGATCGCCTGAATCGACACGATGCAACCAGCAGTGATGATGCCGATGAGCAGGCCGTACTCAATCAGGTCCTGGCCGGCGTCTTCACGAACCAAACGAGCAAACAGGGACTTCATTCGATTACTCCTCACAAGGGTTGTTAGGGCTTGAATGCGACGTCCTCACAGGCGCCGCAAACGTTGACGGTCGATGAGGTAGCAACGGCATTGCCATCCGGACGGTTCGGACGCAGCAGTTCCTTTAGCCCATTGGAAAATAAGGGGTTATCGATCGAATGGAGTCGAGTGACGCGTATAGAACTTAAGTACTATTCCAGTGGATACCGGACTTTTCTCTTACGCGCTCAGAGAATCAGAGAGCGGGCGCGTGATGGCGCGCGCCGGCCAGAATTTCACGTCGTTGCGCGCGGTCATCTGGCGCAAGCATCGCCCAGCCTCCCTGATAAAGAGTTTTGTCTGGTTAAGACAAGATGTCTGCACCATCCCAGGTGGTCTCGTGCCCGGATGTGCGGATGATTGCCCAGTCTTTGCGCAGTATGGTCGCTGTCAGACTGGGAAAGTTTCTTGCAGCCGGGACGACTTCCTATATGCCTCTCCATTCTTCGGAGCCCAACGACAGTCCGGCATCCAGCGATGCGCTGTCGCTGTTCGGCGCCGAAGCGCACCGCTCGAGCGCGCCTTCTGGTGAGCGCCAGGTTTCGGCAGATTCCGCAGACGCGCTGGCGCTAAACAGCATCATCGGGACGGCGCCACTGCGCTTTGTCGAGGGGGTAGCCATCGTCCAGGCTCTCAGTGCGGCCGCAAAAGCGAAAGGCGGCATGCCGAATCTGGACGGCGTATTCGTCAAGAGCACCGGAGAAGTGGTCGTCGTCGGGCCACCGTCTGTCGAACCACCGGCCCGCGAGCTGGCACGCCTTCTCCACCGCCTGGTTCCCGCTGAAGGGACGCCGCCGGTCGGCAGGCTCTTCGTCGATCGATGGGCGAGCGGCGCGTCCACCGATCTAAACGAGTTCAACTCCGAGCTTGCGTACTTCGCGCGGCCAAATGGGCAGGAGCTGCTGAGCGCGCTCCACGCGCGCAGTGCCGGGAAGCCGGCGGCACCATCGACGGTGCCTCCCGTGCCCGTTCCGCCCAGCGTCAGAGCGGAAGTCCCTGCATCGCCACTGCCCCCGCGGCAGGCGCTGCCGCCACGTCCAGAACCCGGAGGCGAATCGTGGCTGCGGACCCACCGGCGTCAAATCGTTGTCGCTGCGATGATGATTATCGCGGTCGTTACTGCGACCGCCCTGGTGACCTGGTTCTGGCCGTCGAAGACCGCGGAAGCGGCAACTGCACCAGCAGAGGCACCGGCGGCAGTTTCGTCGGCACCGGCCAAAGCCCCCAAAGCACCGGCAAAGCCCCAGCCCAAAGACCAAAGGACCGCGAACACAGATTCCCGTGCGACCGCACGACTATCGGCCGTGCCCGGCGTGCCCACTGCTAAACCAGCGAGGAACGCGACGCCCTCAGCGATCGTCGCCGAAGGCGCGCGCCCTGCGGCGATCACGTCCCCGCAGCCCGTTGCGGCGGCGGATGTGGCCGACAGCCCCGTCGTGGCCACTTTGCCGCAGCGGGCCGTGCCGGACATGCGGATTTATTCCTCGGCAGATGCTGAAATCGAACCGCCGAAACTGCGCTCGAACGAAATCCCGGAATTCCTGATCGCCGGCTTTGAGAGACGCCCGAACTCGGTCGAGGTCATTGTCAACGCCCGCGGCGCGGTGGAACGCGTGCGCATGCTTGGCACGCCGCAGCGGATCCCCGACATCATGCTGCTCAGCCGCGTGAAGGAATGGCTGTTCGATCCCGCAACCAGAGACGGCGCGGCGGTGCGTTACCGAATGATTCTGACCTGGAACGTCACACCGTAACCATTACACGCCGACGAGCGGTCCCTCCGTGACCTCCACCCTCGGAGCTGGCAGCGGAGGCAATACCAGTTTCGGTCTCCGGCCAACTTCCGGCACGCCGTTTCGGAACTCGCGGAAATCGGCTCGACAATCGTGCGCGGCGAGGAAGTTGAGGAACCGTTTGTAATCGCTGTTCGGCATGCCGAACAGCTTCAGCAGCGCACGATAGTTTCCGCGCGTCGTCGCCAGCCCGCGGCGCACCAGTTCGCGCATGTCGTGCCGCGTGATGTCGCGCGAAAGGAACAACGGATAGATGTGGTCCCAGAACGAGTAGCCGGCAGTCACGATCGCGTTGTAGAGCTCATCGGCGACCTGTCGCCGCCGTTCGCGCGTCGGCAAGGTCAGGGGAGCCGCGACGCGAATCGCCGGCGGCAGCTGATCGACATCGATGACGTCGCGGTCGGTCATCAAGACGACCTGCTCGACGACGTTGTGCAACTCACGCACATTACCGGGCCAGCGATGACGCACCAGCAACTGCATCGCGTCTTCGGTGAACGTCACGAAGCGTCGCGTACGCCGAACGAAATGTGCGACCAGTGGACGGATGTCTTCGCGACGGTCACGCAGCGGCGGAACCTCGAGGTGAATCACGCGCAGCCGGTACATCAGATCCTCGCGGAACTGGCCTGCCGCAATCAGCTCGGGCAGATTGCGATTGGTCGCCGCAATGACCCGTACATCGACGCGCGTCGCGTGCCCGTCACCACCGACTGACTGAATTTCTCCATTCTCGAGGAAGCGCAACAGCATCGCCTGCATGCGCAGGCTCATCTCGCCGACTTCGTCGAGGAAAATCGTGCCGCGGTGAGCGACCTGCAACTTCCCTGGCTTGTCGCGATAGGCGCCGGTAAAACTGCCTTTGACGTGCCCGAACAGTTCCGACTCGAGGAGCGAATCGGTCAAGGCGGCGCAATTGACGGCGACGAAGGGACGCGCGTTGCGTCGCGAGTGCGCGTGGATATGACGGGCGACGAGATCCTTGCCGACGCCGCTCTCGCCAGTTATGAGAACCTTCCCCTCCGACGCCGCGACGCGGCTGGCCGTGACGAGCAGTTCCGCCATCTGGGGATTGGCGACGACAAGAGCCTTCGTATCTGACGCGTCCATGTCGGGACGCGAATATTCACCTGACATTGTGCAACCGTGGGAAATGATTTTGAGTGAACGGGTATGACGCCGCACGCGTCGATGCGCACCCTTACGCAAGATCCTTTCCGCACTCGGATCTATAGAACTTTGGTGTGTATTCGTGAACAGACTGCTTGTGGCCGCCGCTTTGTCGCGCTCACGGGCGACAAAGCGTTTCCTGATGTGGGTATTTGCCGTGTTGGGTAGTACCTAAATCGCTTGACTCTCCTCGATCCTCGGTTCCTTCCCCTCGTTTCCGCCACCGAAGGCGCGGCGCAGGGTGTCGCTGCCAGGCAGCATTGCCCATAGAAACCGCGCACCAACCTGAAACAGTGAGCCCGCCCCCTCGATCGGCTGACAGCGCACGATCTGGACATCGTCGGCCAGTTGCCGACCATCGACCGTGAAACAAAGTCTGCCGATCGTGCCAACGGGAACGCGGACGTTTGTTTCGAACAGGCATCCCGAGGGGCTGTAATTCAGGAGACGGGCCTGAAAATCGCGCGCGATTACGCCGAGCAGCCCCGACGCCAACGGAACGGAGTCCTGAGTCTCAATCATTGGCCGGAGTGCCTCCTGGTATCGACATGCCGCCATCAGGCGCTGCCACCGGGTGCAATCGGAGTTGATGCCTGACGCTGCCATCGACCATGACCGGAACGCTCTCGAGCACGCGGGCATGAAGCGCCCCGATGTCGGGGAGTTGAAGGAAGACCAGCTCGCCCAGCACGCCAGGCTCGTGGCTGAGGGCCAGGATCTGTTCGTTCGCTGTGCTTTGGACAACGACGTCCCGCGAGACTCGCAGCACCCCTTCCGGTGCCCGCACGACGGCGAAGCGGGTATGGCTCCGACGACCTGACATTCACACCTCAATCAGCGCGCCTCCGTTACGGGAGGATGGCAACGCTGCGCTAAGTGGCAAGGATGGTGCCCAGCTAGTGATTTGGCCAAAACATTGGAAAGTTGGCCGCATTTAGCACCAAAGGGCTACGTGCGGGCCAGGTGAATGTGCGGGAATTGACGAGAGCTTTGTCTTGCCGGAGACAGAACCCTATCTCAGCTCGATGGACAGCACATCACCGGCTGCGGTGTCATTCCGTGCAAGGGTGCCGGCTGGAAGTTCAACGACGGCGTACGCAGAAAACGCCGCCGCCATGCGCCACGGCTTCAGCGACGCGTAGGTCTTCACAATCCGGCCGTCGCGTGTCACGAACGCAACGTCGATCGGGAATCGCATGAAGAAGGTGTGCACGGCATTGCTCGGCGCAATCAACATCGCCGAGCCTTCCGGCAGCGTTTGATGACGCAGCAGACCGACGCGACGGCTCTTTGAGTCGAACGCGGTCAGCAGTTCGTGTGCGAGGTCGCGTCCATTCCGCGTATTCCTGATGATGTGATTCGGTCCCGCGTCGCGCAGCAGCGGGCGCAAGAACGATCCGCTCACTGAGTTCTCCTGCGAATCAGAAATCCATTCGCCACTGGAAATACGTCACCGAAGTCCGACCGAAGTCCGATCGACAGCAGACCCTGCCCGCGCCGACAACCGCAAAAACGCACCGAAATCCGCTGTCCGGCATCGCGTCTTACCAAATCGTTACCGGTACAGCCGTTGCGATTCCGTGAGCGGAATCATACTTTAGTGTTTACAGCCGTTAACGCGCCACGCCGCCGCACCAGGCGATCATCTCAACCTCGACGACGGCTCGGCACGATCGCTTTTGCGCTCGGTGTCGTCGCCGTCCTGTCGGCGAGCCTGTTCGTTTTTCGCCATCAGCTGTCCGACGACGCTGTTGAAGCCGGCAGCGAAGCTGTCGTCGATCGTAGCGTGAACAGCGATCTCGTCGCCTCCGCTTTCACCGGACGGCCCACGTACCGGCATTCTGTAATCCCGGGCGGCGCGTACGACGAAGTGGAATTACGAACGGCGATCACGCGCGACGCCGTGGTTGCGGCGCACTACCGCGATCTGGATGAATCACGCATACGAGTCGAGACCGTTGCGCGCGATCGGCGCGTCTACGTCTCGTACCGGAAGAACAATCAGATCTTCTGGACGAAGAACAAGGTGCTGCTGCGGCAGGGTGAAACGATCCTGACCGACGGCAAGACTCAGATTCGCACGAGATGCGGAAACTGCATCTCTGAAGAGCCACAGCTGCCAACAGCACAGGATGAACCGGAAACCGTCGAATTCGACAGACTCGTCGACTCGGATCCGACCCCGGAACCAGAGGAGCCGTTAGTAGCGCTGGCGCCCTCGGATTCGCCCGCGCCACTCGGCTCATCGGCGCCGTTCGGCTTGTCCGCAGGAGTTCCGGGAACAGCCGCGAGCATCCCATCGTTCCCCGGTGGCCTGTTGGGCGATGGCACTCCTTCACCCCTGGCGGCGGGTCGGCGTCCGGGGTCAGGTGGCGAGCCGGGTTCACCCAGCGTCGACGCTGTCACGCCGCTGGCGCCGCGTCCGACGCCGCCGCGCATCGATCCGCCGTTCCCCGGTTGGCCCGGCCAGCCCCCTGGCAATCCTGATACGCCGTTGGCACCACCCGAGCTGTGGGTTCCGCCGACAAGTGGAATAACGCCGCAGGATCTACCGCCGGATTACCCGGATACGACTGACGAGCCGACGAACCCTGTGCCGGTACCAGAACCGGGAACGCTGCTTCTGCTCGGTGGAGGCGCCGCTGTTTTATGGCGGGTGCATGGCTCTCGTCGGGAACGCGGATCGAACAAGTCGGACGACGCCCGCGGCGCCTAATCCATAGCCAATCGTCCACGTGGGCGCCACCAGCCAGCCCCAATACTGGTTGAAGGCCTGACCGGCAACCATGAAGAACAAGGCATAGATGAGCGCGCCAACTCTGGCATGCGTAACCGGCATCGGCGACCAGGCGCTCGCCGCGAGCAGCGTCGCTGCCACTGCGGCCACCCACGGTGGCAGGAGATAGAGCCAGCCTCCGAATCCGATCGCGGCGAGAACGAACCTCGGTCCGCCCCATTGGATCCATGACGGGTGCTGCAGCGCGCCTGCCGTCATCGCCTCGCGCGCCGCCATCGCGTGCCAGCCATAGAACAGCAGCCACGCGATTCCGCCCACGACCAATACCGCTGTCTCATCGCGGCGTCGCCGGTAAATTGCGATGAGGGCGCATGCCAGCGCGTATGGCGCCACCAGCTCGCGGATGAATAGTCCCGCGACGACGACAATCGCCGCTGGAACGAATCGCTTGAAGGCATACAGCAGCGCCGATAGCGCGATGCACAGCCCCGCCCAGGTTTCATGGAGCACCAGCGCCAGCGGATTAAAGGCGCTCGCTGCCGCTCCTACCTGCATCATCAGCGCAAACAGCATGATCTCCGGCGACTCGCGGTAGAAGAGACGGAGCGTCCCGCCGATCACCGCGATCACGAGCGCCAACAGCACCACGAACGACACGACTCGCGCCCGCGCGAGCATCAGGGTCAGCGTCGGGGGTCTCCAGTTGAAGACGCTGCCCGTCGGATATCCACGCCTCGGCAGCTCGTCGGCCATGACCTGGTAGTAGGGTTCGCCGCGGGCCACACGCTCGATGACGGCCGCATACAAGGCGGAATCGGTCCGCGCCTCCGGCGTCGCCGCGCCGTGCCGGGGAAGCGGACGCCAGATCCCCCAGACGAGCAGCGCGGCGAGGCCGATTAGCACGACACGAGCGGTGGATCGGCCGAGCAGGGCTCTCAAGGGGGGCGCAGGACGGGTCGCGGTCATTTCACCCGACGCCAGACCCCGAGCACCGACTTACCGGCACGGTAACGGAGTAGCGGGTCCACGAGCCGCGACACTGGAATCGCCACGCGATCCCACAGCAAGACCTGCTTCTGTGCGGGCATACGTTGGCGCAGCGCGACACGGTTGCCGAGCGAGAGGAGCACGCCGACTGTATCGAGATAGTCGATTCGGACCGGCTCCAGGCCCGGTGGCGCCACCTCGCCGAGGGTGCGGCGCGTGTAGCGGCGGTGATGGCCGATTGCCGCATCGAACGGGGTGAACAGCCACTGGTGCGCTGGCGCGAGCACCGCGAGATGGCCGCCGACGCGCAAACACGCGGCGGCACGTCGCAGCTCCGCCCGATCGTCGGCGATATGTTCGAGTACGTCGATATAGACAATCGTGTCGAAGCGCGACGGCTCCGCGACATCGTCCATCGTGCCGACAACCACGTCGCACCCGAGCGTTCGGCACCTCGTTTTCAGCTCGCCGGCAAGGACCGCGTCCGGCTCGAGACACACCCACTGCGAACAACGCTCGGTCTTCAGGAACTCTGTGTTGACGCCGGTACCGGCGCCCACCTCCAGCACGACGCCGCGAACATACGGGTGAATCCGATCCGCCCAGTATCGCTTCCAGTTGACTGCATGGCTGAAGATCTCGAGCTCGGTGCCGACGTACGGCAGCTCGGTCACGACACCGCCGCGCCGCGCTCGACGGACGCGATGAAGAGACGATAATCGCGCATCGGCACGAAGGTGAAGGCGTTCCTGACGAACAGGATGTGCATGAGGAATCCTCCGGCAATCGACGTCAGCTGCAGCAACAACACGACGGCGAACAGAAGGACGTATGACGTCCAGCCTGGAACCGCAACTGTCGTGACGCTGTGCGCGACGACCGCCGCCACTCCGAACAAGGCGACGGCACCACACGCGATCGCGGCGCCGATCAGCACGCGTGCGCCCATCTCCTCGCTGAACACCGAGATGGCGCTCAGGCCATGGGTGAACAGCGCGACGAAGTTCATGCTGGACCGGCCCGTGATCCGACGGCCGCGCGGCGCCGGCAGCAGCGTGTAGCGCAGACGTCCTTTCACCACGGTTGCCGCGTAGTGATTCCAGAGATCGGGCGATACCATCAGGGGCGCCAGCGCAGAATGACGCAGGATGCTGAAATTCCCGAAGCGGACGCTGACCCCGGTCAGCAGCTTGTGAAGCGCCCGATACAGGTGGTAGAAGGCTGTGAATGTGGCGCTCTCGGATCGCCGCTGTCTGCCGGCGAACACCACATCGACGGCCGGTGCGGAGGTGAGCGCCCGATACAGACGCGGCACGTCCTCAGGCCGATCCTCGCCGTCGGCGTCCATGATCAACACCGGCAGCGCTGGATAGTCGTCGTAGGCGACCCCCAGGCCGATGGCA
>Ga0111539_10003391_pt1 | contig 20995 bp, 9 predicted proteins | sample RhiMethybrSRZTD1_FD_79667 | JGI IMG/M metagenome (GOLD analysis project Ga0111539, IMG submission 79667) | Populus rhizosphere microbial communities from Tennessee, USA - Rhizosphere MetaG P. TD hybrid SRZTD1 (version 2) (version 2) | ecosystem: Host-associated > Plants > Roots > Rhizosphere >...
GCCAGTTTGTCGCGGCAGGGTTTGTTGAGCGGCAGTGGAACGCAGGGAAGTATCAGCGTGCCGGGCTTCACGCCGCCGCCGACCGAAAACCAGGTGTCACGTTCAGGCGATCGTGTCGAGCTCGACGTGCCATATCTTTCCCAGGTTGGACCAGACTTTTTCCGCACACTCGGAATGACGATCGTAAGCGGGCGCGACTTCAGCCCGCAAGACAACGAGACGGCGCCCAAGGTTGCCGTCGTCAACGAAGCGTTCGCGCGTTACTACTTTGGTTCGGAAGATCCGATCGGCCGGCGTTTCGATCGCGGCGAAGACGACGGTGGCGAGGTTGAGGTTGTCGGCGTTGTGAAGGACGCAAAAGCCGAAAGCGTCAAAGAACAAACACCGCGCACGTTCTACGTTCCGTTCCTGCAAGATTCGAGTTCCTGGCGCGAGACGACTTTTCAGGTCCGCACCACAGGTGATCCGCTCGCGGTTGTCGCCGCGATCAGGAGCGAAGTGCAGTCGTTCGAACCAAATCTGCCCGTCTTCCGCGCCAAGACCCTCGAACAACAAGTTGACGAAACGTTGGGCCAGGAGCGTTTGGTGGCGACGCTCGCAAGTCTGTTTGGAGTTCTCGCTTTGTTGCTGGCCTGCGCCGGCTTGTACGGAGTGTTGTCTTACTCCGTCAGCCGGCGCACGCGGGAGCTTGGCGTCCGCATCGCGCTCGGCGCGAAACGCCGCGACGTGCTGTCGCTGGTGCTAAGGCAAGGCATGACGCTCGCATTCGTCGGAATTGTTTGTGGGTTGGTGGCGGCGTTTGCCCTGACACGCTTCGTGTCGAGTTTGCTGTTTGGAATTTCTAACACGGATTTTATTACGTTCGCTGGAGCGGCATTGGGATTGGCCACAGTTGGATTGTTCGCGTGTTACCTCCCCGCGCGACGAGCAACGAAAGTCGATCCCGTGATCGCATTGCGGAGCGAGTAAACACTAACCACGGATTAAAAGATGCTGCAAGATCTCACTTTCGGCCTGCGCTGGCTGCGCAAACATCCGGGCTTCACGGCGTTGTCTGTGTTGACGCTCGCGGCCGGCATCGGCGTGAACACCGCGATGTTCAGCGTGGTCTATGCGGTGCTGCTCAAACCGTTGCCGTACGCGGAACCCGAACGCATCGTTTGGATGACTGAGTCGGGCCCCGAAGTGACAAACCGCTGGGTCTCGTATCCAAACTTCGTCGACTGGCGCTCGCGCAGCCAGACCTTTGAAGCGATGTCGACTTTCCGCGGTTGGTCCGTGAATCTCACCGGCGCGGATCACGCCGAGAACATCAACTCACGCATGGTTACCGCCGGTTATTTCAAAGTGATGGGTGCCACTCCTCAGCTTGGCCGCGATTTCACCGAAGCCGACGATCAACCCGGCGCCGCGCCAGTCACGATCATCAGTCACAGCTTCTGGCAACAACGCTTCGGCGGCGATCCGAACGTTGTCGGCAAGTCGGTCACACTCGACGACAAGGGCTACACCATCATCGGCGTGATGCCGGAAAACTTCGTGCACCAGGGACCACCGCCGCTGTGGCTGTTGATGGGCCCGATGAACTGGCAAACGCACACTCGCGACGTCCGCATCGCGGGCTCCGTCATCGCGCGTTTGAAACCGGGCGTCACGATCGAGCAAGCCCGCGCGGACGTCAACGGCGTCGCGCAACAACTGTTTCAGGAGAATCCGGTCGCGAATGCCGGCGCTGACAAGGTCACGGTCGTTTCGCTGCAAGAAAACATCACACGCAACGTCGGCACTGCTTTGAAGATCCTCTTCGGCGCGGTCGCACTCGTGTTGTTGATTGCGTGCGCGAACGTCGCGAACCTTTTGCTCGCGCGCGCGGCGACGCGTCGAAAAGAGTTTTCTGTGCGTGCCGCGCTTGGCGCTTCGCGCTGGCGCATCATCAGGCAATTGCTGATCGAGAGTCTGTTACTCGCAACCGCGGGCGGCGCGATCGGTTTGATCTTTGCTTCGTGGACCATGTCGTTATTGCAAAAAGTGGCCCATGAAACCGTGCCGCGCATGAACTACATCGAGATTGACGGCCGCGTGCTGGCCTTCAATATCGGCGCCACGCTTTTGACGGGCATCCTTTTCGGACTCGCGCCCGCGCTTCGCTTCTCGAAAACAGATCTACAGGAGACGTTGAAGGACAGCGCCTCGACCACTACTGACGTTCAAGGCAAGAAGCTGCGCAGCGCGCTGGTTGTGAGCGAAGTCGCTGTGTCAGTCGCGTTGCTCGTCGGCGCGGGGTTGATGGTGAAAAGCCTGATGGTGTTGTTGAAGTCTGATAACGGATTTGATCCCAACGGCGTCCTGACGATGGAGCTGAAGGTCTCGCGGAGTCGCCACCGCCAGCCGGCTCAACTCAGCCGCCTGCTGCATCAGGTGATCGATACCGTGCAGGCGCAGCCCGGCGTTGAGAAAGCCACGATTTCCGCAGCCCTTCCGGGTTTTGCGGATGGTTGGCAAAACGATATTCAACCCGAAGGTTACCGGGCGTTGGACCCCGGTGAAATGATCAACGTCGATTGGTCCATCGTCAGTGCCGACTATTTCCAGACGATGAAGATCCCGCTTCTGCAGGGTCGTACTTTCACACGCGATGAAGACGAGAACGGGCGACCGGTGGTGATCATCGACGACAACCTAGCACGGCGTTTCTGGCCGAACGAAAACGCTGTCGGCAAACACCTCAAGTACGGCGGTCCCGACTGGCACGAGATCATCGGCGTCGTTTCGGAAGTCAGAGCCTACGGTTCGCAGACGAAGCCGCTAATCAAGATGTACACGCCGCTCGGTGGTTCGCCACAACGAAACACTACACTCTCGATCCGTTATCAGAACATCGATCCGGAGGCACTGACGGCGGCGGTCACACGCGCGGTCGAGGCGCTCGATAAAGACGTGCCAATCGCGGAGGTCGCGACGTTTCAAAACCTCCTCGCGCGCGAGGCATCTCCGCGCCGCTTCAACGCCGGACTCTTTGCGGCGTTTGCAGTGCTCGCGCTCGTGCTGGCGGCGACGGGCGTTTACGGAGTGCTCTCGTACTCGGTGTCGCAACGCACGCACGAAGTTGGGATTCGCATGGCGCTCGGGGCCGGGCGTCACGACGTGCTGCGGTTGTTCATGGGCCAGGGAATGGTGCTCGTGTTGCTCGGACTCGTCCTGGGACTCGCAGGCGCGTTCGCGTTGACGCGCTTGATGTCGAGTTTGCTGTTTGGAGTTTCAACCACGGATTTAACGACTTTCGTCGTGGTTGCATTGGGCTTGGTGGTAGTTGGATTGTTTGCGTGTTACATCCCCGCTCGACGGGCGACGAAAGTCGATCCGTTAGTGGCGCTGAGGTACGAGTGAATGAGATCGCTGGCTACACAGATTCTCCAGGACGTCCGTTACGCGCTCCGGCTGCTCGCCAAAAATCCCGGATTCACGGCAATCGTCGTGTTCACGCTTGCTTTGGGCATCGGCGCGAACGCCGCGATCTTCTCGATCACCGACAAGGTGTTGCTGCAAAGCCTGCCGGTCAACGATCCCGATCATCTCGTAGTGCTCTCGGCTTACGATCCGAAAGAAGGACCAAACAACGACAGCACGTTCTCTTACGCGATGTACAAGGACCTGCGCGATCGCAACGACGTTTTCTCCGGCGTCATCACGCGCGGCAGCGCGCAGATGAATGTGAGTTACGCCGATCAGAATGAACGCGTGCGCGGCGAGCTTGTCAGCGGAAACTTCTTCGACGTGCTTGGCGTGCGTCCATGGGCCGGACGTCTCTTCACGCAGAACGACGATCTCACGCCCGGTGCGCATCCCGTCGCCGTGCTCAGTTATCACTTTTGGGACCGCCGCTTTGCGAAAGACCCGAGCATCATCGGCAAGACGATCCTTGTCAACGAACATCCGCTTACGGTGGTCGGCGTTACGCCGCCAAACTTCTTCGGCATCGATCTTTCAAACAACCCCGACGTGCGCGTGCCGATAATGATGACGCCCGTCTTCAATCCGCTGCCGCCGACTCGTCTGACAAGCAGGCGTCATCAATGGCTCACCGTGATGGCCCGGCGCAAGCCCGGCGTTTCGAACGAACAGGCGCAAGCGTCACTCGACGTGCTCTACCGCCAGGTTCGGGACCTGGAAGCACAAGAGCTCCCGGCGAGCGTATCGGCCGCTGGCCGCCAACGATTTCTCGCGGGCCGGATCGCGATCGTGCCTGGCGAGCAAGGACTGCGGTCATTGCAGATCGACATGAAAACGTCGCTGCTGTTGCTGCTCGGCGCGACCTGCGCAGTGCTGCTGATTCTGTGCGCCAACCTTGCGAACCTGATGATGGCGCGAGCGACGGTGCGCGCACCTGAAACTGCTGTTCGTCTCGCCCTCGGCGCGGGTCGTTTGCGATTACTGCGACAGTGGTTGACTGAAGGCCTCGTGCTTTCGATCCTCGGCGGCGCGGTCGGCATCGTCATCGCGCTCTGGATCAAGGCGGCGCTCGCCGCGTTCATTCCGGAAGACGTTCGCGCCAATCTCGCAGTTCCAAACGACTGGCGGTTGTACGGGTTCATTTTCGCGATCGCGATCGTAATCGGCATTGCGTTCAGTCTTGTGCCGGCGATTCAGGTTGCACGGCAGGCTTTTGTGCCGGGTCTGCGTTTGGAGTCGCGCAGCTTTACGTCCGCGGGCAGACTGTTGAGTTTTCGCAGTGCCTTGATCCTGGTCCAGGTTGCGCTGTCGCTGCCGCTGCTCGTGAGTGCGGCGTTGATGGTTAGAACGTTGCAGAACCTGCGCGCCGTCGACACCGGTTTCGGCAAAGAGAATGTTTTGTTCGCCAGCGTGAACCCGGCGCTCAACGGTTACTCACCCGAACGCTCGCTGAGCTTCTACGACGAGCTGCTCGCGAAAACTCGCGCCTTGCCCGGAGTTACATCCGCGACGCTCGCTTCCGACACGCCCATCTCGGGAGGTTGGGACCAGCTCGGTCTTGTCATCGAAGGATACAAGCCGCGCGAAGGTGAACGAACGTCGAGCGAAGTCACCTTCGTTTCCAGCGACTACTTCAAAGTGCTCGGCATACCCCTGCTGAACGGACGCGATTTCAACGATCAGGATCGTCTCGGCACGCCAAAAGTCGTCATCCTTAACGAGAAGATGGCGCGTCACTTCTTCGGCACGATCGACGTGCTCGGCAAACGAATGGGCCTCGAAGACGTTCCCGACATGACGATCATCGGCGTCGTCAGCGACGCGCAGTACGTTAATCTCCGTCGCGATATCAAGCGTCACTTCTATGTGCCGGTGGCCCAGCAGAAGCAGTTGACAAACCTGGCGCTGCATGTGAAGACGGCGAGTGGCCCGGAGACCGTTGCCGAGTCGTTGCGCGCAGAGTTGAAGAAACTTGATCCACACCTGCCGCTCTACAACGTCAAGACACTTAACGCCGAGATCGACGAGTCGCTCGTCCAGGAACGACTGGTGACGTGGCTGTCGTCGGCGTTTGGCGTGCTCGCGAGCCTACTTACGGCGCTTGGGCTTTACGGCGTGTTGACGTTCTCAGTCGCGCGCCGGACTCGGGAGATCGGAATTCGTGTCGCGCTCGGTGCGCAACGACGCGATGTGTTCCGGCTGGTCATGATTCGCGGCGTGGTGCTGGTTGCCGTTGGGGTTTTAGTTGGCGTCGCAGCGTCCATTGCTTTGGGGAGATTCATCGGTTCGTTGTTGTTTGGCGTCGAACCTACCAACGCAGTGACGCTTGCAATCGTTTCCGTGGGACTGATCGCCGTCGCTTTGTTCGCGTGTTATCTGCCGGCGCGCCGCGCGACGAGGGTCGATCCGCTCGAGGCGCTGCGGTACGAATGAGGAAAGACTAATGCTTAACGACATCAAATACGGCTTTCGCATGTTGCTCAAGAAACCTGCGTTCACTTTGATCGCGGTGCTGTCACTCGCGCTCGGGATCGGCGCGAACACGGCGATCTTCAGTTTGCTCGACGCGGTTCTGCTCAAGTCGTTGCCGGTCCATCAGCCAGACAAGCTGGTCCTGTTCGGCAAGGGCGAAAGCCAGGGCTTGACGAACGATTTTCCCGACGGGAGTTGCGACCTCTTCTCGTACCCGTTCTATCGCCAGGTACAGCAACGCAGCGACGTGTTTTCCGGCGTGGCAAGTCTTTTGAGTATTGAGTGGACGGTCCATGGCTTCGTCAACAACGGAGCGAGCGACATCGAACAGCTCAAGGTGCAACTGGTGTCGGGCACGTATTTTCCTGTTCTGGGCGTGAATGCTCATCTCGGTCGTGTCTTGAGCGATGCGGACGATCAAACTCAGGGCGGCCATGCCGTTGCGGTCGTCAGTCATGCGTGGTGGACGCAACGGTTGGGTCAGGATCCGAACGCGGTCGGCAAGACAATCACGATCGACGACGTGGCGTACACGATCGTCGGGGTCGCACCGCGCGAGTTCTTTGGCACTACAGTTGGCAACGCGCCTGATATGTGGGTGCCGCTCGCGATGGAAAAGCAGTTGCCGCCCGGGCACTGGGACGGACGAAACTCCGAGTCGGTTCAGTCGCTGTTCCTCGTCGGTCGTCTAAAAGACGGCGTTAGTCCGGAACAGGCAAGCGCAGCCGTTAACCTGCTCTTCAAACAATCGTTGCAAGCGCGCGCCGGAAAGGAACCGGCGGCCGATCGCGTGCAGGCGATACAGGGCGCGCGCATCGACCTGACGCCTATGGGCCGCGGACTCTCAACGCTGCGCGAACAATTCTCGCTTTCGTTGAAAGTGTTGATGGCGGTGGTCGTACTGGTGCTGCTGATCGCGAGTGCGAACGTAGCGAACCTGTTGTTGGCCCAGGGCACGGCGCGACGAAAAGAGTTTGCAGTGCGATTGGCGGTCGGCGCCGGACGCGCGCGACTCGTGCGACAGTTGTTTACCGAAAGCGCGTTACTCGCGATCTTCGGCGGGCTCGTGGGCGTTGGTCTTTCGTGGTGGGGCAGCCGCTTGCTGCTGATCATGGCTTCTAATGGCCCACAGGCGCTGCCCGTTGACGTCACGCCGAACCTGCGCGTCCTTGGTTTCACCTTCGGCGTTTCTGTGTTGTGTGCGATCGTATTCGGCACTGTGCCCGCACTGCGGGCTTCTCGCGTAGAACCAAACAACTCGCTAAAAGGCGGAAAGACCGGCGCCGTCACCGCGTTGCGCAACCCGCTCGGCAAAGCGTTTGTCGTGGGCCAGGTCGCGTTGTCGCTGCTGTTGCTCGTCGGGGCGGGATTGTTTGTCCGCACGCTGATCAACTTGCAGAGCATCCCCAGCGGGTTCAACCAGGAAAACGTGTTGCTGTTGCAGGTCGACACCTCAGCCACCGGATTGAAAGACGACAATCCGAAGTTGCCCGCGTTGCTGAAAGAAGTTGAAGAGAAGGTCAAGGCGGTCCCGGGTGTGCAGGGGGCATCGTTTGCCTTCATCACTTTCAACCAGGGTTTCTGGACTGGACCGGCCTTCACGCGCGAACCGGGTGCGCCGGAAGGTCGAAATCGCGTGATCAGAAACAACGTAGTCGGCCCTGACTTTTTCGCGGTCATGGGACTGCCGATCGTTGCCGGCCGCGGCTTTGGTCCACAGGACACGGCCAAGTCACAAACAGTCGCTGTAATCAGCGAGTCGATGGTCCAACGGTTCTTTCCCAACGGCTCGCCGATCGGCAAGCGCTTTGGCATCAATGGACCAGACTCCACTGAAAAGATCGAAGTCATCGGCGTCGTCCGTGACGCGAAGTATGGAAGCCTGACCGAACAAATTCGACCGATGGCTTTCTACTCACACGCTCAGCAGCCTGGAGCGCTCAGTAACCTGGTTGTTCGATATTCGGGAGCGGCGGGTTCGGTGGTGCCGCAAATTCGGCAAACAATCAGGCAGGTCGACCGCAATCTCCCGATTGACGACGTAGTGACGTTCTCCGATCACATCGGACGTTCGCTGGTCCAACAGAAACTTGTCGCGAGACTGGCGTCGTTTTTCGGACTGCTCGCGTTATTGCTGGCGTGCATCGGGCTCTACGGCGTGATGTCGTACGGCGTCGCTCGTCGCACAAACGAGATCGGCATTCGCATGGCGCTCGGCGCGCGCGGTCGCAGCGTGCTGTGGCTCGTGTTACGAGAGGCGCTGACGCTCGTTGTTGTCGGGCTCGTCATCGGCGTGCTCACTTCGCTCGCCGTCACCAAGACGGCAGCCACTCTGCTTTACGAGTTGAAACCCAACGATCCGTTGACGATCGCGCTCGCAACTTTGCTGCTTGCCGGGGTTGCTGCGCTGGCTGGTTACCTGCCGGCGCGTCGCGCAGCGCGAGTCGATCCAATGGTCGCACTAAGAGACGAATAAGGATTAGGGAGATGAATACATTATTACAAGACATTCGCTTTGGTATACGGATGCTGACGAAGTCGCCGAGCATCAGCATCGTCGCCACCATCGCGCTCGCACTCGGCATCGGCGCCAACACCGCGATCTTCAGCGTCGTCAATGCCGTGCTGCTGCGGCCGCTGCCATTTCCTAATCCGGATTCGCTCGTTTCCTTGTTCGAGACGGACCCGCAGCGCGGATACAAGACTGGCTCGCATTCGTATCCAAACTTTTTCGATCTGCGGGAACAGAACACTGTCTTTGAGCGCGTCGCTTCGTACTACAGCAGTGATTTCATCCTGACCGGAACCGGCGAACCCGCGCGCTTACAGGGCGCCGTGGTGACTGCCGACCTGTTTCCTCTGCTCGGCATTTCGCCGTTGCACGGCCGGACGTTCGTGGCTGACGAAGATAAGCCCGCGACGAGCGGACGCGTCGTGATTCTCAGCCAGCAACTGTTTCAACGTCGCTTCAACTCCGATCTGAATCTCCTGAATCAGACGATCACGCTCAACGGTACTCCGTTCACGATCGTCGGCGTGATGCCCGCGACGTTTGAATTTCCGATTCAGAACGAGCCGGTGGATCTTTGGACCACGATCGCGGGTGACGCAGCCGGCAAGTCGCCGGTAACGGCCCAACGCGGCGCGCACTTCCTGCGCGTGATCGCGCGTTTGAAATCAGGTGTGACTGAGGAGCAAGCGCAAGCGGAAGTCGCGGCGATTGCAGCGCGTTTGGAGAAACAGTACCCGGACCAAAACACGAACAAGAGTCTGCGTTTGGAACCGACGTTGTCGGCAATGGTTGGCGACGTACGTCCGGCGCTCTACGTGCTGCTCGGCGCAGTGGCGTGCGTGTTGTTGATTGCGTGCGCGAACGTCGCAAACCTGCTGCTTGCGCGTGCCACCGGACGTCACAAAGAGATGGCGATCCGCGCCGCGCTGGGAGCAAGCCGGATGCGCGTGATCCGACAGTTGCTGACTGAGAGTGTGTTGTTGTCGCTCGTCGGTGGGGCAGTCGGATTGTTGTTGGCGGTTTGGTGGTCCGACGCGCTCGTGGCGCTTGGCAAGGAAGATATTCCTCGCGCGGTCCATGTCGCGATCGACTGGCGCGTACTCGGATTTACGGTCGCTGTTTCTGTTTTGACGGGACTGATCTTCGGACTGGTACCCGCATTTCATTCTTCGAAGACCGAGTTGGTTGAATCGCTGAAGGAAGGCGGACGCGGCACGAGCGAAAGCGCGCGACGCAATCCAGTCCGCAGTGCATTGGTCGTATCTGAGTTGGCGATCGCCGTGGTCCTGCTGGTTTGCGCGGGGCTGTTGATTCAGAGTCTGTGGCGTTTGCAGAGAATGAATAGCGGTTTGCAGCCCGAGAACGTGTTGACGTTCACGCTCTCACTGCCGGAAGTCAAATACGACTTCAACAAGCAGAGCCAGTTCTTCGCGAATCTCAAGACGAAATTGGAATCAGCGCCGGGCGTGCAGTCTGCCAGTTCGATATTTCCGCTGCCGCTGAGTGGCGATCGCTTCAGTATCTCGTTCCAGATCGAGGGACGGCCCGTTCCTGAGAAGGATGAACCTTCCGGCGATTTCTTCACCGCCGGCGTCGGTTACTTTCGCACGATGGGCATTCCAATCCTCAAGGGCCGCGATTTTAATGATAACGATCGGCACGGTTCGACGCCCGTGATCATCATTACAGACACGTTCGCGCGCCAATATTTTCCGAACGAAGACCCGATCGGAAAGCGTATCCATCCCGGCATCTCTTCAGTTGAAGGTGAGGAATCGACTTTTCGCGAGATCGTCGGCGTTGTAGGCGACGTGCGAAACCGCGGTTTGAATGCTGAACCCCGGGCGGCGTACTACGTTCCACAAACGCAGGTCCCGTTCAGCCAGATGGTGATGGTCGTCAAGACCAACACCGAGCCGCACAGTCTGGTCTCGGCGGCAACGAAAGACGTGGCGTCGATGGATCCGGATCTGCCGTTGTTTGGTGTCAAGACGATGAACGAATACTTGTCGGCTTCAGTCGCGGCGCCGCGATTCAACACGACGTTGCTCTCGATTTTTGCCAGTGTGGCGCTGGTGTTAACGATCGTCGGTCTGTACGGCGTCATGAGTTATTCGGTGGCCCAACGCACGAACGAGATCGGGATCAGGATGGCACTCGGCGCGCAGGGACGCGATGTGGTGATGATGATCGTCAGACAAGGATCGAAGCTGATTCTGTTCGGGCTGGCGATCGGTCTGGCGGGCGCGTACGTGGCGACGCGGCTGGTAGCGAGTTTGTTGTTTGGAGTTACCGCTAAGGATCCGTTCACTTTCGCAGTGGTGGCGATGCTGCTGTCGATCGTGGCGCTGCTCGCGTGCTACGTGCCGGCCTGGCGCGCGACGAAAGTGGATCCGATGGAAGCACTTCGGTGTGAGTAATGAATAAGGGGCGTAAGTGATGAATACGTTGTTTGCTGATATTCGTTTTGGCGCGCGGATGTTGTTGAAGAATCCGACGATGACAATCATCGCGCTGTTGGCGCTGATGCTCGGCATCGGCGCAAATACGGCGATCTTCAGTGTCGTCAATGCCGTGTTGCTCCGTAGTTTCCCGTACTACGATGCTGATCGGATCGCGCTCGTGTGGGAGAAGAAACAGGGCGGACGCACCGATCAGAACGTCATCAACCTGGGCAACTTTATGGATTGGAAAGAGCAGAACCAGGTTTTCAGTGACATGGCCGTCTTCTTCGATCGCTCGTTCAACCTCACCGGCAACGGCGAACCGGAAGAAATTCCCGTGCAGTTTGCGACTACGAACCTGTTCTCTGTGTTGGGAACAAACCCGCTGCTCGGCCGCACGTTTCAGGCCGAAGAAGGTGGCGCAGGACAACCGGGACTGGCCGTTATCAGCTACGCACTCTGGCAGCGACGTTTCGGCGGTGACATGCAGATCGTCGGCAAACAGATCACTCTGAACAACCAACCGACGACAGTAATCGGCGTGATGCCTGCGAACTTCGGCTGGCACATTCAAAAGGGAACACAGGTCAGCAAACCCGCAGACATCTGGGTGCCTTTTCAGATCACGAACGACTTCCGCGGACGCCGCGGAAGATTTGCTTCGAGCGTGGCGAGACTCAAACCGGGCGTCACCATCGAACAGGCGCAGGCGGAAATGGATACCGTCGCGGCGCGTCTCGCGCAACAGTACACGTTCAACACGAACTGGGGCGTGAACGTCGTGCCGTTGCGAACACAATTCACCGGCGAGATTCGCAAGCCGTTGTTGATTCTGTTGGGCGCGGTCGGTTTCGTGCTGCTGATCGCGTGCGCGAACGTTGCGAACCTGCTGCTGGCGCGCGCGAGTGCGCGACGACGGGAGATCGCGGTGCGAGCAGGATTAGGTGCGAGTCGCTGGCGCATCACGCGACAGTTGTTGACGGAGAGCGTGATGCTTTCCGTGATCGGCGGGACGCTCGGCGTGCTCGTCGCGTGGTGGGGAACGAAAGCGCTCGTCGCGTTGAGTCCACCGGCGCTAATAGATCTACAGAGAATTAGCGTCAATCTTCCCGTGCTCGGATTCACGCTTGGTCTCGCTGTAATCACCGGTTTGATCTTCGGACTCGCGCCCGCGTTGGAAGCGACGCGATTCGATCTGCACGACTCATTGAAGGAGGGCGGGAAGAACGTCGGCGGTGGTGGCCATCGCCTGCGCAACGTTTTCGTGATCACGCAAGTAGCGCTGGCGCTCGTGTTGTTGGTCGGCGCCGGACTGCTCGTGCGAAGTCTCAATCGCTTGCAGTCGGTCGATCCGGGTTTCAATGCAGAAAACCTGCTCACCGTGCGCGTAACTCTCCCCGCCCAACGTTACGAAGAGGAACCCAAACGCATCGACTTCTTTCAACAGGCGATCGCGCGCATGAAAGCGATTCCGGGCGTTGAAGCGGCGGGCGCAATCAACACGCCGCCGTTCACCGGTCTCTATTCGGGGACGACGGTCGAGGTTGATGGACAAAAGTTGCCGCCGGGCCAGGAGTTGAAGACCGGAGTCTGCGTGACGGATGTGAACTACTTTCAGGCGATGCAGATTCCGCTGAAGCAGGGCCGCTTCTACACTGAACAGGAAGCGACGCAGATGCGGCACGTCGTGCTCGTCAACGAAGCGTTTGTGCGGAAGAACCTGGGCGGCGAGAACCCCATCGGCCACAAACTCACGATCTACATGAAAGACGACATTGTGCCGAGCGAGATCATCGGCGTGGTTGGCGATCACAAACATCTCGGGCTCGATACATCAGTGGAGCCGGTTTCCTACTGGCCGCATCCGGAGCTGGTCTATCCGGGCATGACGATCGTTTTGCGCACGAAAGGTGACGCGACTGCAGTCGCGCCGGCGGCGCGTGAAGTGATCCGCGGGCTCGATCCACAACAACCGATCGGCGAGATCAGCACCATGGAGAGTCTGCTTTCGACGTCGGTGGCGCGATCGCGATTCAGCGCCTCGTTGCTCGCAGTGTTTTCAGTCGTCGCGCTGGTGATGGCCGCGGTCGGGATCTACGGCGTCATGTCGTACTCCGTGCTGCAACGAACGCACGAGATCGGCGTGCGCATGGCGCTGGGCGCTCAGCGTGTCGATGTGTTGAAACTCGTCGTGACCAAGGGCGTTGTGCTGGCGCTGGTCGGAGTCGCGGTTGGACTAGCGGCTTCGTTTGCGGTGACGCGGTTGCTGTCGACGTTGTTGTTTGAAGTGACGACGACCGATGCGGTGACGTTTGTGGCGGTGTCCGTGGGCTTGTTTGTGGTGACGTTGCTTGCGTGTTACGTCCCGGCGCGCCGGGCAACGCGCGTCGATCCGTTAAAGGCCTTGAGATATGAGTGATATTCGTCAAGCAATCCGTGTTTTCCTGAACCGCCCCGGGTTCAGTGCGATCGTTGTGCTCACTCTCGCGTTGGGCATTGGCGCGAACACGGCGATCTTCAGCGTGACGGACAAGCTGTTGCTGCGATCGCTGGCCGTCAGGGATCCGGACCAACTGGTCCTGCTCACGTCGGTTAGCGTCAGTCCGCATTTCGTGAGCAATTCGTTCTCGTATCCGGTGTTCAACGACTATCGCACGCAGAACAACGTGTTCGACGGACTGATCGCGTTCAATCGCACGGAGTTGGAATTGACGAACGGCACGGGAACGGAGCGGATCACGAGCGAATACGTGTCCGGGAACTATTTCGATGTGCTCGGAGTCCAGGCCGCGCGTGGTCGTACGTTTTTGCCGGAAGAAGATCAGACACCGGGAAGTCAGCCTGTGGTCGTTGTGAGCGATGCGTTCACGCGGAAACACTTTGGCGCCGGGCAGGATGCGGTGGGCCAGAAGATCACTTTGAACGGTTTCTCGCTGACGGTCGTCGGCATTGCGCCGGACAACTTCACCGGCATGGTGCTCGAGCGGCCGACGGAGCTGTGGGTGCCCGTTTTCATGCATTCGCAACTCGCCGATTCGAAGTTCATCGAGAGACGTTCCGACCGTTTTATGCAACTGCTCGGGCGCGTGAAGTCGGGCGTTCCAATGGCGCAGGCCGAGGCGGGCCTCGACGTGTTGGCCCAACAGATCAGGGAAGCCAACACGCCGCCGGGAACGATCACCAAAGGACTTCCGTTCAGCGAACAGCACATCAAGTTTGAACCCGGGGGCAAGGGAATTTCGCTGTTGCGCAAACGGTTTTCGGCGCCGCTAAAGTTGTTGATGGCGGTGGTCGTGCTGGTGCTGGTGATCGCCTGCGCGAACATCGCGGGATTGTTGTTGGCGCGTGGCGTTACGCGTCGCAAAGAGATGGCGATCCGGTTGGCAGTCGGCGCGAATAGTTGGCGCGTCTTGCGACAACTGTTGACCGAGAGTTTGTTGCTCGCGTTGTCCGGTGGGTTGGTCGGATTGCTGTTCGCGCCGTGGTTGATCTCGCTTCTCATCAAAACACAATCGCAACTCGATCTCGCGCGTACCGTGTTGGCCGCTGGGATAGACCGGCGTGTGCTTGCGTTCACGGCGTTGACGACGCTCGTCGCGGGCATCATCTTCGGCATCTTCCCAGCCTGGCAAAGTTCACGAGCAGGCCTGCTGCCGGTGTTGAAAGAGGAAGGCGGCATTTCCGGCCAGCGTGAACGTCGTTTCACATTTCGCAATTTGCTGGTCGTCTCGCAACTCGCGCTCGCGATCGTCGTGCTGGTTGGCGCAGGACTCTGCATCAAGAGCTTGCGCAACCTGCTCGCGATCGATCCTGGTTTCAAAGCGGAAACACTGCTCGTCGTGCCGCTCGAGCTTGACGAGAAGAAGTACGACGAAGCGCGCGGCCGCGTGTTTCAACATCATCTTTACGCGCGTCTCGAAACGTTGCCCGGCGTTGAAGCGGTCAGCTACGGATTGGTGATGCCGTTCAGCGGCAGCCGCTCCATGAGCAGCATTTTCGTCCAGGGACGCCAGCCGCTCCCGAACGAACAGATGGCGTTCGACTCGAATTTCGTCGGGCCGAATTATCACGAGACGATGGGCATCGAGATGGCCCAGGGACGCGGCTTTACGGACCAGGATCGCGAAGGCTCGCCCGGCGTAGTGATCATCAACGAAGCGCTGGCCCAACGACTCTTCCCTGGCGAGAACGCGCTCGGTCGGAAGTTGACGCTGAAAACTAATGGCCCACCGCTGGAGATCGTCGGCATCACCCGCGACGTGAAGCATCACGAGCTCACCGAAACACCGTTGCCGCATTTCGATCTGCCGGCGTTGCAGCGCAATCGTTACGACAGCTACACGAACGTCGTCATTCGCACGCAGGGACCGGCTGAAAATCTGATTCCCACCGTGCGCGCGGAATTGCTCGCGGTTGATGGCTCGTTGGACGTGAAAGGAATCGCGCCGGTGTCGACTGACATCAACAACACGCTGGCGGCGACGCGTCTGGCGTCGACGCTGATCTCCATCTTCGGCGTCGTCGCATTGTTGCTGGCGAGCATCGGTCTATACGGCGTGATGGCTTGGATGGTGAGTCATCGCACGCGCGAAGTAGGCATTCGCATGGCGCTCGGTGCGCGGCCGGGCGACGTGCTCAAACTTGTTCTCAAGCAGGGACTCGTACTGACGCTGGCGGGTGTGGTGATCGGGATCGTCGCGGCGCTCGCGGCCACACGGCTGATCGACACTCAGCAACTTTACGGCGTCAGTGCGACCGATCCGTTCACTTTTGCTGTGATTGCGTTGCTCCTGACAGCAGTTTCGCTGTTGGCCTGTTATCTGCCGGCGCGGCGCGCGACGAAGGTCGATCCGCTGACGGCATTACGATACGAGTGAGGCCCTATGCAAACACAGAAGACCGGCGCCATCCGCAATCAGGTTTGGCGTTTCGACCCGGCGTACACGACGGTGGAATTCAGCGTCAGGAATCTCTGGTACACGGTGCGCGGACGCTTTCGCACGCTTGAAGGCTCGATCGTTTTGGACGAAACGGACATCGGCGGATCGTCCGTGCTCGCGAAGATCGACCCGCGCAGCATCGACACAGGAAACAAGCGGCGCGACGCGCATTTGCAGTCGGCGGATTTTCTCGACGCGGACAAGTTTCCCGAGATCGAGTTTCGCAGCACGAAGGTGGCGCGCGGAAAGGACCGCGATTCGCTCGACCTTGAAGGCAACCTGACGTGCAAAGGAAAGAGCAAGACGATTGCGCTCGCGGTCAATGAGATGGACCGCAGCCGTTCGCCTCGTGGCGAAGAGTTCGTTTACTACAGCGCGACGACGGAGCTGGATCGTTTTGATCTCGGAATCAACTACGGACGCGGCCTCATCGGTCGCAAAGTAAAAGTTACGATCAACGTGCAAGCGTCTGCGTGAGGCGATTTCTTTATGGACACACTGGTGAAAGACATCCGGTACGCGTTGCGTTCATTGATGCGGCGGCCGGGGTTTACCGCGGTCGCGGTGATCACCCTGGCCCTCGGCATCGGCGCGAACACGGCGATCTTCAGCGTGGTCCATGGCGTGTTGCTGGAGCCGTTGCCATATCCCGAATCCGATCGTCTGGTGGCGTTGCGGCAGTCCAACGTTACCAGCAACATTGCGCAACCTGACGCGCAGATCGCTCCAGGAAACTTTCTTGAATGGCAAAAGCAGAGCACCACCTTTTCGAGTCTTGCTGCTTATCGAACCGTCTCGTTCAATCTCACCGGCGACGGAAACCCGGAACGGTTGCTCGCTGGGCGTGTCTCCCATGGTTTGTTCACACTGCTCAGAGCGCAACCGGTCTGGGGCCGGAATTTTCTTGCGGAAGAAGATCGACCCGGAAGCGAGAAGGTCGTAATCATTAGCGAAGGATTGTGGGCGCGACGCTTCGGAGGCTCGCGAGACGTCCTCGGCAAGTCGTTGAAACTCGACGGTGAAGACTTCACGATCGTCGGCGTGATGCCTGGCACGTTTCGTCTGCCGGATCAACGCGAAAGGGAACTGTGGACGCCGATTGCCTTCAAAGACAGTGAGCAGACGCTTTACCAGGCGCGCTACATCGACGCGATCGGGCGATTGAAGCCGGACGTTACAGTTGCGCAGGCGCAGGTGGAGATGAGCGCAATCGCCGCCCGGCTCGCGCAGCAACATCCGGAAGCAAACGCTGGTTGGACCATCAAAGTCAAGCCGCTGCTCGATTTCGTCGTGGGCGACGTCAAAGTGGTTCTTTGGGTGCTGTTCGGCGCCGTTGGTCTCGTGCTGTTGATTGCCTGCGCGAACGTGACGAATCTTTTGCTTGCGCGCGCGACGACGCGGCAGAAAGAGATGGCAGTGCGAGTGGCGCTTGGAGCAAGTCGTTGGGCAATTATGCGGCAATTAGCGACCGAGAGTTTGCTGCTGGCATTGCTCGGCGCGTTGGCAGCGTGGCCGCTCGCTTCGTGGGGATTGCGAGCACTGTTGGCTGCCGCGCCTGCGGACCTGCCGCGCCTCGCTGGGGTGACGCTCGACAATCGCGCGCTGTTGTTCACGTTCGGCATCACGCTCTTGACGGCTTTTATCTTCGGACTCGCCCCTGCTCTGCAAGTGCTCAAGTTCGACGTCGGCGTAAGAGATGCAGGACATCAACGCAGTCGCAGCGTACGCCAGCAGCGTATCGGCAACGTGCTGATCGCGAGTGAAGTCGCGCTGGCGTTGATGCTTCTCGTCGGCGGTGGCTTGTTGCTACGCACCGTGTGGCGTCTCAATCGCGTCCATCCGGGGTTCGACGTTCACAACACACTTGCCGTGACACTTCAGTTGCCACAGAAGAAATACGCCGCTCCGGAGCAGATCGCCCGCCTCAGCACTGAACTGGTCCAACAGGTCTCAACGCTGCCGGGCGTCGAAGCCACGGGCATCGCGCGAATCATGCCGATCGTGCACGACCTGCCTACGGCGTTCTATTTCGACGGCTATGCACGCCCGAAAGACAACGATCTCCCGCAAACGAATTACTCCGCCGTCTCGCCGGATTATTTCAAGGCGATGGGCATTCCGCTGATTGCCGGCCGCACGTTCACTGAACACGACACACAGGACGCGCCGCGGGTCGCAATCGTCAGCCAAACGTTGGCCCAACGTTACTTTCCGAACGGCGATGCGATCGGCAAACGGATAAACGTGCAAACAGGGCCCGAAGCTTATCGCGAGATCGTCGGCATCGTCGGCGACGTCAAACAAAACGGACTGACGAAAGAAACAAAACCACATGCGTACGAACCATTTGCACAAGCGCCGGACCAGTTCATGACGCTGATCGTACGTTCGTCAACGGATCCGTCATCGCTCGTCCCGGCAATTCGCGGCAAGGTGCTTGCGCTCGACAGTGAATTGCCGCTTCAGCGAGTCACGACACTCGACCGCGTGATCGCAAACTCGATCCGGCAGCAACGCTTTACGTCGCCCGTGCTTTCTGTTTTTGCCGTTGTCGCGCTGTTGCTTGCGGCGGCGGGCTTGTACGGCGTGATCTCGTATTCCGTCGCGCAGCGCACGCATGAGCTCGGCATACGCGTTGCGCTCGGCGCGCAGGTGAAAGACGTGATGCAGTTGGTATTGCGACAGGGCATGACTTTCGTGATCGCCGGCGAAGTAATCGGCATCGCCGGTGCGTTTGCGTTGACGCGGCTACTCGGCGGCCTGCTGTTTGGCGTCACGCCGACCGACGCCACAACGTTCGTCGCAGTAACGATCGTTTTGACGCTGGTCGCCTTGCTCGCTTGCTACATTCCCGCGCGCCGCGCGACGACGGTCGATCCGCTGGTGGCACTCAGATACGAATGAATTGTTAGGAGATACCCATGACGCTCATCAGTCGTTCCTTGATTCGAAAACTGGTCCTGTTACTTGCTCCACTCGCGGCGGTCTTCATCGCTTCACCTGCCGGCATCGCGCAGAAGAAGCAGGACGACTCCCGCACGGTGATGACGTGGGAGCACAGTGACGATGGTCTGAAGCGACGGCTCGAGGTCCGCGGCACGGTTGAATTCAACGACGACTACACTGACGTCACGAATGTTTCCGAAGGCGGTGTCGTTCGCATCGAGGAAGTGCGTGACGGACAATCGCGGCGTTACGAAGTGCGACGAGACGCCGGTGGACAGTTGACGCGCACGTTCTATCTGAACGGACAGCAGCGCGAGATGGACGCGGCCGCTCGCGCCTGGGTGGCCCAGATGGTCCTAAACGCTGTTCGCCAGGGCGGCATCGACGCCGAGAAGCGCGTGCAGCGAATACTTAGTCGAAGCGGCGTCGCGGGCGTGCTTCAGGAAATCGATCTGATCACCAGCGACTACGCGGAACGTCGTTACTACGAAGCCCTGCTCAAGCACGGCAACCTCAACGCCACCGCGCTTCAGCAAACATTGGCCCACGCGGCGGCACACATCAAGTCCGATTACGAACAGGCGCAACTTCTTATTGCTGTCGCGCCAACACTGGATGGCAAAGACGGGGCGGTGCCTGCGTTTTTCCAGGCTGTCGACACCGTCAAGTCAGACTACGAACGCAGCCGTGTGCTGAAGACATTGTTGAAACGAGTTCCGCCGAACAAGGCAATGTTGGTCCGGATTGCGACCTCCACGCAGGGCATCAATTCCGATTACGAGAAAGCGGGCGTGCTCAAAGCCGTTGCTGACGTGTATCTCGACGATCCCGCGCTGAGCGGAGTCTTCTTTCAAACGGTCGGTACGATCAGTTCCGACTACGAGCACCGGCGAGTGCTCTCCGCGCTGCTCAAAACGAAGAACCTCAGCGAAGGCGCGTTGACGCAACTGCTCGACTCCGCCACGAAGATTTCATCCGACTATGAAAAAGCCTCGTTCCTGCTCGAGGCGTCGAACGCTTACACCGGCGACTCGCGTTTGCGTAACGCGTTTCTGAAAGCGGTCGAGACGATCAAGTCTGATTACGAGCGCGGCCGCGTGTTATCCGCGTTATTGAAAAACAAGCAGATTGGGTAACACAGATCGAAAGGATCTTGTGATGGAAACACTCTTCCAGGACATTCGCTTTGGCGTACGAATGTTAATCAAGAATCCGGCCGTCACTGCCGTGGCGGTGCTGACACTCGCACTCGGTATCGGCGCGAACGCCGCGATCTTCAGCGGCGTCAGCGCGTTCATACTGCGGCAGTTGCCAGTGCCCGACGCAGACCACCTCGTCCGTCCGGTCGAGCTGAGCGAAGACCGCGGAATGGCCGACGAGGTCTCCTACCCTGACTTCGCCGACTACCGCAATCAATCGACGGTCTTCGAAGCGATGACCGCAGAAGACATGTTGCAGGTCGCGCTCGACTCGGACTCGCAAAGCGACGTCATCTGGGGACAGGCGGTGAGTGGTTCCTACTTCGACGTAGTGCGGATCAAACCGACCATGGGCCGCGTGTTTCTGCCGGAAGAAGACAACGTCGCCGGCGCTCGTCCGGTTGTCGTGATGAGCCATAGTCTTTGGCAACGACGCTTCGGCTCCGATCCCAACATCGTCGGCAAGAAGATCCGGCTGAGCAATCGCGCTTACGAGGTGATCGGCGTCACGCCTGAGTCGTTTACGGGTTCGAAGTTTGCGCTGTCGATGGATTTCTGGGTGCCAATGGCGATGGTTGAAGAGCTCAGACAATCGCCCGGCTTGCTCTCCGATCGCGGCAGTCATTGGATGAATGTGCTCGCGCGCTTGAAACCCGGTGTGACGCTGGACCAGGCCACAGCGGAGATGCAAGCGATCGCCGCACGACTCAACAAGGCGTATCCGAACGACCGCGCCAGCTCAACGTCGGCGAAAGTCGAGACGGAAGTCGACGGACGTTGGGAAGAAGTCGCGACGGTGATGAAGAGCGCGGGCGCGATTGCAATGGCCATCGTCGGTTTGATTCTGCTGATCGCGTGCGCGAACGTTGCGAACCTCATGCTCGCGCGCGGCGCTGCGCGTCGTAAAGAGATCGGCATTCGACTCGCACTCGGCGCTAGCCGCGTTCGTTTGGTTCGACAGTTGTTAACGGAGAGCCTGCTGCTCTCGCTACTTGGCGGTGGGTTAGGGTTACTGCTCGCCTTTTGGGTGAC
>Ga0111539_10003392_pt1 | contig 20991 bp, 21 predicted proteins | sample RhiMethybrSRZTD1_FD_79667 | JGI IMG/M metagenome (GOLD analysis project Ga0111539, IMG submission 79667) | Populus rhizosphere microbial communities from Tennessee, USA - Rhizosphere MetaG P. TD hybrid SRZTD1 (version 2) (version 2) | ecosystem: Host-associated > Plants > Roots > Rhizosphere >...
ATGCACTACCTGGGCATCCTCGGCGTGCCGCGCCGCTACTACGCGCTCGGCAACACCGAGTTCCTGCCGCAGTCCGTGCACACGATCAACGCGGCGATCACGATCGCGGCGCTCGTCGTCGCGGCGTCAGTCGTGATCTTCCTCTACAACATGATCGTGAGCCTGTGGCGCGGCGAGAAGGCGCCCCCGAACCCGTGGAAGGCGACGTCACTCGAGTGGCAGACGCCCGACACGCCGCCCGCGCACGGCAACTGGGGACCGCGCCTGCCCGAGGTATACCGCTGGGCCTACGACTACAGCGTCCCGGGCGCGCCGGATGACTTCATCCCGCAGAACGTCCCGGTCGACCCGAAGCTCGGCGCCGGACGCGACCACGGGGTCCACCATTGAGCAACACCGCGATCGTAGTCGCGCTGTTGGCGGGCATTGCGGTCTGGTTCGCGATCGCGAGCCGGCTGACGGCCAAGCCCTGGGAGAACCGCGACCAGCCGGGCGACGTCGGCGCGCTCAAGTCCTCGCCGGCGCGCATCGGCCTCTGGCTCTTCATGGCGGTCGCGACGTCGCTGTTCTCGCTGTTCCTCTCCGCTTACTCCATGCGCATGCACCAGAGCATCGGGTGGTGCCACCTGACGATCCCGCGGATTGTCTGGCTCAACACGCTCGTGCTCGTCGTCGCGAGCCTTGCGATGCAGCTCGCCTCGAGCGCCGTCGGCCGCGGCCGGCGCGAGCTCGCGCGGAACGCGCTGGTCGCGGCGGGCGCGCTCTCGATCGCCTTCCTCGCCGGCCAGGTGTTCGCCTGGCAGGAGATCGGGCCCTCCCTGTACTTCATCCAGGGCAGCCCCGCGATCGCGTTCTTCTACGTGCTGACGACCGTGCACGGCCTGCACCTGCTCGGCGGACTCTACGTGCTCGGGCGCGCGGCGACGCGCTTCGCGGGCGGCGCCGAGCTCATCGACATGCGCCAGACGTTTTCGCTCTGCGCGATCTACTGGCATTTCCTGCTGCTCGTCTGGCTCGCCGTGTTCGCCGTGCTGCTGTTCCTGTGAGAGGAAGACCCGCCAATGGCCCATGACGCCCAAGCCGCCGCGCTGAGCCCGCTCCAGCAGGTCTCCGGGGACTTCGCCGCCGACAAGCAGGCGTTCTCGGTGCCCTGGGGCAAGGCGATGATGTGGATCTTCCTGCTCTCGGACACCTTCATCTTCTCCTGCTTCCTGACGTCGTACATGAACGTCAGGTTCTCGACGCTCCAGGGCTGGCCGAACCCGAGCCAGGTATTTTCGCTGCATATCGGCGGCCAGGACATCCCGCTGATCCTGATCGCGATCATGACCTTCGTGCTGATCACCTCGAGCGGCACGATGGCGCTCGCGGTCAACTACGGCTACCGCAAGCACAAGCGCAACACCGTCATGCTCCTGATCGCCACGGCGGCGCTCGGCGCGACCTTCGTCGGCATGCAGGCCTTCGAGTGGACAAAGCTCATCATGGAAGGCGTGCGGCCCTGGGGGAACCCGTGGGGTGCGCCGCAGTTCGGCTCGTGCTTCTTCATGATCACGGGATTCCACGGCTGCCACGTGAGCGCCGGCGTCATCTACCTGTTGATCACCGCAAAGCGTGTCGGCAGCGGCTTCTACGACAAGAAAGGCACGTACGAGACGGTCGAGGTCGCGGGCCTGTACTGGCACTTCGTCGACCTCGTCTGGGTGTTCATCTTCGCGTTCTTCTACCTGTGGTGAGGCAGCATGTCCGAAGCTAAAGAAGGCCAGCAGCACCCGCTTGCGATCTACCTCTGGATCTGGCTGCTGCTGTTCGTGCTCTCGACGTTCTCCTACCTCGTGGATTACTTCCACCTGCACGGCATGCTGCGCTGGTCACTGATCATACTGTTCATGCTGCTGAAAGCCGGCTTCATCGTCGCGATCTTCATGCACATGGCCTGGGAGCGGCTCGCGCTCAAGCTCGCGATCCTTCTGCCGCCCTTATGTCTTCTCGTGCTGGTCGGCTTCATGGCGATCGAGGGCGATTACACCTTCCTCACGCGCGGGGCGGCGTTCCTAAGGTAAAATCACGGGGCCGTGCGCCCCGTGATCCGTGAAGCCGACTTCGTGCAGAGCGTCGCGGACGCCCTGCAGTTCATTTCCTACTACCACCCTGCCGATTACATCGAGCACCTCGGCCGCGCGTATGCGCGCGAGCAGTCGCCCGCTGCGAAAGACGCGATCGCGCAGATCCTGACGAACTCGCGCATGTGCGCCGAAGGCAAGCGTCCCGTCTGCCAGGACACGGGCATCGTGAACGTGTTCATCAAGGCCGGCATGGGCGTCTCGTGGGACACGAAACGCAGCCTGCAGGAGATCGTCGACGAGGGCGTGCGCCGCGGCTACGGCCTCGTCGAGAACCGGCTGCGCCCGTCGATCGTCGCGGACCCGCTGTTCCTCCGGAAGAACACCGGCGACAACACGCCGTCCGTCGTGCACGTCGAGCTCGTCGCCGGCGACAAGGTCGACGTTACCGTCGCCGCCAAGGGCGGCGGCTCCGAGAACAAGTCGACGCTCGCCATGCTGAACCCGAACGACTCGCTCGTGGACTGGGTGCTCGAGACGGTTCCCGGGATGGGCGCGGGCTGGTGCCCGCCGGGCATGCTCGGGATCGGCGTCGGCGGCACGGCCGACAAGGCGATGGTCCTCGCCAAGGAAGCGCTGATGGACCCGATCGACATGCACGAGCTGCTCGAGCGCGGACCGGCCAACAAGCTCGAGGAGCTGCGGATCGAGCTCTACGAAAAGGTCAACGCGCTCGGGATCGGCGCGCAGGGGCTCGGCGGGCTCACGACCGTGCTCGACGTGAAGATCCGCACATTCCCGACGCACGCCGCGTCGAAGCCCGTTGCGATGATCCCGAACTGCGCCGCGACGCGGCACGCGCACTTCGTGCTGGACGGCAGCGGCCCGGTCGCGCTCGACCCGCCGCCGCTCGACCTCTGGCCCGACGTGCACTGGAAGCCGTCCGCGGCCGCGCGGCGCGTCGACCTGGGCTCGCTCTCGCGCGAAGAAGTCGCGAGCTGGAAGCCCGGGCAGACGCTGCTGCTGACGGGGCGCATGTACACGGGCCGGGACGCGGCTCACAAGCGCCTGGAGGACCGGCTGCGAAATGGCGAGGGGCTGCCGCCGCACGTCGACCTCAAGGGGCGTGTCCTTTACTACGTGGGCCCAGTCGATCCCGTGCGCGATGAGGTCGTCGGCCCCGCGGGCCCCACGACCGCGACGCGCATGGACAAGTACACGGACATGATCCTCGACACCGGCCTCCTCGCGATGATCGGCAAGGCCGAGCGCGGCCCCGTCGCGATCGATTCGATCCGGCGGCACGGCGCCGCGTACCTGATCGCGGTCGGCGGCGCCGCGTATCTCGTCTCCAAGGCGATCCGCAAGGCGCGCATCGTCGCGTTCGACGACCTGAGCATGGAGGCCGTGCACGAGTTCGAGGTCCAGGACATGCCGGTCACCGTCGCAGTCGATGCGCGGGGTGAGTCGGTACACGAGTCCGGGCCGAAAGCCTGGGCGGCGAGGATCAAGGAACTGAAGATTCCCGTGCGCGTCGCCTGATCGCGCCTAGCGTCGCAGCGCGCTGTTCCGGTATCCGTAGGCGAAATAGATCGCGACACCGATCGCGGTCCAGATGATGAGTCGCCACCAGGTGCCGCCCGGGAGCGACGCTGCCATCAGCGCGCAAAAAAGGATCCCGAGCGACGCGGTCAGTCGGACCGCGGGGACTCGGAATGGCCGCGGGACCTCGGGGCGCGTCCTGCGCAGGATCACGACGCCCGCGCAGACCACGATGAAAGCGAAGAGCGTGCCAATTGCGACCATCGAACCGAGCACCACGATCGGGAACAGCGCGCCGATCACGGCTGCGCAGACGCCCGTGACGAGTGTCGCGAGGTGGGGCGTCCGGAAACGCGGATGCACACGGCCGAGCGTCGGAGGGAGCAAGCCATCGCGCGACATCGAAAGGAAGATCCTTGCCTGCGCGAGCGTCATCACGAGCATGACGGAGGTCATGCCGGCGAGCGCCCCGAATATGACCCAAGGCACCAGCCAGTGCAGCTCCGGGTGCGCCATCAGCGCGACCGCGACGGGCGCGGCGTCATTCAGCGAGGCGAAGGGCACGAGTCCCGTCAGCACGGTCGCCATCAGTACGTAGAGCACCGTGCAGATCACGAGGCTCGCGATGATCGCGATCGGCATGTCGCGCGCGGGATTCTTCGCCTCCTGTGCCGCTGTCGACACGGCATCGAATCCGATGAAAGCGAAGAAGATGATCCCGGACGCGAGCAGGACGCCGCTCACGCCGTATTGGCCGCGGACGCCCGTGTTCTCCGGCATGAAGGGTTTCCAGTGCGACGCATCGACGTAATGGGCGCCAAACCCGATCACGCACAGGATCACGAGCACTTTTGCGGCAACCACCAGGCCGTTGACCGCGGATGACTGGCGGATGCCCGCGTAGCAGACACCGGTGACGACCGCGACGACGGCAACCGCGGGCAAGTTCAGGATCGCGCCGGTCGTGACGAGCGATACGCCGTCAGGCCCGATGTCGAACGGGGCCGACGTCAGGGCAGCCGGCAGCGCCCCGAGCCCAAGGCTTTCGAGCAACTTGACGAAGTACCGCGACCAGCCGACCGAGACCGTCGCGACGGCAAACATGTACTCCAGCACGAGGTTCCAGCCGACGAACCACGCGACGAATTCGCCGAGCGTCGCATAGGTGTAGGCATAGGCGCTTCCGGAAACCGGCACCATCGCCGCAAATTCCGCATAGCAGAGCGCGGCGAACGCGCATCCGATCGCGGCGATGACCAGCGAGATGATGACCGCCGGTCCCGCGTTCTGTGCGGCCGTGACGCCGAGGAGCACGAAGATACCCGTCCCGATGATGCCGCCGACGCCGAGGGCAGTGAGCGAAGCTGCGCCGAGTGTGGGGCGGAGCGGGTTCGCGCCGAATTCCTCGAGTAGACGCGAAACCGGCTTGGTCGCAAACAGGTGCCTTGATTCCATGCAGTCTCCGCCCGGGCCTGGCGCAGGATGCCGAAGGGGCATGGCCGCCTGAAACGAGTATTTTTCAGGATCATCATCAGCCCTGCTTATACTGATTCATGGCCGGTTCCCTGCCTCCGCTCGAATGGCTTCGCGGTTTCGAGGCCTGTGCCCGCCTCCGGAGCTTCTCGCGTGCAGCCGAGGAGATCGGCATCACGCAGGCGGCGATGAGCATGCGGATCCGCGACCTCGAGGCGCGGCTCGGTACCCGGCTCTTCCACCGGACCCGACCGCGGATCTCCCTGACGCGCGAAGGCTCCCGACTCGCGGCGCAGATCCGGGGTCCCTTCGACGACCTGCGCGCGGTGTTCGAGAAGCATGGCCGGCGCGATCGTGTCGTCCGCGTCACGGCCGCGCCGACGTTCGGCAAGCGCTGGCTGCCGCCGCGCATTCCGCGATTCGTCGCGCTCTATCCGGAGATCTCGGTTGAACTCGAGGTCTCGGTCGACTTGCGCCCGATCGAACATTGCGAGTTCGACGTCGGCATCCGCAGTGGCGACGGCAAGTGGCCGGGCCTCGCCGCGCACGAGCTCGTGCCGGTCTATCGCGCGCCGATGCTCGCACCGAAGCTCGCCGCATCCCTCGGCGGGATATCAACCGCCGCGGACCTGCTGCGCGCGCCGCTCCTATGGGAGCCCGCCTGGCAGGACTGGTTCAGGGCCGCGGGAATCCGCGACACGTCATCCGTGCGCAGGCTCCGCATGTCCTTCGAGACACAGGACATCCTCGCCGACGTTGCCGAGACCGGCATCGGCGCCGCACTCCTGTCGCCATTCGTATTTCGTGAAGAGATCGCAGCTGGCCGGCTCACCTGCCCGGTCGGCCCGACGTTGCATGGACGCGAAAGCTTCCACGTGGTGTTCGATCCGGCGAGGCATGATCCCGCCCGCGACCTTTTCGTTGCCTGGCTGCGGGCCACGGTCGCGGCGGAAATGGCGGCACAGGCGCTCGGCAATCCACTCGCAGCTTCGGCGACGGCGCGCAGGCGCGCCGCGAAGGCGACGACCCGCCACTGACATGCGGCTGCGGCCCGCGCGCGTGGCTCATTTCCTGAGCCTGTGTTTCTATACAGTCTACTTTGTATGAAAGCCGGAAACGCAGGCTTTCGGGAGACAACCAAATGAGCTTGTTGGATCGCTCAATTGAGCCGATAATGGCCATGGGAGGTGACGACACCATGGCCGTCCCCGCTGACCGAGTCGCCCGCATCCTGGGACTTCGCGCCAACATACGCTCCGTCGCCGGAATCGCCGAGGCCGTCGAATCCGGCCTGCCGAAACAGAGCCTCGAGCGCGTCATCGACCGCGCAGGCATCCAGGGCCCTGCCCGCCTCAAGCTGATGCACCGCGTCGTGCCCGCCGCGACCTACAAGCGCCGCCATCGCCTCAAGCTCGTCGAGAGCGAGAAGACGGAGCGCCTCGCGCGCGTCATCGCGCTCGCCGAGATGCTCTGGGACGACGACGACGCCGCGAAGCGCTTCCTCGCGACGCCGCACGCGGAGCTCGGTCGCAAGAAGCCGATCGACGCCGCGCTCACCGAGCTCGGCGCGCGCCAGGTCGAGGACATCGTCATGCGCGCGCTCTACGGCCTGCCCGCCTGACTGCTTCCGATGCGTTTCTATCGCATCGCGGACTCGCGCCATGAGCCCGAGACCGGCGAAGGGGCCCGCCTGCACGGCGGCCGCTGGAATTCGCCAGGTCGCGCAGTCGTTTACGCCTGCGAAACGAAGACGGGGGCGCTCCTCGAAAAGCTCGTGCACACGAGCGGCCACCTGCCGAAGCACCAGGTGTGCGTGACGTTTGAGGCGCCCGATTCGATCAAGGTCGCGGACGTCGAGCGGGATGATGCGCCGGGCTGGGATGGCCCCGACATGATTGCGAGCCGAAAGGCGGGCGACGCATGGCTCGAGAAGGCGCAGACCGCGGTGCTGCGCGTGCCGAGCGTCGTTTTCGACGTGGAGCGCAACGTCCTCATCAATCCAGCACACCCGGATTGCCGGCGAATCAAGGTCGCGGCGGTCGAGCCCGTGCGCTGGGATGAGCGGCTGTTCTCAGAAAAGCCCCCTTCCTAGCGCGTCACGGCGCGCTTCATCTATGATTGCGGCCCCTCGTAGCCGGGCCTCCCGATGCTGACGCTGACACTGGGATGGGTGCTCTCGATCGCGCCCACCGCTTCGCCGATGGCAATTTCCGCGACGGCCGCCTCGGTCGCGGAGCTCGCCCCTCACGCCAATCCTGAAGCCGTCGCACTCGCGCTCGGCGCAATGCGATGCGCACAGGCGTCGGGCGTCGGCGCCGGCGCGCACCGGCTTGCGCTCATCGACTACAGCCGCCCTTCCACAGAGCCGCGCCTCTGGGTCTTCGACCTGGCGAACCACCGCCTCCTTTACCAGGAGATCGTCGCGCACGGGCGCGGCTCGGGCGAAAATCTCGCAAAAGTATTCTCAAATGCGAGCGGGAGCCACGCCTCGAGCCTCGGCCTCTTCTTGACGCGCGACACCTACCTCGGCCGCAACGGCTACTCGCTTCGGATGGAAGGGCTTGAGCCTGGCGTCAACGACGCCGCGATGCAGCGCGCGATCGTCATGCACGGCGCGAGCTATGTGGATCCTTCGTCTGCGGCCAGCCTCGGCCGGCTCGGGCGCAGCTGGGGATGCCCCGCCGTGCGCGAGGCCGTCGCGCGCGGGATGATCGACGTGCTGAAGGACGGGCAGTTCGTGTTTGCGTATTATCCTGACGCGGCCTGGCCGAACCGTTCGGCGCTGCGCCAGTGCGCCGCGTCGCAGACTAAATGGACGTCCGGAGGCTGATCAGCTCCGGGAAAAACCCGCGCCTCAGCACGTGCTCGAGGTAACCGACACCGCTCGAGCCGCCGGTGCCGCGCTTGAACCCGATGATCCGCTCGACCGTCTTCAGGTGCGCGAAGCGCCACTGCTGCAGGCGGTACTCGAGGTCGACGAGCTTTTCCGCGAGCTCATAGAGGTCCCATTGCGCGGTCGATTCGCGGTAAACCGCGAGCCAGGCGGACTCGACCGCCTTGCTCGGGACGTAGGGCTGCGTCCAGTCCCGATCGACGCACTCTTTCGGGATGTCGAACCCGCGCCGCGCGAGGAGGCGGATCGACTCGTCATAGAGTGATGGCGTCGCGAGCTCGCGCTTCAGGAGCGAATAAGCCTCCTTGTCGCGCCCGTGCACTTCGATGAGCCGCGGCTCCTTGTTGCCCAGGACGAACTCGAGCAGCCGGTATTGCCAGGACTGGAATCCCGAGCTCTGCCCGAGCGAGTCGCGGAACTTCATGTAATCCGACGGCGTCATCGTGCTGAGCACCTCCCAGGACTGGATCAGCTGCGTCTGGGCGCGCGCGACGCGCGAGAGCATCTTGAAGGCGGGCTCGAGGTCGTCGGCGCGAATCTGCGCGCGCGTCGCGGCGAGCTCGTGCAGGCACAGCTTGATCCAAAGCTCGCTCGCCTGATGAATAACGATGAACAGCATCTCGTCGTGCTGTCCGGAGAGCGGCTTCTGCGCGGACAGCACCTTGTCGAGCTGCAGGTACTGGCTGTAGCTGATCGACCGGTCGAGGTCCCAGTGGATCCCCGCCATCGGGTCGTTGGGCTTGTCGTCGCGGGTGTCGCTCATTCAGCGTCCGGCTGCGCCTCGGGCCGCGTGGTCGAAAAGGCCGGCAGCGTCATCAGGTGCGCGTCGATCGCGACGAGCGCCGGGTACGGCCGAAGGTCCAGATGATAGCGCCGCGCGTTGTACATCATCGGGACGAGGCAGAGGTCCGCCGTCGTCACTGCGTTTGAATACAGGCAATTCGTCGCATCGCCATGGCGGCGCGCGAGCTCTTCGAGCGCCTTGAAGCCCTGGCCGATCCAGTGACGCACCCATTCGGCGACCGGACCGTCATCCTGGGCCAGCGGCCCGCGCAGGTAATTGAGCACGCGGATGTTCTGCAGCGGGTGGATCTCGCAGGCGACGAGGAGCGCCATCTGTCGGACGATCGCGCGGCCCGCGAAATCCACCGGCAGGAGCGGCGGCTCGGGGTGCGTCTCCTCGAGGTACTCGATGATCGCGAGCGACTGCGAGACGACACGGCCCTCGTCCTCGAGCGCGGGCACGCGCTCCTGCGGATTCACCTCGTGGTAAGACTCGCTGTATTGCTGCCCGCCATCGCGCACGAGGTGCACCGGCACGGTCCCGTGCGGAATGCCTTTCCACGAGAGCGCGATGCGCACCCGCCAGGCTGCCGAGCTTCGCCAATAGGAAAAGAGTTTCATGCCGCCGCGATCGAATGCTCCAGGAGCCCGACGCCGTCCACGCCGCCGCGTACACGGTCGCCCGGCTTCAGGGGACCGACGCCCGCGGGCGTGCCGGTGAAGATGAGGTCGCCCGCCTCGAGCTCGAACCAGGTCGCGAGCTCAGCGACGATCTCCGGCACGCGCCAGATCATGTCGCCGACGTCGCCCTCCTGGCGAAGCTTGCCGTTCACTTCCAGCCAGATCCGGCCGCGCTCGGGATGGCCGATGTCGGCGGCGCGCACGATCGGCGAGACCGGCGCGGAATGGTCGAAGCCCTTCGCTGTGTCCCACGGCTTGCCGTCCTTCTTCATCGCAGCCTGCACGTCGCGCCGCGTCAGGTCGTTGCCGACGGCATATCCGTAGATCTCACGTTCCGCTCCGAGGGCGACGACGAGCTCGATCTCGTGGTGAAAATCCGAGGTGCGCGACGGATAGGGCACCGCGCTGCCCGACGGCATGACGGCATCGGCCGGTTTCGTGAAGAAGAAAGGCGGCGCGCGCACGTCCGACGCTCCCATCTCGCGCGCGTGCTCCGGATAGTTGCGGCCGACGCAGAAAATGCGACGCACGGGGAACACGAGCGCGCTGCCCGCGACCGCGACGGTCGGGCGGCTTGCGGCGGGAACGGCATGATGATCGGCCACGCGGCGGGTACACTAACCGAAAGCAGGATGGTCAGCCATGAGTATCTGGTTCCGGCAATTCACGCTCGATGAAGTGCGAAATTTCCAGCACGACACGATGGGCGCTCACCTCGGCATCGAGTTCACCGAGATCGCTCCCGACTTCCTCGTGGCGCGCATGCCAGTCGACGGGCGCACGATGCAGCCGGACCGTATCCTGCATGGCGGCGCGTCGGTCGCGCTCGCGGAGACGCTCGGCAGCGTCGGCGGATCGATGTGCGTGGATCGCGAGCGCTTCCAGATCGTCGGCCAGGAGATCAACGCGAATCACCTGCGGCCTGCCACGAACGGCCACGTCACGGGACGCGCGAGCCCGATCCACCTCGGCCGCCGCAGCCAGGTGTGGAATATCGAGATCACCGACGACCGCAAGCGCCTCGTCTGCGTGTCGCGCCTCACGATCGCCGTCATCGAGCGCCAGCCGCGCTAGGCTGACCTATACTCGGACGATGCGGATTCTCCTGCTCATCGCGCTGACGGCCGCTGCCGCGGGCTGCGGACAGACCGGCTCGCTTTACCTGCCGGACAAGGGCGTCGAGACTCCGGTCGAGATCCGCTCGCCCGGAGCGCCGCCGCCCACAGCGGAGCAGGCGCCGACCACCGAGCCCGAGAAAGAGAAGAAGGACGACAAGGCCACCCAGCCGCCGGGTCGCTGATCCCATGGGCAAGACGGGCAAGCTCTGGCTGGTGGACGGCTCGTCCTACCTGTATCGCGCGTTCTTCGCGCTGCCTCCGCTCTCGACCTCGCAAGGCGTGCCGACGGGCGCGGTCCTCGGCGTGCTCAACATGCTGAACAAGCTCCTCAAGGAAGAGGAGCCGGAGCTCATCGCCGTCGTGATGGACGCGCCGGGCCGGACGTTCCGCGACGAACTCTTCGAGCAGTACAAGGCGCACCGGCCGCCAATGCCTGACGACCTGCGCTCGCAGATCGCGCCGCTGGTCGAGGCGATCCCTGCGCTTGGTCTGCCGATGTTGCGCATCGAGGGCGTCGAGGCGGACGACGTGATCGGCACGCTCGCGGAGCGCGCTGCGACGGCGGGCCTCGATGTCGTCATCTCGACGGGCGACAAGGACATGGCCCAGCTCGTCAACGAGCGCATCACGCTCGTCAACACGATGTTCGACACGAAGCTCGACCGCGCGGGCGTCAAGGCGAAGTTCGACGTGCTGCCCGAGCAGATCGTGGACTACCTCGCGCTCGTCGGCGACAGTGCGGACAACATCCCGGGCGTACCGAAGGTCGGCCCCAAGACGGCCGCGAAGTGGCTGAACGAATTCGGCAGCGCCGACGGACTCGTCGCCCGCGCCAAGGACGTCACGGGCAAGGTCGGCGAGAGCCTGCGCGACAACCTCCCGACGCTCGAGCTCTCGCGCAAGCTCGCCACCATCCGCCGGGACGTCGAGCTGCCGCTCGCCCCCGCCGACCTCCGGCGTTCACCGCCAAACGTCGACGCCCTGACGACGCTATACAAGCGCCTCGAACTCAACTCGCTGCTCCGTCAGTTGAGCGGAGCCGCGTCAGGCGGGCAGGCGCCCGGCGGACGGGACCCGGCGAGTGAGCGACTAAGTTCCGGCGGAGCGAGCGAGCCGGTGTCCCGGCCGCCCGCGCCTGCGCGCGCATACGAGACCATCACAACTGACAAGCAGCTCGATGATTGGCTCGACGCGCTCAACAAAGCGCCGCTCTTCGCCTTCGACACCGAGACGACGAGCCTCAACTACATGCAGGCCTGCGTCGTCGGCATGTCCTTCTGCATCGAGCCCGGCAAGGCCGCTTACCTGCCGCTCGCGCACGATTACGCGGGCGCGCCCGACCAACTCGAGATCAAGAAGACGCTGGGCAGGGTGAAGCCGCTCCTCGAGGACGCGAAGCGGCCGAAGGTCGGACACCACCTCAAGTACGACGCGCACGTGCTCCTCGAGTGCGGCATCGCGCTCGCCGGCATGCGCTACGACTCGATGCTCGAATCCTACGTGCTGAACTCGACCGCGACGCGCCATGACATGGATTCCTGCGCGAAGCTCTACCTCGGCGTCGACACCATCAAGTACGAGGACGTCGCCGGCAAGGGCGCGAAGCAGATCCCGTTCAACCAGGTGCCCGTGGACAAGGCGTCCGCGTACGCCGCCGAGGACGCAGACATCACGCTACAGCTGCACCACGCGCTGCACGCCGCGCTCGAGAAGGAGCCTGCGTTGCTCCGGGTTTACGAGGAGATCGAGCAGCCGCTCGTGCCGGTGCTGCTCGAGATGGAGCACCACGGCGTGCTGGTCGATCGCGAGCGCCTCCGCAAACAGAGCGGCGAGATCGCGAAGCGACTCGTCGAGCTGGAAGCCGAGGCTCACGCATCGGCGGGCCAGCCTTTCAACCTCGACTCGCCGAAGCAGCTGCAGGAAATCCTGTTCACGAAGCAGGGCCTGCCGGTCCGCGAAAAGACGCGCACCGGCCAGCCTTCCACCGCGGAAAACGTGCTGGAGGAACTCGCGGAGCGCTATCCGCTCCCGCGGCTGATCCTCGAATACCGCGGCCTTGCCAAGCTGCGCTCAACCTATACCGAGAAGCTGCCCGAGCAGATCGATGCAAAGACCGGGCGCGTGCACACGTCCTACCACCAGGCGGTCGCGGTGACGGGACGGCTGTCGTCGAGCGACCCGAACCTGCAGAACATCCCGATCCGAACGGCGGAAGGCCGGCGGATCCGCCAGGCGTTCGTGGCGCCAGAGGGCCACGTGCTGCTGTCGGCGGACTATTCGCAGATCGAGCTCCGCATCATGGCGCACCTCTCCGGCGACGAAGGACTCGCGCGCGCGTTCGCGGAGGACGGCGACATCCACCGCGCGACCGCCGCGGAAGTCTTCGAGGTCGCGCACGAGGCGGTCTCGGGCGAGCAGCGCCGCGCGGCGAAGGCTATCAACTTCGGTCTCATCTACGGCATGTCCGCATTCGGCCTCGCGCGCCAGCTCGGCATCGAGCGGGCCGCGGCGCAGGACTACGTCGCGCGCTACTTCGGCCGTTACCCGGGCGTGCGCAACTACATGGAGCGCACGCGCGCCCAGGCGCGCGAACTCGGCTTCGTCGAGACCGTCTTCGGGCGCCGGCTGTACCTGCCCGACATCCGGTCGCGCGACCGCAACCTGCAGCAGTATGCGGAGCGAAGCGCAATCAACGCGCCCATGCAGGGCACGGCGGCCGACATCATCAAGCGCGCGATGATTCGGGTCCAGGCCTGGCTGACGGACTCGAAGGCGGGCGCGCACCTGGTCCTACAGGTGCACGACGAGCTGGTGCTCGAAGTCGCCGAAGCGTCGCTCGACAAGGTGCGGAAAAACCTGGTGGAAATCATGTGCGGCGCCGCGGAACTCGCCGTCGCGCTGAAGGTCGAGACGGGCGCTGGCGCGAACTGGGACGACGCGCACCGCAGTTGAACTTCCCCGGGGTGCCTTCATCTAAGCAACCGAGCGCCGTGAGACGCTCCCCGCTTCCCTCCCTGAGCGGGTCGCCCGGATTGCATCCCCAAGCCGGGTATCGGCCCGGCGGTCCTCACGGATCGCCGGGCACTTTTACGTGTCCCGACAGCATCGCCTCGAGCGCACGCTGCGCCGCGTCGACACCTTCCCCCGACTTCGCCGAGAAGAGCTGCGCGCTGGCGCGGCCGGCGAGCGCCTCGCGCGCCGCTTCGAGCGCGCGGCGCGCCTCGTTACGGCCGAGCTTGTCGGACTTGCTCAGGAGCACGTGCGAGGGAACGCCGCGCGCCGCCGCATAGGCGAGCATCGCCTCGTCGCTCGCGCCGAAGCCGCGGCGCGCGTCGGCGATGATGAGGAGCCCGGCGAGCGAGCTGCGCTCGCGGAAGTACGCGTCCATCAGCTCGGCCCACGCCACCCTCACCCGGTCCGGGACCTTGGCGTGGCCATAGCCCGGCAGGTCCACAAGCCGGCGGCCCGGCTCCAGCTCGAAGAGGTTCACCGCCTGCGTGCGGCCCGGCGTACGGCTGGTGCGGGCAAGGTCGTTGCGCCGGACGATCGCATTGAGCGCGCTCGACTTGCCGCTGTTGGAGCGTCCCGCGATCGCGACCTCGTAACCGGAGTCGTCGCCGAACGCCGCCGGGGAGACTGCGCTCTTGAGGAATCGGGCCTTGGAATAGCCGGACATATATAATTCTTGCATGAAGAACAAATGGTTCGGGTGCGTCCTGGCCTCGTTGGCCATCGCGGGATCCGCCTCGGCAGGCGACGCGGCGATCGGCGCGCAGAAGGCCGCAGTCTGCGGCGCCTGCCACGGCATGACAGGCTCGAGCGTCAACCCGGAATGGCCGAACCTCGCCGGCCAGGGCGAGGCGTACGTCGTCGCGCAGCTTCAGTCGTTCCAGCAGGGCGCGCGCTCGAATCCGCTGATGACGCCGATGGCCGTGCCGCTCAAGGAAGAGGACATGAAGGACCTCGGCGCGCACTTTGCGCAGCAGACGCCGGGCGGGCTCGAGGCCGATCCATCGAACTGGAAGGCCGGCGAAAAGATCTATCGCGGCGGCGATCCTGGCCGGGGCATCCCGGCGTGCATTGCCTGCCATGGACCCCAGGGCCGCGGAAACGGGCCGGCGAAATACCCGGCACTTCGCGCCCAACACTCGGTCTACACCTACAACCAGCTGAGAGCCTTCAAGGACGGTACCCGCAAGTCGGCCGGCAACGACATCATGCAGGTCGTGACCGAGCGGATGACGGACGAAGAAATGCGCGCGCTGGCCTCTTACGTGCAGGGTCTACGATGAACAAATTCGCCCCCTTTCTGTTCGCGGCCTTCCTCCTGTGTGCCGCCTGCGGCCAGGAAACGCCGCCCGCCGAGAACCAGGCTGCGGCCCCTGCGCCAGCGCCCGAGGCGATGACGGCCGAGGCGCCGCCTGCGCCCGCCGCAGCTGCGAAGCCCGCGGCCGGCAGCAGCGACGGCGAGACCGTCGACGAGGCCGTGAGCGCGACGAGCCCGATCGCCGCGGCCGTCGCGGCGTCGACGCCCGCGCCCCCGTCCGGCAGCCTGCCGCGCTGGAAGGAAGGCGAGAATTTCATCGCCTATCCGGTCGCGCAGCCGGTCTCGACGCCGCCCGGCAAGATCGAGGTCGTCGAGGGATTCTGGTACGGCTGCGGCCACTGCTTCGCGCTCGAGCCGCGACTCGAATCCTGGGCCAAGTCCAAGCCCGACTGGATCGAGCTGAAGCGCACGCCCGTCATCTGGAACGAGGTCACGCGCGAGGACGCGCGAGTCTTTTTCGCGATCGAATCGCTCGGCCTCCTCGACAAGCTCCATGCCGAGGTCTTCCGCCAGATCCACGTCAACAAGCAGCCGCTCACGGTCATTCGCAACAACGTGGTCGACAAGGCCGCGACCGAGAAGTCCGTGCGCGAGTTCCTGGGCTCGCGCGGCATTTCTGCGCAGGACTTCGCGAAGGTCTACCGCTCGTTCTCGACCGAGAACAAGATACGGCAGGCGGAGAACCTGTCGCGGCGCTACCTGCTCGACCACACGCCGATGTTCGTCGTGCACGGCAAGTACCTGACGGACGCCGAGATGGCCGGCGGCATCGACCAGCTGTTCCAGGTCATCAACGACCTGGCGGCGCGCGAGCACGAAGCGGCCTGACGCCGGCCGGCCCGCGTGCTGAACTGTTTCGTACCGGGCAGCCAGGGACTCGATCGGCTCGATCCGCCGCCGGCAGACATCCCCGAGAAGTGTGTCTGGGTGGACCTCCTCGAGCCGACTCTCGCCGAGGAGCGCGCGGTGGAGCGCCTGCTCGCGATCGACGTCCCCTCGCGCGAGGAAATGCGCGAGATCGAGACGTCGAGCCGCCTCTACGAGGAGAACGGCTCGCTCTACATGACCGCGACGGTCGTCACCAAGATCGACACCGACCGCCCCGAGTCCGCGGCGATCACCTTCATCCTCTCGCACAACCGGCTGATCACGAATCGCTACGTCGACCCGCTGCCGTTCCGGCGCTTCGTCGCCTATTCCGAGCGCCACCCGCTCGCCGCGACCAGCGCGCCCGCGATCCTCGCGGGCCTGCTCGAGGCCGTCATCGAGCGCACTGCCGACGTGCTCGAGCGCGTCGGGGTCGGCCTCGACGAGCTGTCGGCGAGCGTGTTCGCGGCGCCGACGTCGCAGAGCGCGCCCCGCGCGCGCGACCTGCGCGGCGTCATGGAGCGCATCGGCCGCGACGGCGACCTCACCAGCAAGGCGCGCGAGAGCCTCGTCACGCTCGCGCGCCAGCTCACCTTCATCCAGCAGTCGACCGCGCTCCAGCTGCCGAAGGAGCTCGGCGCGCGCTACCGCAGCATGGCGCGAGACGTGGTTGCGCTCTCGGACCACGCCTCGTTCCTCGCCAACAAGTCGAGCTTCATGCTCCAGGCGACGCTCGGCCTCATCAACATCGAGCAGAACAACATCATCAAGATCTTCTCGGTCGCCGCGACCATGCTCCTGCCGCCGACGCTGATCGCGAGCATCTACGGCATGAACTTCCACTTCATGCCGGGGCTCGACAGCCATTACGGTTACGCGCTCGCCCTGATCCTCATGCTGGGCTCCGCGGTCGTTCCGTACTTCTATTTCAGGCGCCGCGGCTGGATCTGACCGGCCGGTTGCAAATCCCGGGTTGCGGACTGTACAGAACGTTTTGTATAGTTAAAACATGGCCCGTCCGCCGCTTGCCCGCGAAAGAATCCTCTCCGCCGCCCGCCAGATCGTCGAGCGCGACGGCGCCGGCGCCCTGACCTTCGATGAGCTGGTGCGCGAGAGCGGCCTCACGCGCGGCGGGATCACCTACCACTACCCGACCAAGGAAGACCTGCTCCGGGCCCTGCTCGAGGCGGATTTCCGGCAGTGGGACGACGCCGAGGCGGCCCTCACGCCCGCCGACTGCGACCCCGAGACCGCGAAATTGCTGGGGTTCATTAGGACTCTGACAGCGCAGGACGACTCCCATCGGCGGTTTCTCTGCGGCATGCTGTCGGCGGCCACGCTCGACCCTTCCCTGATGGACCCCTGCCGGAAGGAGCTGCGCGAGCGGCTGGGCCGCAAGCAATGGTCTGACCGCGACCTGCGCCTGCACCTCGTGCACCTCGCTGCCGAGGGGCTGATGTGGCAGGAGCTGTTCCAGATGTACTCGATGCCGGGACCCGCCCGCGCGCGGCTCGTGGCGTTGATGGAGGAGCTCGCGCGCCAATGGGGTGCCGGGCCGGTCCAGAAAAAAATCGCGAAGGAAGCCTGACTCATGCGCCTCAAGATCGCCGCCGTCGCCGTCCTGTCGCTATTCGTTGCCGCCTGCGGCAATGGCCAGCAGCAGCAGATGCCCCCGCCCGACGTCAACGTCGCCGCGGTCGTCAAGAAGTCCGTGACCGAGTGGGATGAATACAGCGGCCACGTCGAAGCGATCGAGTGGGCGGAGATCCGCCCGCGGGTCACGGGCCACCTGTACTCGATCCACTACAAGGAAGGTGGCATGGTCGAGAAGGGGCAGCTCCTCTTCACGATCGACAGCCGCGAATACAAGGCGGCGGCCGACGCGGCCGAGGCCGACTCGAATCGTGCCCAGGCGCGCGTCGCGCTCGCGCAGCAGGAGCTGAAGCGTGCCGAGGAGCTGATCGGCGATCGCGCGATCTCGCAGGGCGAGCTCGACCAGCGCCGCATGGAGGCGCAGCAGGCCGAGGCCGACGTGCTCGCCGCACGCGCCAACGCCCAGCGTGCCAAGCTCGATCTCGGCTTCACCTACATCCGCGCGCCGTTCAAGGGCCGCGCCGGCGAGGCCAGGGTAAAGCCGGGCAACCTCGTGGAGCCGGGCCAGACGGTGCTCACGACGCTCGCCTCGGTGGACCCGGTGTACGTCACGTTCACGGGCGACGAGCGCGCGTACCTGCGCTACCAGGAGCTCGCCCGTGAAGGCAACCGCGCAAGCTCGCGCGACACGCGGAACCCGGTGCTGGTCGGCCTCGCCGACGAGGACGGCTTCCCGCACAAAGGCGAGATGGACTTCGTCGACAACGCGCTGAACCCGGACACCGGCTCGATACGCGCGCGCGCGGTCGTGCCGAACCCCGACGGGATCTTCACGCCCGGCCTCTTCGCCCGCGTGCGGCTCCTCGGTGAGTCGCAGAAGGACGCGCTCCTCATCAACGAGCAGGCCGTGCTCACCGACCAGGACCGCCGCTACGTGTACATCGTCGGCGACAAGAACTCGGCCGAGCGACGCGACGTGAAGATCGGGCCGAAAGTCGAGGGCCTCACCGTCGTGGATTCCGGCCTCAAGCCCGGCGACAAGGTGATCATCAACGGCATGCGGAAGATCTTCTTCCCGGGCCAGCCCGTGAATCCGCACGTCGTACCGATGGACCAGCCGAACCTGCCGCCGCCGCAGCAGGCCCAGAAGCCTGCAGGCTGAGCCGCGATGGCGAAGCACACCGACTTTTCGCGGATCTTCATCGACCGCCCGATCCTGGCGACGGTCCTGTCGTCGCTGATCCTTGTCTCCGGAATTATGGCGATCCCGAGTCTCCCGATCAGCGAGTACCCGGACGTGGTGCCGCCTTCAGTGTCGGTGAACGCCATCTACCCGGGCGCGAACCCGCGCACGATCGCCGACACCGTGGCCGGCCCCATCGAGGAGGCAGTCAACGGCGTCGAGAACATGATCTACATGAAGTCGACCTCGAGCGCTGACGGCCAGATGGCGCTCACCGTCACGTTCAAGGGCGGCACCAACATCGACCTCGCGGCCATGCAGGTGCAGAACCGCGTGCAGCAGGCCGTGCCGCGGCTGCCGGAGGCCGTGCGCGCGCTCGGCGTCACGACGACGAAAGCCTCTTCGACCCTCACGATGGTCGTGCACCTCGATTCGCCCAACAAGACCTACGACGCGCTGTACCTGTCGAACTTCGCAAACCTGCGCGTGCGTGACGAGCTCGCGCGGCTGCCGGGCGTCGGCCAGGCGATCGCCTTCGGCATCGGCAACTACGCGATGCGCATCTGGATCGACCCGGCGCGCGCGGCGGCGCGCGGCATCTCGGCCAGCGACATCGTCGGCGCGATCCGCGAGCAGAACGTCGAGGTGTCCGCAGGCAGCATCGGCAGCCCGCCGACTCCCGAGGGCTCCGTGCTGCAGGTATCGGTCAACGCGCAGGGCCGCCTGGCCTCGCCGGAAGCCTTCGGCGAGATCGTGCTGCGCGCCGAGGGCGACGAGATGACGCGCCTCAAGGACGTCGCGCGCATCGAGCTCGGGGCCAACAACTACACGATCCGCTCGCTGCTCAACAACGAGGATGCCGCCGCCATCGTGATCTTCGAGGCGCCGGGTGCCAACACCATCGCGCTGTCGGACGCGATCCGTGCGCGCATGAAGGAGCTCGAGGGCGGATTCCCGGAGGACGTGCACTGGTCCGTCGTCTACGACCCGACGGTGTTCGTCCGCGACTCGATCGAGTCCGTGATCGAGACCCTGCTCGAGGCGATCGCGCTCGTCGTGATCGTGGTCGTGCTCTTCCTGCAGACCTGGCGCGCCTCGCTGATTCCGCTCGTCGCCGTGCCAGTCTCAATCATCGGCACGTTCGCCGTGCTGTGGCTGCTTGGCTTCTCGATCAATGTTCTGACGCTGTTCGGCCTCGTCCTCGCGATAGGCATCGTGGTGGACGACGCAATCGTCGTCGTCGAGAACGTCGAGCGTCACATCGAGTCCGGCAAGACGCCGCGCGACGCCGCGCACCAGGCGATGAGCGAGGTCTCCGGACCTATCGTCGCCATCACCCTCGTGCTTGCCTCGGTCTTCGTGCCCCTCGCCTTCCTGGGCGGCGTGACTGGACAGTTCTACAAGCAGTTCGCGGTCACGATCGCGGCCGCGGTGCTCATCTCCGGCTTCAATTCGCTGACGCTGTCGCCCGCGCTCGCAGCCCTGCTGCTGCAGCCGCACGGCGCGCGAAAGGACGCCCTCGGCCGCTGGATCGAGAAGGTCTTCGGCCGCCCGTTCGCTGCATTCAACCGCGTGTTCCATGGCTTCGGCGACCGCTACTCGTCCGGCATCGGCGGAACCATATCGCGGGCGCCGCGCCTGCTCGTCATCTACGCGGCGCTTCTCGTCGTGACCTTCTTCGGCTTCCGCGCCGTGCAGGGCGGCTACATCCCGAGCCAGGACAAGCAGTACCTGTTCGCGATACTCCAGCTTCCGGAGGCAGCCACGATCGACCGCACCGACGCCGTCATGCGCCGGATGGGGGACATCGCGATGGAGGTCCCGGGCGTCGCAAACGTGGTCCAGTTCCCCGGCCTGAACGCCGTGCACTTCGTCGCGACGCCGAATACCGGCGTGATGTTCCTCGGCCTCGAGCCGCAGGGGGAGCGCGAGCTCTCGGCGGCCGAGATCAATGCGCGGGTCAACATGGGCTACAGCCAGATCCAGGACGGCCTCGCCTTCTCGCTCCAGCCGCCGCCGGTTCTCGGCCTCGGCAACGCCAACGGCCTCGAGCTCTACGTCGAGGACCGGGCAAGCCTCGGCTACGGCGAGCTGTACAACCAGACGATGGGGCTGGTCGGCACGCTCTCCAACACCAAGGGATTCGGGTTCGGCACGTTCACGTCGTACCAGTCGAACGTGCCGCAGCTCGACGCAAACGTTGACCGCACCAAGGTCAAGGAGCTGGGGCTTTCATTGACGGACGTGTACAGCACGCTGCAGGTCTACCTTGGATCGGCCTACGTCAACGACTTCAACCTATTCGGCCGCACGTATTCGGTCTACGCACAGGCCGACGCGCCGTTCCGCTCGTCAGTCCAGGACATCCAGGGGCTGAAGGTCCGCAACAACCGTGGCGAGATGGTCCCGCTCGGGACCGTCGTCGACATCAAGCCGAGCTATGGCCCGGATCCCGTGATCCGCTACAA
>Ga0111539_10003393_pt1 | contig 20988 bp, 18 predicted proteins | sample RhiMethybrSRZTD1_FD_79667 | JGI IMG/M metagenome (GOLD analysis project Ga0111539, IMG submission 79667) | Populus rhizosphere microbial communities from Tennessee, USA - Rhizosphere MetaG P. TD hybrid SRZTD1 (version 2) (version 2) | ecosystem: Host-associated > Plants > Roots > Rhizosphere >...
AACCCGGTCGCCGGCTGCCTGCCGATGATCGTGCAGATCCCGTTCTTCCTCGCGTTCTACTGGGTGCTGCTCGAGAGCGCCGAGATGCGCCAGGCGCCTTTCTACGGCTGGATCCAGGACATCTCTTCGCGCGACCCGTACTTCATACTGCCGATCCTGATGGGCATCGCGATGTTCCTGCAGTACAAGCTGAATCCCGCGCCGCCGGATCCCGTCCAGGCGAAGGTGTTCGCCTTCATGCCGGTGGTGATGACCTTCATGTTCATGTGGTTCCCCGCGGGCCTCGTGCTGTACTGGCTGACGAATACGCTGCTGACGATCGCGCAGCAGTGGAAGATCAATCGCGTCGTCGAGGCCGAGTCGAAGAAGCACCGCTCGAGCTAGGGCGCGCCGCGCATGGACACGATCCGCACCGAGAGGCTCAGCCGCCATTACGCGATGGGCCAGGCGACGATCCATGCCCTGCGCGGCGTCGACCTCGTCGTGGGGCAGGGCGAGTACGTCGCGATCATGGGGCCTTCCGGCTGCGGCAAGTCCACGCTCATGAACCTGCTCGGCTGCCTCGACACGGCAGATGCCGGGCGCTACTGGCTCGGCGGCCGGCTCGTCTCGGAACTCTCCGATCTCGAGCTCTCGCACGTGCGCAACCGCGAGATCGGGTTCGTCTTCCAGGCCTTCGCGCTGCTGCCGCGGCAGACCGCGCTCGCGAACGTGGAGATGCCGCTCATCTATGCCGGCGTCGCGGCCGGCGAACGCCATCGGCGCGCGCGCGAGGCGCTCGAGCGCGTGGGGCTCGCGGAGCGCGGCACGCACCGGCCTGGCGAGCTCTCCGGCGGACAGCGCCAGCGCGTCGCGATCGCCCGCGCCCTCGTCACGGGCCCGAAGCTACTGCTTGCGGACGAGCCGACCGGAAATCTCGACAGCGCCACGGGGACGGAGATCCTCGCGCTCTTCGACGCACTGCACCGCGCCGGAAACACGATAGTGCTCGTGACGCACGAGCGCGCGATCGCGAGCCGCGCAGGCCGAACCATCCAGCTCCGCGACGGTCTCGTCGTGAGTGATACGCAAAACGGCGGGGGAACCCATGCGGCAGCCTGACCGATTCGCGGCGGCTGCAGCGCTCGCCGCCCTCGTCGCCGCGTGTGGCGGCGACCGCGAGCCGGCGCCCCGGTACGAGTCGGCGACGGTCGCGCGCGGCAACCTCTCGGTCACGGTCGAGGCGTCCGGGACGATCGAGCCCGTCTCGACGGTCGAGGTGAAGTCGAAGGCCTCGGGCGAAATTCTCGAGCTGGGCGCGGAAATCGGCGACGCGGTGAAGGCGGGGCAGATGCTCGTGCGCATCGACCCGCGCACGCCGCGAAACCTCGTCGACCAGTCGCAGGCGGAGCTCAATGCCGCGATCCAGCGCGAGCAGACGGCGAAGACGCAGCTCGAGCGCGGCGACAAGCTGCGCGAGAACGCCTGGATCAACCAGTCGGAGCTCGAGACGCTTCAGCTCGAGGTCGCGAACACGCGCGCCGCGACGGTGGCCGCGCGCGTGGCGCTCGAGAACGCGCGCATCGGGCTCGAGGACACCGAGGTGCGCGCGCCGTCGCCGGGAACGATCCTGACGCGGCAGGTCGAGGTCGGCCAGGTGATCTCCTCGCCGACGCGCGACGTCGGCGGCGGCACGGTGATCCTCACCATGGCGGACCTCACGCACGTGCGGGCGCGCGTGCGCGTGGACGAGACCGACATCGGCAAGCTCGAGCCGGGCGTGCCGGCACGAGTGCAGGTCGCCGCCTTCCCGGGGCGGGAGTTCCGCGGCCGCGTGGAGAAGATCGAGCCGCAGGCCGTCGTCGACCAGAACGTCACGCTGTTCGCGGTGCTCATCGACGTCGGCAACGAGGACGGGCTCCTGCGTCCCGGCATGAACGTGGACGCGGTGTTCGACGTCGCAAGCCGCGACGGCGTGCTGCTCCTGCCGGTCATGGCGCTGCGGGCCGCGCGCGACGTGGAGGCGACGGCCGAGCTCCTGCACCTGGACGCGGATGCGCTGCGCAAGGAAATCGGCGCGGCACCGGGTGGGGCAGGGCGCGGGCGCGGACGCCCGGGCGGCGACGGAAGCGCTGCACTCGGGCTCGGGCGCGGCCTGTGGGTCGTCGCCGTGAGGGATGGCCGCGAAGTGCCGGTGCCGGTGCAGACGGGGATCACCGATTTCGACCGCGTCGAGATCACGGGCGGGCTCGCCGAAGGCGATCGCGTGCTGCTGCTCCCGACCGCGAGCCTCGTGGAGATCCAGCAGCAGATCCAGGACGTCGCGAGCCGGCGCGGCGGCATTCCCGGCCTCACGCAGAAGCCCGCGACGCCCTCGACGCCGGCCGGCCCGCAGGCCCAGCCTCCGCGGGAGCGCTGATGCCCTTCCTCGAGACGATCCGCCTCGCGCTCGACTCAATGCGCGGCAACGCGTTTCGCTCCGCGCTCACGATGCTCGGCGTCATCATCGGCGTCGCCGCCGTCATCGCGATGCTCGCGCTTGGCCGCGGCGCCAAGGCCGCGGTGGACGCGCAGCTCGCGACCCTCGGCGCCGACGTCCTGACGGTGACGACCGGCATGCGCTGGATGGGCGGCGTCGCCCGCGACCAGCAGACGCTCACGATGAAGGACGCCGACGCGCTCACCGAGGATGCCACGCACATCGCCACCGTGGTGCCCGAGCAGAGTGACCGCCAGCAGGTGAAGCTCGGTGCGCGGAACCTCAACATCTCGGTGATCGGCACTCTCCCCGAGCACGCGCGCGTGAACGGCTACCAGGTCGAGTACGGTCACATGTTCACGGCCGCGGACAATGCCGCGCGCCGGCGCGTCGCGGTGCTGGGCGGCCAGCTGCCGGAGATGCTCGAGGTACCGGCCTCGTCGCTCATCGGCGCGACGATCACCGTCAAGAACATGCCCTTCGAGGTTGTGGGGATCTACAAGCAGAAGGGCGCCTTCGGTTACGGCAACCCGGACGACGACGTCTACATCCCGCTGGACACCTCGCGCTTCCGCGTGGCGGGGAGCGACGAAGTGCAGACGATCAACGCACAGGTCGCGCCCGGCCACGACCTCGCTGCAGCCATGGTCGAGATCGAGCGCGTGCTGCGTCGCGTGCACGCGCTCGCGCCCGGCCGCGACAATGACTTCACGCTGCTCGACCGCCGTCAGTTCCTCGCGACGCAGCAGGAGACGACGCAGATCCTCGGCTTCCTGCTCGCAGGCATCGCGGGCGTGAGCCTCGTGGTCGGCGGCATCGGCATCATGAACATCATGCTCGTCACGGTGACAGAGCGGACGCGCGAGATCGGGATCCGCAAGGCCATCGGCGCGACGCGCGGCAACATCCTCAGGCAATTCCTGGTGGAGTCGGTGATTCTCTGCCTCGCAGGCGGCGCCGCGGGCGTCCTGCTCGGCATTGCAGTCGCGTCGGCGCTCTCGCGCTTCGCGGGCTGGCAGACCGCCGTCACCGCGGACTCGCTGCTGCTCGCGTTCGGCTTCAGCGCGGGCGTCGGACTCCTGTTCGGCCTGTGGCCGGCCCGACGTGCTGCGTCACTCGATCCCGTCGAAGCGCTGCGCCACGAGTAAACGAATCTCGCGGCGTAAGGGGCGGCGGGATCAGTTGCGAAGCGACTTTAGGTCGCCGCAGGAGCGACCAACTGATCCCGCCGCCCCCCACGCCGCCTGTGGTTTAATGGCCCTCATGGCGGAAACCGGCACGGAAGCCCGGCCGCCGTTGCTTCCAGCCGACGCAGCGCTCTTCCTCGATTTCGACGGGACCATCGCAGCGTTTGCGTCGCGGCCCGACGGCGTGACCGTAGACGAGCAGCTGCTCTCGTTGCTGGAGCGGCTGTGCGTGCGCCAGGGCGGCGCGCTGGCGCTGGTTTCCGGCCGGTCGTTGGCCACGCTGGACACCATGCTCGGCACGCATCGCTACGCGGGCGCGGGCCTGCACGGCCTCGAGTGGCGCGTCGCCTCGGGCAAGACGATTTCCTCGGCGAACCCTGTAGGAGCCCGCCGATATGCGGCGGCGCTGCGGGAACGATTTCGTGCGGACCCGCGTCTCGTCATAGAAGACAAAGGCGCCACCGTGGCAATCCACTGGCGGCAGGCGCCCGAGCGAGCGGAGGAATGCGTCGCCGCCATGAGGGAGATCGTCGCGTCGCCGGATTTCGAGATCCTGCTCGGCCATGCCGTGGCGGAAGCGCGCCCACGGGGAGCCGACAAGGGTGCGGCGCTTCACGCGCTCTCCATGCATGCGCCGTTCAAGGGGCGCCGGCCGGTGTTTGTCGGTGACGACCGTACCGACGAGGACGGTTTCTTCGCCGCCCAGGCACTGGGCGGTCACGGCGTCAAGGTCGGGCCGGGCGCGACGCTAGCGCGCTATCGCATTGGAACTGTCGCGGGGGTTCGCGACTGGCTGGCGGCGAGCCTCGCGGCGCTCGGCGCGGGAACATCGCCATGAGCGCGCCTCCTTCGCTCGACCTCGGCGTTACAGGCAACTGTGTCGTCTCGGCGCTCATCGACCGCTCCGCGCGCATCGTCTGGAGCTGCCTGCCGCGCCTCGACGGAGACCCTGTCTTCCACGCGCTCGTCGACGGCAACGGAAGCGCGGACGCACGCGGCTTTTTCGAGATCGAGCTCGGCGGCTTCGAACGCAGCGAGCAGGAATACCTGCGGAACACCGCGGTACTGGTTACGAGGCTCTACAGCACGAACGGCTCCGCGATCGAGGTCACGGACCACTGCCCGCGCTTCGAGCGATTCGGACGCATATTCCGCCCGCAGGCGCTGGTGCGCCGCGTGCGCGCACTCGCAGGCACGCCGCGCATCCGGATCCGACTCCGGCCGTCCTTCGAATACGGCGCGCTCGCGCCGGTGATCACGCACGGCAGCAACCACATCCGCTACGTCAGCCCGGAGCGGGTGCTTCGCCTCACGACGGACGCGCCCGTGACCTACGTCCTGGAGGAGACGCAGTTCCTCCTGGAGAGCTCATTCAGCTTCGTGCTGGGCGCGGACGAGACGCTCGCCGATGGCCCTGAGCAGACTGCGCGCGACTTCCAGGAGTTGACGGAGACCTGGTGGCGGCAGTGGACGCGGCGCCTCGCGATCCCCGCCGAGTGGCAGGATGCGGTGATCCGCGCGGCGATCACGCTCAAGCTCTGCCAGTTCGAGGAGACGGGCGCGATCATCGCTGCGATGACGACCAGCATCCCGGAGGCAGCGGACAGCGGCCGCAACTGGGACTACCGCTACTGCTGGCTGCGCGACGCTTTCTTCGTCGTCCGCGCCCTCAACCAGCTCTCCGAAGTCGACACGATGGAGCATTACCTCCGCTACCTCGGCAACATCGTGGGCCAGGCGACGGACGGCCACCTGCAGCCGGTCTATGGCATCGCGCTCGAGCGCCAACTGACCGAGCGCGAGGTCACAACGCTCGCCGGCTATCGCGGCATGGGGCCGGTCCGCGTCGGCAACCAGGCATTCGAGCACCTCCAGCACGACGTCTACGGAAACGTCGTCCTCGCGACGGCGCAGTCCTTCTTCGACCGGCGCCTGCTGCGCCCCGCCACGGACCAGGACTTCGTGCGGCTCGAGCGCGTCGGCGAGCAGGCCTATCGCGTGTACGCCACGGCGGACGCGAGCATGTGGGAGCTGCGCACGCGCGAGCGCGTGCACACCTCGTCGGCGCTCATGTGCTGGGCGGCCTGCGACCGCCTCGCCCGGATCGCGCTGCATCGCGGTCTGCCGGAGCGCACGCGGGTGTGGCTCGACCGCGCGGCCGAGATCCGCCGCACGATCGAGCAGAAGGCTTTCGACGCAAAGCGCGGCAGCTTCATGGATAGCTTCGGCGGCACGGACGTCGAGGCCGGGCTCCTCCTCATGGCGGAAGTCGGGTTCGTGCCCGCAAACGATGCGCGCTTCGCGGGCACGGTCGGGGAGATCGAAAAACGGCTGCGCCGCGGGCGGCACCTCTTCCGCTACGCCGCCGCGGACGACTTCGGCATACCGACCACGGCGTTCAACATCTGCACGTTCTGGTACATCGACGCCCTCGCGCGCATCGGCCGGGCGGAGGAGGCGCGCGAGCTATTCGAGGGCATGCTCGCGAGCCGCAACCATGTCGGGCTCCTTTCCGAGGACACCGGCCTGGAGGACGGCCAGCACTGGGGCAACTACCCGCAGACCTATTCGCTGGTCGGGATCATCAACGTCGCGATGAGGCTGGCGCGCGGCTGGGAGGACTTCACGTGAAGAGGCCGGCGCGGCTGGTCGCGGTGTCGAACCGGGTCGGCCCGGTGCGCGGCGCGGCGGCGGCGGGCGGCCTCGCCGTCGGCCTCGTCGACGCGCTCAACGAGCGCGGCGGCCTCTGGTTTGGGTGGAGCGGCCACATGGCGTCGGCGGGCAGGGCGCGCCTGCGCACCGAGAAGGCGAACGGCATCACGCTCGCGACGCTCGACCTCACGCAGCACGACTTCGACGGCTTCTACAACGGCTTCAGCAACAACTGCCTCTGGCCGCTCCTGCACTTCCGCATCGATCTGATGCGCTTCGAGCGCGAAGAGTTCGACATCTACCGGAAGGTCAATGCGCGCTTCGCGGCGAGTCTCGCGAAACTGCTGCGGCCGAACGATCTCGTCTGGGTTCATGACTTCCACCTGATCCCGCTGGCGGAAGAGCTGCGGCGCCTCGGAGTTCGCCAGCGCATCGGCTTTTTCCTGCACACGCCCTTCCCGCCAACCGAGATCCTGGGGACGCTGCCCGCGCACGAGGCGCTGATGCGCGCTCTGTTCGCCTACGACCTGATCGGTTTCCAGACCGTGGACGATCTCGAGCGTTTCCGCGCCCACGTGCGCCGTGCCTACGACGGCATCCTGCGCGGCGAGACGACCGAGGCATTCGGGCGCGAGCTGCGCGCCGGGGCCTTCCCGATCGGCATCGACGTGGATCGCTTCCATCGCTTCGCGTTCACGTCGCCGGGCAGCCGGGAATTCGCGCGCATGCATCGCGTGCTGCGCGGCCGCGACCAGTTCATCGGCGTCGACCGCCTCGACTACAGCAAGGGCCTGCTGCGCCGCATGGACGCATTCGGCCGCTACCTGGAGTCCCATCCGAAGGCGCACGGGAACGTGATCCTCCTGCAGGTCGCCCCGGTGAGCCGCAGCGATCTGTCTTCGTACCGCAACTTCCGGCTGGAGCTCGACCGCGAGGCGGCGCGCGTGAACGGGCGCTTCGGCCGCTTCGACTGGACGCCTGTGCATTACCTCAACCGCGCGCTGCCGCGCAGGACCCTGGCGGGCCTGTACCGGGCGAGCCGCGTGGGCCTCGTGACCCCGATGCGCGACGGCATGAACCTCGTCGCGATGGAGTATGTCGCCGCGCAGGACCCGGCCGACCCCGGCGTGCTCGTGCTCTCGCGCTTTGCGGGGGTGGCGAACTACCTGCGCGAAGCCCTGATCGTGAACCCGTATGATGGCGAGGAGACCGCCAACGCCATGCACCTTGCCCGCGAAATGCGCATCCAGGAACGCCGGCAGCGCCACGAATCGCTGATGAAGAGGCTGCGCGCGCGCGACGTCGGCCGATGGCGCCGTGATTTCATCGCGGCGCTCGCGGATACGCCCGTCCGGCGAGGTGCCCGGAAGGCAAGATGATCCTCGTTTGCGACGTGGGGGGCACGCGCACGCGCCTCGCGCTTGCCGCGCGGGCGGATGGCTGGTGGAGCTTGTCCGGCCTGGAGGAAACCAGGACGACGCCGGATGTCCTGGCGAAAGTCTCGCGCTTCGCCGCCGGCAGGGAATTGGCGGCCGCGGGCTTCGGCGGCGCTGGCCCGGTCAGGACCGACGGCTGCATCGATCTCACGAACGCGGGCGTCTGCCTCGATCCCGCGGCGCTTGCGAAGGCGGCGGGCGTCGCCCGCGCCGTCGTCGTGAACGATTTCCGCGCGATCGCCGAAGCGATCCCGCACCTGCCGGAGGCTTCGCTCCAGCCCTGTGGGGGCGGCGGCGGGGTCGCCGGCGAGCCCGTCGTTGTGCTGGGCCCCGGCACGGGCCTCGGCGCGACGATCGGCGCCATGGGGCCGGGCGGCTGGCATGCTCTCCAGGGTGAAGGCGGGCACGCGGACCTCGCGCCGGTGGACGACGAGGAGCTCGAAATCTGGCAGCAGATGCGTCGTGCGCATGGCCGACTTTCGGCGGAGTCCGTGCTGAGCGGCCCGGGCCTCGAGCGCCTCTACGCCGCGATCGCGGGCCGCACGCTCGCCGCGCCCGAGATCGACGCCGCCGCCTGGCGCGGCGAGCCGGAAGCGACCCGGGCGCACGCGCTCTTCACGCGCTGGCTCGGGCGCGTCGCGGGCAACCTCGCCTTGATCGCGGGCGCGCGGGGCGGCGTTTATCTGGCGGGCGGAATCCTGCCGCGCTGGGGCGCGCATTTTGACGTCGAAGCGTTTCGCCGCGCCTTCGAGGACAAGGCACCCTACAACGCCTGGCTTGCCGCGATCCCGACCACGCTTGTCACGCATCCGCACCCCGGCCTCATCGGCCTCGCCGTACTCGCTGCGGCCGGCCCGTGAGCGCCACACCCGACACAATCGTTGCGAGCGCGACGCCGCCAGGCCGCGGCGGCATCGGCATCGTGCGCGTCTCCGGGCCGAAGACACGCGACATCGCGACGCAGATGCTCGGCAGCCTCCCGCCGCCGCGCCATGCGACGGTGGCCGTGTTCGCGGGCGCCAACGGGCTCACGATCGACGTCGGTCTCGCGATCTATTTCCCGGCGCCGAATTCCTTCACGGGCGAGGATGTCCTGGAGCTGCACGGCCATGGCGGGCCCGTCGTCATGGACCTGCTCGTCGCGCGCGCCGCCGAGCTCGGCGCCCGGTTCGCTCGCCCCGGCGAGTTCAGCGAGCGAGCTTTCCACAACGACAAGCTCGACCTCGTGCAGGCCGAAGCCATCGCCGACCTCATCGCCGCGGGCTCGGCGGAGGCCGCGCGCGCGGCGCTCCGCTCGCTCTCCGGCGAATTCTCGAGCGAGATACGCGCGCTGGACCTCCGCGTCATGCAACTGCGCGCCTACGTCGAGGCAGCGATCGACTTCCCCGACGAGGACGCGGAGTTCCTCGAGTCGCAGGAAGTGCGCGATCGCCTCACGGAGATCGGGCAGCGCTTCGCCGCGATCGGGGAGTCGCTGCGACAGGGCCGGGCGCTGCGCGACGGCCTGCACGTCGTGATCGCCGGCAGGCCGAACGCGGGCAAGTCGAGCCTCCTGAATGCGCTCGCGGGATACGACGCCGCCATCGTCACGGAGATTCCCGGCACGACCCGTGACCTCGTGCACGAGCGCATCCACGTCGACGGCCTGCCTATCCACGTCGTGGACACGGCGGGCCTGCGCGACTCCGACGACGTGATCGAGGTCGAGGGCCTGCGGCGCGCGCGTATGGAGATGAGCCGCGCGGACTTCGTGCTGTACGTCGTCGACGCGACGCGCGGCTATGGCCCGGGCGAAGTCGCGCAGCTGCCCACGGGAACGGCGACGCTCATCGTGTGGAACAAGGTGGACCTGCCGGAGGCGCACGCTTTGCCACCCGCCGAGGACCGCCCCGCCATCGCGGTCTCCGCGCTGTTGGGCGCCGGCCTTCCGGAACTGCGCGAGCAGCTGAAGGCTGCAGCGGGTTACCAATCCGACAGCAGCGCCTGGTCGGCGCGGCGCCGGCACGTCGATGCGCTCGCGCGTGCGCAGAGCCTGTTCGAGCTCGCGGAGGCGCGGCTCTCGGAGCGCGCCTCCTTTGAGCTGGTCGCGGAGGAGCTGCGCCAGGCGCACGAGGCGCTCGGCGAGATCACGGGCGAGGTCTCGAACGACGCGCTCCTCGGCGCGGTGTTCGCCACGTTCTGCATCGGTAAGTAGCGATGAAATGGCTCATCACGAAATACCTGATCACCGCCGCCATCGTTGTCGTCGTTTCGGAGGCCGCCAAGCGAAGCGACAAGCTGGGCGGATTCATCGCGGCACTTCCGCTCGTGACCGTTCTGACGCTGATCTGGCTGCACGTCGAGCGACAGCCCGAGATCAAGGTCGCCAACCACGCCTGGTACACGTTCTGGTACGTCCTGCCGACGCTGCCGATGTTCCTGGCATTCCCGGCCATGCTCCACCGGATGGGCTTCTGGCCGACGCTGGTCGTCTGCATTGGAATGACGACGCTCAGCTTCGGTTTGCTCGTCGTGATCGGGCGCCGATTCGGCCTGGAGTTGATCTAGGCGAGTTCCACGCTGCGGGCTCGAATGCGTAAAGTAGAGTGCGCGGCCCTGGCGATCCTGGCGGGCATCCTGGCGATCCATGGGTCGGCACGATGCGAGGCGCCTCCATTAGCCGTCATCGCGAAAATTCCCCTGACCGACAGCAAGGGGCGCATCGACCATCTCGCCTTCGACCCGGATCGCCGTCGCTTGTTCGTGGCGGAACTGGGCAATAACAGCGTCGCAATCGTGGACGTGGCGCGGCAGCGCTTCGAGCGCCGGCTGACGGGTCTTGCAGAGCCCCAAGGCATCGCGTTCGTCGCAGAGACGGATGCCGTGTACGTCGCGACCGGGGGCGACGGCGTCCTCCGCGCATTTCACGCAGCGGACATGAGCGCGATCGCGAGCGTCGACGTGGGCGACGACGCCGACAACGTCCGCGTGGATGCGAAGTCCGGCCACATCTACGTGGGCGTCGGTGACGGCGGCCTGGCGGCGCTCCAGCCGCGCACCCTGGCGCGATTGCGCGAGATTCCCCTCAAGGGGCATCCGGAGGGCTTCCAGCTTTCGATCCTCGGTCCCCTAATTTTCGTGAACGTTCCGGACGCGCGTGAAATCGCAGTTGTCGACCGTTCGACGGGAAAGCAGACGGCAAGCTGGTCGACGGGCGAGCTGCGGGGCAACTTTCCAATGGCGATTGACGACGTGAGGGGCGAACTCTTCAGCGCCTTTCGATCGCCGGCCAAGATCGTGGCCTATCGGGCGACGAATGGAAAAGTCGTCCACGAGGCGGAAATCTGCGCGGACGCAGACGACGTGTTCGTCGATATGAGGCGAAAGCGTCTCTATGTTATCTGCGGCGCGGGCGTCATTGACGTCCTGAAAAGCGCCACGCTCGAACGGATCGCACGGATAGCGACCGTTGAAGGCGCCCGTACCGGAGTATTCGTCGCCGAGGACGACCTGTTGTTTGTCGCAGCACGAGCCGTAGTGGACCATGATGCAGCAGTTTGGGTACTGAAGCCCAATGATTGATCGACAGTTCGACGGCGCAAGTCCGGGCGTCCACGCGCTCCGCTAAACTTCAGCATCATGTGGAGGACCATCCTGGCCTACGGACTGGCGCTCGCGGCCGGTGCGCTGGCGCTGCAGTGGTTTGAATACCAGATCTGGGCGCGCGCCCACGCGCCCGAGGTGTACCTGACGCTGCTCGCGGCCGCCTTCCTGGCGCTCGGCGTGTGGGTTGGCGCGAAGCTGTTCCGGCGGACCGCGACGACTGGTCCTTTCGAGCCGAACGAGCGCGTCCGCGCCTCGCTCGGCATCACCGATCGCGAATACGATGTCCTTCGCCAGCTGGCCGCGGGCCGCTCCAACAAGGAAATCGCGCGCCAGCTCGGGGTCTCGCCCAACACAGTAAAGACGCACGTCGCCCGATTGCTCGAGAAGCTGGACGCCGGTCGCCGCACGGCGGCCGTCCGGTCCGCGCGTGAGCTTGGCCTGATTCCCTAGCCTCGCCCCCGAACCGGGTGATCGGGACAGAATCACCCTTTCAGGCGATGGCCAGGTACCGGCGGAATGCGCTCGAATGCGCGCCCGCCCGCCTCGAAGGAGCTTACGATGCTACGCACGATCCTCGCCTTTGGCCTCGCCGCCGGCATTGTCGTGGCGGTCCCGATGTGCCTGATGGTGGCAAACAGCGAGCCCGGCTCCGCCGGCCACTCGTACCTCGCCGGATACCTGGTGATGCTGGTCGCCCTGAGCCTCGTCTTCGTGGGCGTGAAGCGCTATCGGGACCGCACGTTGGGCGGCGTGATCCGCTTCGCCCCGGCGCTCGGGATGGGTCTCGCGATCAGCGCGGTTGCGGGCGTGATCTACGTGATCGGCTGGGAAATCACGCTGGCGGTCACCGACTACTCGTTCATCGACAGCTACGCCGCCGCAGCCATCGAGGCGAAGCGCGCGGACGGCGCATCGGCAGCGGAAATCGCCGCCGTCACCGCACAGATGGCGGACTTCAGGGCGCAATACGCAAATCGCTGGTTCCGGATGCCGATCACGTTCGTCGAGATATTTCCCGTCGGCGTCCTGGTGTCGCTGATCTCGGCGGCGCTCCTGCGCAACAGACAGTTCCTGCCGGCGCGGCAGGCCACCGGCTGAGCGCCCGCGCGGCGGGCGATGCGGCCGCGGTCATGCGTCACAATTCCGTCATTGATACGGCGATTCATGGCTATTCGCGGTGACTGAGACCGATTCGTCACCGCGCCCCGACTGACGCCCTAACCGGCGCTGCCTAGCATGACTTCCCGACCCTGCACGCAACAGGACTGGGAGGTCCGTGAGTCATATGGGCAACACCATGCTGATACGCGCTGCCGTCATTGCGGCCCTCGCACTGCCGCTCGCCGCGACGGCCGAAGAAGTCTCCAACGAGGAGCTCCTGAAGCGGATCGAGGAACAGGAACAGAAGATCCTCGTCCTCGAGCGCAAGCTCGAGATACAGGACGAGTCGGCGGCCTCCGCCAAGGAAGCGACCCCGGTGGTGAGCGCGGGGCCGAAGGGCTTCAGCCTCAAGTCAGCGGACGGCAAGAACCAGTTGAAGCTGCGGGGAACGCTGCACCTCGACGGCCGCTGGATCTCCGGCACGGATCCGGGCGGTACCTTCGACACCTTCACGGCGACCCGCGTGCGGCCGATCTTCGAGGGCACTGTCGCGAACATCTTCGACTTCAAGTTCATGCCCGACTTCGGCCAGGGCCGCACGGTCATCCAGGACGCCTACGTCAACGCCCGTTTTACACAGGCGGCGCAGCTCGAGGTCGGCAAGTTCAAGGCGCCGATAGGTCTCGAGCGCCTGCAGTCGGCGAACGACATGCGCTGGGTGCAGCGCGGTTTCCCGACGAGCCTCGTGACGAACCGCGACATCGGCCTCATGTTGCAAGGTGACCTCGGCGGCGGGCGCTTCTCCTACCAGGCCGCCTACCTCAACGGCTCGAACGACGGCAGCAGCAGTGAGACATTCGCGGACGTCGACATCAACGACGACAAGGAATACGCGCTCCGCCTGTTCGTGCAGCCGTTCGCGGAGAGCGAGAACTTCGCGATCCGCGGCCTGGGCTTCGGCATCGCGGGCTCCTGGAATGACCAGGTCGGCAACATACTGCAGCCTCTTCTGCCCTCGTTCCGCACGCCGGGCCAGTCGACCTTCTTCCGATATCGCTCGTTCGGCACTACCGCCGGCACCATCGCCGACGGCGAACGCACGCGCCTTGCGCCGCAGTTTTACTACTACGTCGGCGCTCTCGGCGTCCTCGGCGAATACACCGAGGATTCCCAGGATGTGTCGCGCGTGGTGGCAACCGGGGTGCGCGAGGCGACGGTCGACACCAACGCCTGGCAGCTCGCGGTCTCCTACTTCCTGACGGGCGAAGAAGCGTCTTTCAAGGGTTTCCAGCCCAAGACACGCTTCTCGCCGAGCGAGGGGACCTGGGGTGCATTCGAGATCAAGGCCCGCGTGCAGCAGTTGAACATCGATGACAATGCCTTCTCCGGCGGCGCCGACTCGTTCGCCGACCCGCTGGTGTCCGCGAGCCAGGCCGATTCCTATGGCATCGGTCTAAACTGGTACCTCAACGAGAACGTCAAATGGCTGCTCGACCTCGAGCACACGACGTTCGAGGGCGGTGCAGTGACGGGCGACCGCAAGGACGAGGACTCGTACCAGCTCCGCCTCGCGATCGCTTTCTGAGAACAGGAGTCAAGCCATCATGAAGCCCAGGAATGCATGGAGCCGGCTGCTCGGCGTCATCGCCGGCAGCCTCGCGTTCGCCGGCCTGGCGAGCGCCGCCTCCGTGGAGCTGCTCAACGTGTCGTATGACCCGACGCGCGAGCTCTACACCGAGTACAACGCCGCGTTCGTCAAGTACTGGAAGCAGAAGAGCGGCCAGGACGTCACGATCCGCCAGTCGCACGGCGGCTCCGGCAAGCAGGCGCGGACCGTGATCGACGGCCTGCAGGCCGACGTCGTGACGCTCGCACTCGCCTATGACATCGACGCGCTGGCGAAGCAGGGCAAGCTCCTGCCGGCGAACTGGCAGACGCGCCTGCCGAACAACAGCTCCCCGTACACCTCTACGATCGTGTTCCTGGTGCGCAAGGGCAACCCCAAGCACATCAAGGACTGGGGCGACCTCGCGAAGCCGGGCGTCGCCGTGATCACGCCGAACCCGAAGACCTCGGGCGGCGCGCGCTGGAACTACCTCGCCGGTTGGGCCTGGGCGCTGAAGCAGCCCGGCGGCAGCGAGAAGACAGCGGAGGACTTCCTCGGGAAGCTGTACAAGAACGTCCCGGTGCTCGACACGGGCGCGCGCGGCTCGCTCACGACCTTTGCGCAGCGCGGCATCGGCGACGTGATGATCGCCTGGGAGAACGAGGCGTTCCTCGCGATCGACGAGATCGGCAAGGACAAGTTCGAGATCGTGAACCCGTCGCTCAGCATCCTCGCGGAGCCCCCCGTTGCCGTGGTGGATCGCGTGACGCTTCGCAAGAAGACGACGGACGTCGCGCGTGCCTACCTCGAATACCTGTACTCGCCGGTGGCCCAGGAGATCATTGCAAAGCATTACTACCGGCCGCGCGACGAGGCGGTCGCGAAGAAGTATGCGAAGTTCTACCCGCAGATCAAGATGGTCACGATCGAGGACTTCGGCGGCTGGAACAAGGCGCAGGCCGCGCACTTCAACGACGGCGGCACCTTCGACCGCATCTACGCGAAGAAGTGATCCGGCCCAGGGGCCGCCGGAGCGGCGGCCCCTAGGCTTTCAGTCGGTAGCCCACCCCTGACTCGGTGTGCAGCAGCTCCGGGGCGGCGGGATCTTTCTCGAGCTTCTGCCGGAGACGGTGCACGAGCTGCTTGAGGAGCTGGCGGTCGCCGCTGCCGCGATGTCCCCACACGTGCGCGAGCAGGCGTTCCGCGGACACGACGTGGCCGGCCTGGGCGACCAGGATCTGCAGGAGGCGCGTCTCGAGCCGCGTCAGCCGCACCGGCGCACCGCCGTCGATCGAGATTGCGTGCGCTTCGAGGTCGAGCGCGATGCGCCCGGCCTGCATCGTATCTCCCTGCTCGATGCCGGCGCGGCGCAGGAGCGCCTTGACGCGCGCAAGCAGAGTTCGCGGACTGAAAGGCTTCGTCAGGTAGTCGTCGGCGCCGAGCTCCAACGCCCGCACGAGGTCCTCCTCCTCGCCGCGCGCCGTCAGCATCATGACCGGGACCTCCGAGCGGCCACGGATCGACCTGCAGACGTCGAATCCGCTGCCGGTCGGCAGGTTGATGTCGAGGATCACGAGGTTCGGGAGTTCCGCGTCGAAGACCCGCAGTGCCTCCGGCGCGTCCGTAGCCTTGACGACGCCGTAACCCGCGTTCGTCAGCGCGAAAGCGACGAGCGCGAGAAGATCGGGGTCGTCGTCGACGACGAGCAGCTTCATGCGTTTCCGAGCGGCAGCGTCACGGTGAAGCGAGTATGCCCGTCGGGCGTGCGCGCCGCGCGCACCTCGCCGCCATGGCGCTCGACGATCGACTTCACGATCCAGAGTCCGAGGCCGAGGCCGCGTGGGTCCGGCTCCTGGTCGGCGGCGCGGTAGAAGCGCTCGAAGATCGAAGTGCCCTCGAGCTCCGGCGCACCGGGACCGGAATCCTCCACCCAGAGCTCGACCTTGTCGCCGCGCGTTTCTGCGCCGACCACGAGCTCGCTGTCCTCGGGCCCGAATTTGCTTGCGTTCGCGAGCAGGTTCGTCACGACCTGCGTCAGCCGTTGCGCGTCGCCCGTGATGACCGGCAGGTCGTCCGGAATCGCCACGCGAAGGCCCTGACGCCGCTGCTCGAGAAGGCCGGCGATGAGGTCTTCGGCATCCTCGACGACCTGGGCGAGCGCGACCGGCTGGCGGCGGATGCCGAGCTGGCCCGACTCGATGCGGACGCTCTCGAGCAGGTTGTCGATCAGGCGGGTGAGCCGGAGGGTGCCGCGCTGCAGCGATTCGAGCAGCTCGCCAAGTCGTTCGCGCGGCATGGACTCGAGGCCGTCGAGCATCAGCTCGACCGAGGCGAGCTGGGCCGAGAGCGGCGTCCGGAATTCGTGCGAGATGTTTGCGAGCACGGAATCGCGCGCGCGGCGCACCGCCTCGAGCTCGGTCTCGTCGCGAAGGACCTGCACTTGCAGCGCGCCAACGGGCGCCGCGCTCGTGATGACGACCGTGCGCGGCACCTCCCCCGCCTGCAAGTACTCGGTCGACTGCGCCTTGCCGTCGTCGCGCGCGGTATAGATCGGGCACATGAAATCGCAGGGCCGGCGGCCGTCGACGTCGCGCGGCTTCAGGACGTCGCCGCAGAACTTGCCTATGAGCTCGTCGGCCGATGCACCCAGCATCTTCGCGGCCTGGGGGTTGAGGTAGCGGATCCGCCGGTCGGTGTCGACGGCGTAGACACCCTCGACCACGCCCTGGAGCACGGCCTGGGCCTCGGCTTCGCGGTGCCGAAGCGTCGTCGTGAGGTCGAGGAGGTTGCGCCGCATGTCGTCCATGGTCCGGGCAAGCGCTTCGACTTCCTGCGTCCCTTGCGCGGGAATCGAGGAGGAAAAGTCGCCCTGCCCGAGACGCTCTGCGGAAGTCGCGAGCGCCTGCAGCGGCGCGCCGATGCGCCGCGCCAAGAGCAGCGAGACGAAGAGTGCGACGCCCGCAAGCAGGATGGTGACGACGACGAGGCGGCGGATAAAGCTCGACACGGCGCCGGCCACTTCCTCGGCCGGCAGGCGTACTTCGATCAGGAGCACGGCCTCCCCGGTCGAGGCGAAGAGCGGCAGGCTGGCGGCAAACTGGTTGCGTGCGGGGATCGGCGCGACGGCGATTTCGCCCGTCGCGAGCGCCTCCGAGTGGACGTCGCGATAGTCGGGCTCGACCGCCTCGAGCCAGGCGGTGACGGGTAGCAGGTGGATCTCCATGCCGACCTGCCGCGAAAGCTCCGCGGCGAGGCGGTCATCGAGTTTGCGTGCCGTGAGAACCTTGCCGCCCGGGAGCCCCGGGATGTCCACGAGGGCGCCGGCCGGGCCGCGGTCGCGGCTCGCGATCATGAAACCCTCGCCCTGCTCCGCGGCGGCTTCGAAGACCTGTGACGCGGATACCGGCACGCCGGCGCCGGCGACCAGGTCCGTGCCATGAAAGAGCACGCAGGAATCGAGGCCGGCCGTCTCACAGAAGCGCCGCAGCACGAGTTGCAGCTGCAGGGCGTTGCCTTCCTGCACCAGGCGGGCGAGCGTCGGACGCGAGGCGAGCAGGCGCGCCGCGGTCACCGTATCTTCGCCCACTCGCCGGATCTCGTAGCGAGTCTGGTGCGCGGCAGCGCGCACGCGAGCCAATGCCTGCGCGGAAGCTTGCTCACGCAGGAGGCCGAGCGAGGCGAGAGAAATGACGGCGATCGAAAAGAGCAGGAGGCCGGCGGTCGTGAACAGCAGCAGCCGCTCGAGCGAGCGCGGCCGGGCGGCGAGGCGCAGCAGGGCGGCCTTCGACTGTCTCGCCAGCCGCAGGCTTGCGACCTTCAACTTCCGCAGCAGCGGATGCAAGCTCAGTGACCTCCGCCCCCGGAGCGCCATTCCACCAGAGTCTTGGCCACCAGGGTCAGGATCGCAAGCATCGCGAGCAAGGCCGCGAGCGCGAACGCCGCGACGAAGTTGTACTCGTTGTAGAGGATCTCGACCTGCAGGGGCATCGTGTTTGTCATGCCGCGGACATGCCCGGAGACCACGGAAACAGCGCCGAACTCGCCCATCACGCGCGAGTTGCAGAGGATCACGCCATAGAGGAGGCCCCAGCGGATCTTTGGCAGCGTGATTCTGATGAACGTCGTCCAGGGTCGCGCGCCGAGCGAGAGCGCCGCGACCTCCTCCTCGCTCCCCTGCTGCTGCATGAGCGGGATCAGCTCGCGCGCGACGTATGGGAAGGAGATGAAGATCGTCGCGAGGATGATGCCCGGTACCGCGAAGATGATCTGCACGTCGTGGTCGAGCATCCAGTTGCCGAACCAGCCCTGGGTGCCGAACAGGAAGACGAGCACGAGGCCGGCGATGACCGGCGAGACCGCGAACGGCAGGTCGATCAGCGTGACGAGCAGGCTCTTGCCCCTGAACTCGAAGCGTGCGATCGCCCAGGCGGCGCAGATGCCGAAGATCGTGTTCGCCGGCACGACGACCGCCGCGGTGAGGAGCGTCAGCTTGATCGCGGAGATCGTGTCGGGGTCGGAAAAGCTCTCGATCGCCGCCGCGAAGCCCTTGGCAAGCGCCTGCGTGAGGATGGCGCCGAGCGGCGCGAGCAGCAGGAGGCCGAGGAAGCCGAAGGACACGACGAGCAGGAAAGCGCGCGCGAGCTTCGCGCCGCGCGTCAGGGGGCGGACTTCAGAGGCTACGCTCGCCCCGGCGGCCATCAGCGCTGCACCCCGAGGCCCATGCGTCGCTGGCCCCACTGCTGCACGAGGTTGATCGCGAACAGCATGACGAATGACATCGCGAGCATGAAGAAGCCGAGCGCGGCGGCGCCGTTGTAGTCGTACTGCTCGAGCTTGATGACGATGAGGAGCGGCGTGATCTCGGTCTTGAGCGGAAGGTTGCCAGAGATGAAGACGACCGACCCGTACTCGCCGATGCCGCGCGCGAAGGCGAGCGTGAAGCCGGTCGCGAGCGCGGGCATGATCGTCGGCAGGATGATGCGGCGGAACACGTGGAAGCCGCCGGCGCCGAGCGACTCGGCCGCGTCCTCGAGGTCTTTGCGCACCTCGATCAGCGCCGGCTGCACGGAGCGCACGACGAAGGGCAGGCCGATGAGCACGAGCGCCACGACGACGCCGATCCAGGTGTACGCGACCTGGACGCCGGCGATCGCGAGCTTGGTTCCGAGCCAGCCGGTCGGCGAGAAGACCGTCGCGAGCGCGATGCCCGAGACCGCGGTCGGGAGGGCGAAGGGCAGGTCGATCATCGTATCGAGCAGGCGCCGCCCCGGGAACTCGTAGCGCACCAGCGACCAGGCGACGATGAAGCCGAACACGGCGTTGATCGCGGCTGCCAGTGCGGCCGCACCGAATGACAGGCGGTAAGAGGCGACCGCGCGCTCGTCGAGCAGCAGCCCGATGAGCTCCGAGAACGGTATCCCGAGCGCGCGGATCACGAGCGCCGCGAGCGGCAGCAGGATCACCGAAGAAAGGAAGAACGTCGTGAAGCCGAACGTCAGCCCGAAGCCGGGCAGCGGGCTCGGCACGACGATCCGCTTGGCCATTTCAGCCGGCCTCGTCAGGCGCCCGCACGATCAGGACCGGGAGCAGCGTCGGGCCCTCGAGCAGGCCCTTGAGTCGGGCGGTCTCGCGGTCGTCGAGTGAATCGAGGCCGAGCACCAACATCGAGTTCGCATGCATGCCGAGCTCGCGCGCGAGTTCGGCGTCCGGGTCGCCGAAACGCAGTTCGGTGCGCAGGTCGAGGCCGTGGTCGAGGAGCGCCTTGGAACGAGCATCGAGCAGGACGCGCAGGTGCGCGGCACGCTCACGCTCGGGTGTCTCCGCCTCGTGGATCGCGAGCAGCACGGACTCCGCTGGCACATGGCGCAGGAGGCTCGCCGCCACTCCGAGCGCGCCGACGCCTGCCTCGGCACCCGGCAGCACGACGATGCGGGCGGGCAGCTCCGCGCCGTGCGGGAGGACGAAGACTTGCGACGCGCCGTGCGCAAGATTCCAGAGTGCGGTACCGGCCGCGCCCGGGCCGGCGGCGAGCACGGGCATCCCGGGCGGAGCGCTTGCAGTGCGCGTCGTGCGGATGGTGATGCGAGTCTGCATGCGTGCCGCGAGTGCCGCGAGCAAGGGCGAATCGCGCAGCGCTTCGACATTGGCCTGGTCACGTGCGACGGCGGTGAAGCTCGTGATCGGCGTCGGCAGGCTGTGGATGCGTCGCGCGCTCACCGTCACTTTCTGGCCGACGGCAAGTGGGTTCGCGCGCTGCTCCGGAAAGGTACGCGAGGCATCGAGGAGCCAGCTGCTGCCATCGGCACCCTCGCGGTCCGGCGTCGCGGGCATCGTGCCCGTCATGGGCATTCGCACACGCAGGCGCTCGGTCGAGCCCGCGAACTGCAGCTCTTCCACGACGCCGCTGCCGACGAGCGTTAGGTCCTTGGAGACCTTGCCGGTCGTGAGCTCGACCTCCTCGGGACGGATCACCGCCACGATCTCGCGCGGGGTGACGTTTTCGGCACCGGGGCGCTCGAAGCGCAGCGCCAAACCCCTGCGGTAGCCGAGCAGGAGGTTTGCAGCGCCGAGGAAGGTGGCGACGAAGCGCGTGCGTGGCCGCGCATAGAGCTCGTCGGGCGTGCCGACCTCCAACAGCCGCCCCTGGTGCATGACGCCGATGCGGTCGGCCATCGCGAAGGCCTCGTCCTGGTCGTGCGTGACGAGGATGGTGCTGACGCCGAGCTCCTGCTGGATCTTGCGGATCGTGCGCCGAAGCTCCTCGCGGATTTTCGCATCGAGCGCGCCGAAGGGCTCGTCGAGCAGCAGCACCTCGGGCCGGTGCGCGAGTGCGCGCGCGACAGCGACGCGCTGTTGCTGGCCGCCCGAGAGCTGGGCGGGCAGGCGGTCGTCCATGCCCTCGAGGGCGACGAGCTTCAGGAGCTCGGTGCGCCGCTCGAGGCGGTCGGCGCGCTTCATGCGGCG
>Ga0111539_10003397_pt1 | contig 20965 bp, 20 predicted proteins | sample RhiMethybrSRZTD1_FD_79667 | JGI IMG/M metagenome (GOLD analysis project Ga0111539, IMG submission 79667) | Populus rhizosphere microbial communities from Tennessee, USA - Rhizosphere MetaG P. TD hybrid SRZTD1 (version 2) (version 2) | ecosystem: Host-associated > Plants > Roots > Rhizosphere >...
ATGGTTGCGCGACCACCAGCAAGACTATGCCCCAAAAAACCCCGGAAACCCCGAGGGCACAAGACACGCTCTTCATGATAAGGAGTGCTTAAGGGCTTCGTAACAGGGCCGCAGGAGCAGCGCAAGCGAATCCTCGAAAGTACTGGTGGTACATACGTTTTGGTGCTCGGGAATCTTGCAGAGATTCTGGCGGGACGACCGGGGAAGCGGCGCTCTGGGTCAACTCGCCCTACCTGTCAGTCCCAGAAGCGGTAGGTGTTCCAGCCGACGCGGACGAGTTCGCGGGGGACGCCGAACAAGGAATTAACGCTGTAGACGGCTTCCCAGAAAGCGTTGTTGATCACGGGAACGAAGGAGAGGGCAATGAAGAGGACGAAGAAGGTGACGCTGGAGTTTGCGTAGGCGTTGTGGCGCGCGGATTCGGAGAGCCAGGGCGCAATGGCGCCAAAACCGTCGAGCGGGGGCATTGGCAAAAGGTTGAGGATGATCGCGCTGACTTGCAGGTGGAGGAGGAAGGCGAGCGAGACCGCCAAAAGGTTCGCTGGATCAGGCTGGAGGATTCCAGATTTGAAGATCCCGCCCAGAATAAGCGCAAGGATGACATTAGCGAGGGGTCCGGCGAGGGAGACCGCAGTATCGATGGCGCGTGAGCGGAGCAGTGAACGATCGACGTAAACAGCGCCACCGGGCAGGCCGATGCCGCCGATGAGGACGAAAAGCAGGGGCAAAACGAGGCTGAAGAACGGATCGACGTATTTCAATGGATTGAAGGTGAGGTAACCTTTCTCGCGAATGGTGTAATCGCCCCCTTTGTAAGCGACCAGGGCGTGGGCGAACTCGTGCAGGCAGAGCGAGAAGACCCAGCCGACCGTGACGATGTAGAAGCATTCCATCGCTACGAACGCACGCTAAGGACAGCGTAGTTGCGTTTACCTTTACGCAGCAACAGATGCTTGCCGAAGAGAAGGTCGTTGCCGATGATCGCGCGTGTGGCATTGCTCTCGCGCACGTTGTTGACGTAGATGCCGCCGCCTTCGATGTCTTTGCGCGCCTGGCCTTTGCTGGGGCACAATGCGCTCTGGACGAGCAACTCGACGAGCGGCGTGCCTGCCCCTTGGAGTTTGGCTCTTTCAAGTTCGCTCGATGGCACTTCGCCAACAACGTCGTTGAAGGTGTTCTCGTTCACGCCCTCGAGCGAGCCGCCAAAAAGAATTTCGCTGGCGCGAATGGCGTCACTGGTGGCGTTAGGACCATGGATGAGATCGGTCACCGTTTTTGCGAGCACCTTGTGCGCTTCGCGCGCTTCGGGTTTTTCGGCATGGCGCGTTTCCAGCGCCGCAATCTCATCAAGGTTCAGCAGAGTGAAGTACTTCAGGTAGCGAACGACGTCGCGATCGTCGGTGCGAATCCAGAATTGGTAAAAGCGGTAAACGCTCGTGCGCGCGGGGTCGAGCCAGATGGCGCCTTTTTCGGTTTTGCCGAACTTGGTGCCGTCCGCGTTGGTAATGAGGGGCAAAGTCATCCCGAAGACGTGCACGCCGAGTTTCTTGCGGCACAACTCCATGCCCGCGGTGATGTTGCCCCACTGGTCGCTGCCGCCGATCTGGAGTTCGCAGTTGAGGTCTTTGCGCAACTGGTAGAAGTCGAAGGCCTGCAAAAGCATGTAGCTGAATTCGGTGTAACTGATTCCGACCTCGCGGTCCTCCATGCGCGCGCGAACGCTTTCCTTGGCCACCATCATGTTGACGGAGAAGTGTTTGCCGATATCGCGAAGAAAATCGAGGAAGCTGACGCCAGTCGTCCACGAAGCGTTATCGACGAGGCGGGCGGGATTTTTCGGCACGTCGAAATCGAGCAACGGGCGCATCTGTTCTTTGATGTGGGCGATGTTATGATCGAGAACTTCGCGTGTGAGCAGTTGGCGCTCGGCGCTCTTGCCGCTGGGGTCTCCAATAAGGCCGGTCGCGCCGCCAGCGACGGCGATGGGGTGGTGACCGAACAACTGAAAGCGTCGCAGGCCGAGAAGCGGGACGAGGTTGCCGACGTGCAGGCTGTCGGACGTCGGGTCGAAGCCGCAGTAGAGCACGATGGGGCCGGAGGCGAGGCGCTTCGGCAACTCGACTGAGTCGGTGCAGTCGGCCAGCAGACCACGTTGCCGGAACTCGTCGAACACATTCATGCGGCGGGTAGTAAACGTGCGAGGGCAAAGTCACTCAAGGGCATTCTCCCGATTCCCCGACCGTGTTAAATCACCGGAACCGGCGGCGCGGCCTCGGGTTTTACTTTTTTGACGAGGACTTTAGAGTTGCGACCGCTTTGGTCGTATTTTTCCCGGCGAGTCACCGGCAGATCCTCCGGGCTGCCTTCGACGAAGCCCGCTTTGGACTGAAAATAAGTGAACGCCTGGGTCGAGAGGGCGATGAGTTCCTGCAAGCCCAGCTCGCGAGCTTTGCTCTCGACGAATTGGATGAGTTTTCGACCGATGCCCTGATTTTCGTGTGAACGGCTCACGTAGAGGAAGGCCAGTTCGCCTTGATTTGACTCCGGGTAGACGTGCAGGGCAACACAGGCGACGGGGTTTTTGTCGATTTCGTAAATATAGTAATCGGTGAGATTCTTCTCGATGTTCGCGCGAGTGCGCTTGACAAGTTCATCACTCGCGACAGCGCCTTTGGTGAGCTGCATAATGGCGCGAACATCTTTTTTCATGGCGCGGCGGACTTGCTCGTATTCGTTGGCGTAGATCAGGGTGCCGATCCCTTCGTTGGAGAAGACTTCGGCGAGCAGGCCTTCGTCTACCCGACCGTTTATAATGTGAACGCGCGGCACGCCGGCGCGACAGGCGGCTGCGGCTTGTGTGGCCTTCGAGAGCAACTCGGGAGGAATGTCGGGCTTTTTTTGCGCGAGAATTTTGTCGAGGTCGCTGGCGAGCATTTGGCGGATGAGGATGCCCTGGTGGTAAAGCCCTTCAGAGGTCGTGATGTAAATCAGCTTGGCGGCTTTCAATGTATCGGCGATCGCAACAGCGACGTGATCGGAGTTGACCCGATATGTCTTGCCGTCCCCGTCAAAGCCGAGCGGCGCGATTACCGGGATGATGTTCTGGGAAAGAAGTGTCTGGAAAAGTTCGACGTCCACTTTTTCAACCTTGCCGGTGAAAAGATGGTCCACGCCCTGAAGAATGCCCATGGGGTGCGCAGTGATGCCGTTGGTATAGACGGAGCGAAGGTCGTTGGCGGCGAGGCCTTCGAGGATTTCGTGAGTGAGGCGATTTGCGGCGGTCAACGCAAGCCGCAGGGTGGGGGCGTCGGTCACACCGGAGCCGTCGAGATCGGACGGCTTGACGCTCAACTCGGCGGCGAGAACTTTGATCTGCGCGGCGGCGCCGTGAACGATCACCACGCGAATGTTGAGCGAGCGCAGGACGGCGACATCGAGGAGAATGTTGGCGAAGTTTTCGTCGGTAACGATCCCACCGTCGATCGCGAGGACGAAGGTCTTCTCCCGAAAGCGTGGGATGTATTGAAGGATGCCCCGGAGATCAGTCAGTTTCATCAGGCCTGCGCGGTGCTGTCAGCTTGGTTTTTCAACGGCGCTTAAAATTAGAGGGCGAAGATTCGATGATTCAATGCAAAAGATGCGCGCAGTTCGGTCATGGCGCGGTATTTGAAGAAGCAGGCGATGCCGCCGGTTGTTTTTCTTTCAGCGTGTAAATCTTGAATGGAGGGAGATTATGCACCTGCACGTAATCGTTTCGCACCGCCTGCACGAGTGTGCCCCCGACACGGGGATTATCGATGATCGATTCGAGGATGGCGATGAGGGGCCTGTCAGCGCGGCGCAGTGCCGAGAGGATTTGTTCCTGCTGGGGCGCGGTGAGCAGGCTGATGCTAGTCGGGTTGAGGTGAGTGGGCGGGCGTTTGCCGGTCCAGAAATAGAAATCGCTGACGCCGGGGCAAGTGATGAAGGTGTCGCAATTGTCCCTCAGATATGCGGTGAGCGCCTGATAGCGCTCAGTCATAGCACCATCCGTGCGGACCAGTTTTGCGCCGGGTAAGTCGAGTCGAGTCAGACTGGCGTAGTGCTTCCGGACAGCGGGAAGTTTGCACCAGGCAAACGCGAAGAAGCAGATGAGCGCGATTGCGGCCGTGGCGCGGCAAAGAGTAATGACTCCGGACGACCAACCCGCCGCGAACGCGCGAACGCGAGCGGGCACATCGAGTGAAGCAAGAGCGTCGGCGAGAGAGACGATCCCCGCGAGCACGAGCAGGAGGGAACCGACGGACAGTTGCGTGCCCGCGACAGGATAGCCTTGGAGGCTTTGCCATGCGGCGGCGATGGCCAGGAAGACCCGCGGGTAACTTGCGGCGAGCAATGGTTGACCTCCGGACGTGGAAGCCGGCAGTGCGACCAGCCAAACCCACGGCAGGACGTACATAAGTTGCGCCTGCGGCTTACCGACCAATAGGAACGAAGTGACGACCGCAAAGCAGAGCTTGAAAAGAGCGATGAGGGGCGCGCGACGAGGGTGCTTGATTGTTGCCGAAGCGAGCACGGCGACGAGGAGAGAGGACGCCGCGCCGATGAGGGCGACGTTCGGCGCCTTGAAAGGAAGCATCGCGATGTTCGGCGTCTTTAAAGGCGTCGCGAGCAGGCCGTCGAAAAGGCCGGCCAGCGAAGTGCCCGTGAGCAGGGCAATTCCAGCGAACGCGAGCGCGATCGAGCCAAATGCGATCGCCGCTCCGGTCCAGCGCCGCCAGGAAAGCTGCTGAGCGGCTGAATCGCGGGCTGCAAGGGCCGTGACGATGATAGTGGTAGCGGCGAGGAGACTATAGTTGCGGGCCCACTCGTGCATGACATGGCGGCGCATGAGGAGAAAGGGCAGCAATGCGCAGCCTGCAATCAAAAGCCATGTGCGGCCGCTCGCGCCGGGCGTGGAGCGGTCGGAATGAAAGTACAAGGTCAGGAAGAGTGCCGCACCGAAGAAAATGCCGACGTTCGGCTTTATGAAAAACAGCATCGCCGCGATCGCGCCGAGAGCCGCCAGGCCACCCTCAGTTTCACGAACACGCGTCGCTGCCAGGAAACCGATCGCGAGCAAGATCGCAATGAGTTCCTGAGGATGGCCGGGTTCGCGCGCGAGATGTGTCAGGTGAACGACTGCCTGCATGAATGCAAACAAGCCGCCGAGGAGAGAGCCTGTCACGATTCTGGCGCCGATTCCCACCAGCACGGCAGCGGCAAGCCAATGAAAAATGCAGAGCCAGCGTGTGGCATCATGCGTCAGCGGGATCGAGAGGACGGAATGCAGAATCCACTCGTAAGCGTAGTAAACCGGTCCGTACTGAGTGAACACCACGTCATAGAGCGGTTGGCGCCCGAGGAAGCTTTGCACGGTAATCATCAGGTATCCTTCGTCGAGCCCAAGAGCCTGCGTGAAGACCGTGTAGAACGCGTAGATCAGCGCAACGAACAGTAGAAAAAAGCCACAGATGAGCCAAAGCAAGGGCGCGCGCGCGGTGGACCTCTCTTGCGGCGACCGCGCAGCACTCTCACGAACGCCAGCAGCGTTCGGTATTTCCGTGCTCATGCGCGCGCAAGGTATAACAAGGCGTTATCGAAAGCATCCTCGAAGTCTGCGGTGACTCGACTCAACACGGGATTTCTGCCATACTCCCGTCGGTCGAGTGAACATATTCCGAAAGCACCGCAACCTTTTTATCGGACTGGCATTCAGCGTCGCGACGGCGGTGGCGTGGACGCTGGCGTTCAAGGGCTATACGCGAAGTTTGGGCATGATCGAAAGAGATGGGCGGTCTCAGCACATCAACCTTGATCATGTCAGTCAGTACTTGGCCTCGTTTCCAGATCAGACCCTGGAGCAATGGCTCGGGACGGTTGGCGCTGCGACCGCGATCCAGCAGCGTGCGAAGTACCGGGGGAGGTGCGCGGCGGCGCTGGTGTGTGGTTTCATGAGCGTGTTTTGCCTTGGGATGTACTTGGATGGGCTGAAAAGACAGCTTGGCGAAGCTGAGCAGAGCCAAGTTGCTGAGCAGAAAACCTAAGAGGAACGCAGAACGTCCTTGAGCGCAGCGAGGCAACGTTTGTTTTCGTCGGGTGTGCCGACCGAAATGCGGATGAAGTCGGGCAGTTGATAGCCGCCCATCGGGCGTGTGATGACACCCAATTTTTGGAGTTGTTCAAAAACGCGCTGTCCGTCACCGACCTGGGCGACCACAAAATTCGCGGCGGAAGGAATGAACGGGACGTCGAGTTGACGCAGGCCGTGTTCAAGGAAACGCCGACCATCAAAATTGTTGGCGCGCGTGCGCTTGACGTGCTCAGAGTCTTCGAGCGCGGCCATTGCGCCAGCCTGCACGAGCGAGTTGATGTTAAAGGGTTGGCGCACTTTTTCGAGCGACGCGATCAGATCGGGATGGCCGATACCGTAACCGAGGCGGAGTCCGGCGAGTCCGTAAATCTTGGAGAACGTGCGCATGAGGAGCAGATTGGGTTTGAGGCCGCGCTGCACAAAGGGCAAGAGGTCAACGGGATCGTCGAGAAACTCGATGTAGGCTTCGTCCATGACCAGCAGGACGTGATCGGGGGTTTCGTTGAGCAGCGTGACGACATCTTCGCGCGGCGCAAGAGTGCCGGTAGGGTTGTTGGGATTCGCGACGAACAGGACGCGGGTCTGGGGCGTGATGGCATCCAGCATCGCCGGGAGGTCGTGGCCATAGTTAATGGCGGGGATCTCGACGAGCTTTGCGTCAAACAATTTCGTGACGATCGGGTAAACGGCGAAGCAATACTGCGAGATGATGACTTCGGCGCCGGGCGCCATGAGCGCGTGACCGACGAATTCAATGATCTCGTTTGAACCATTGCCGAGGATCAGGTTGCGCGGTGCGACGCCGAGATTGTCGGCGAGTTTTTGCTTGAGATAAAAAGCGTTGCCGTCCGGATAGAGGTGCAGGCTTTGCAGGGCCTTTTCCATGGCGGCGAGCGCGACCGGCGAAGGGCCGAGCGGATTTTCGTTGGACGCGAGCTTGATGACTGATCCCGGGTTCAGGTTGAGTTCACGCGCGACCTCCTCAATGGGTCTGCCGGGCTGATAGACCGGCAGGTCACGCAGCGCTGGATTCACGGGCAGACGACTACTCATGTGCGGCTAGAGTTGATCGAGGATTTTTTCGACGTCCACGTGTTCGGCGATGAGGTTGCGAATGAGGCAGATTTTTTCTGTGTCGTCGGGTTTCGTTTTGACGATCAGGTCGTGGACCAGCGAGGCGACTTCGTAGCTGTCCTGTTTTGCGGAGAGAACTGGAAAGGGCATTTGCTGGATGAGTTTGAGCACGCTTTTGCTGGGGCGCAGATCTCCAGTCAGGACGATACCGGCCAGCCTGGAGCAGTCGCTTGCCGGGTTGGACGCTGCGAGAATGAGATCTTCACGATCACCCGGGGTAATAATGAGCACGCCGGGCGTGAAGAATCGCATCGCGTTCTGCACACTCATCGCGCCGACAACGACATCATCAACGAGGTTGTGGAGGCACTCCGATTCGTTGAGCATCTCGGCGCTCAACTCCTCACGGATGAGGTTCATGGTGGGGTTGGAAAGAATTCGCTGGTGCGGGATGACCCCGAGCAATTCCAGGCCTTTGCGTTTGAGCCCGCGCCGCGCGAATTCCGTAACGAACTCCGTCTTCTCTGGGATGACTTTGTTGAGGATGACGCCGATGATTTCCACGCCTTCCTTCTCAAACAGGGCCTGGTTCAAAGCCACTTCATCGATCGGTTTTCCAATACCGCCGCGTGAGACAATGATCACTTTTGCGTTGAGGATCTTTGCGACCTGGGCGTTCGAGAGATCGAACACGGACCCGACACCGGCGTGGCCCGAGCCTTCGCAGAGCACAAAGTCCTTTTCCCAGGCAACGCGATCGAAGGCGGTTTCAATTCGCTTCACGAGCGCGTCACGATTCGAGGCCTGCAAATATTTGCGCGTGAAATCGGGCTCGACGGCGATGGGACTCATATCAACCAGCGGACAATTGAGCCGAAAGACGCGGTCCATGAGGACCGTGTCTTCATCAATCTTTTGTTCCTCGATCTCAATGAACCGCTGGCCCACCGGCTTGATGTAACCGATGCGTTTGTAAACGTTCTGCAGGGCGGAGAGCAGGCCGAGCGACGTCGTGGTCTTGCCGTCATTTTGCCGCGTGGCGGCAATAAAGACCCGTGGGGTTTCAATGTTCATTGGCCATGCTCGCCCGGCAAACGCAGGCCCGCTTCGGGATAGAGTTCGTTGTAGGAAATGGATTGCACACCTACGATTGCGGCAACGCCGAGAATATCGTGGGCATTGGAGCCGCGCGAAACATCTGCGGCGGGTCGGTCGAGGCCGAGAAGGATTTGTCCGTAAGCGTTGGCCCGAGCGACGTGCTGCACCAGTTTGCTCGCGATGTTGCCGGAGTTCAGGTCGGGGAAAACCAGCACCGTGGCGCGCCCGGCGACTTTGCTGTCGGGAATCTTTCGGGAAGCGATTTCGGGCACCAGGGCAGCGTCGACCTGGAGTTCACCGTCGAAATCCGCATCGAGAAGCTTTTTCTCGGCTTGTTGCGCCGCCAGCGCGGTGGCCGCCTGGACCTTGCCGATCGACGGGTGCGTGGCGCTTCCCTTGGTCGAATAGGAGAGCAGAGCGACGCGTGGACGCACGCCGAGAAGCTGCCGCGCAAGCTGAGCGGTCTCGACGGCGATATCAGCCAGTTGATCGACCGTGGGGTCCGGTATGACGCCGCAGTCCGCGAGGAACAGAACGCCGTTTTCGCCGAAGCGCGGGTTCTCCACTTCCATGATCATGCAACTCGAAGCGGTGGTCGCTTGCGGCGCGACTTTGATCACCTGAAACAGTGGCCGAAGCGTGCTCCCGGTCACTTCGCTTGCGCCTGAAACAAAGCCATCGGCCTGGTGCATGGCGACCATCATCGCGCCGTAATAGTTCGGGTTTTGCATCGCGGCGCGAGCCTCTTTCATTTTGATGCCTTTGGACCGACGCAGCATTTCGTAGCGATGGGCGAAGTTTTCGAGGTCTTCGCTCTCGGCCGGGTTGATGATGCGCACGCCTTCGAGCGAGACATTCAATCGCTCCGCGGCCGCTTTCACCGTGGACCTGTCGCCGAGCAAAATGGGCGCGCCGAGGCGCAGCGAATAAAACTGTCGCGCCGCCTGTAGAATCCGAGGCTCCGTCCCTTCGGGAAACACGATCCGCTTGGGATGGCGCTGGAGCTTGTCAATCAAACTGCCAATAAAACGCATCGCAGTTCTGTAACGGATGATGGAGCAAACCGCAACGCGCAATGAAGCCAATCCGTTCCTCTTTGACACGGGAGAGCAAAGACCCTACAGCTGGCAGGGTGATTCGCATCGTGCTTTTTCTCGCGCTGGTCCTTCCATTCGCGCGCGGCGCTGAACCCGAAGATTTGCTGAAGCAGGCAGGGGAGGCGATCCAGGCCGGGCGAACAAATGAGGCCCTTACACTGATCACACAGGCCATCGACGCTCAACCGACGAACGCGACGGCCTGGTTTGTGCGCGGGGTCGTGTATTCGCGCATGCAGCGGCACACGAACGCCATTGCGGACTTCGACCGCGCCGCAAAACTGGAGCCGAAGCCGATCGTGTTTCAGCACCGGGGTGTGGAGCATTTTCGGGCCGGCAATTTCGAAAAGTCTGTGAGCGATTTCGACAAGTTCATCGAACTCGTTCCATCCCAGGCCGCTCAACACTGGCAACGGGGCATTTCGCTTTATTATGCGCGAAAATTTGAGGAGGGTGCGAAGCAGTTCGAGCTTCACAAGACGGTCAATCCCAACGATGTCGAGAATGCCGTCTGGCATTTTTTGTGCGTCACGCGCGCGAGCGGGTTGGAGAAAGCGAAGACATCGCTGATGCCGATCGAGGGCGATACGCGCGTGCCGATGAAGGAAGTCCATGCGCTGTTCGCCGGCAAGGCGAAGGCGGATGACGTGCTTGCTGCGGCGAAAGAGTCGAAGGGAGAGGACGGGATGTTCTACGCACACCTGTACCTCGGGCTCTATTACGAGGCGATCGGCGACAAGGATAAGACGCGGGAACATATTTTCAACGCGGCGCGGGATTTCAAGGCGCCCCATTATATGGGCGACGTAGCACGCGTGCACGCGCGCGTGCTGGAGAACGAGAAGCGATGAAGGCGAAGGCTTTCACCCAGGGGCGTTCGCTGAACGGAACGCTCGAGGTGACACCGGAAATTGTCCGCTTTGTCTCCGGCACGGAGACGATCGAAATGCCGCTCTCGGGCCTGGAGCTCACGCGCGGCGGTCACAATAACGAACACATCTTCCTGGAACATGCGGCGCAACCGGGGTGGTCGGTGGCGACGAACGATCCGCAATTTCTAAAACATCCCAACGTGGTCGGCCACACTGAACTGGCGCCGAATGCGCGCACGCTGCCGCGCGAGCATCGTGGCCGCGGGCTGGCCATTGCGTCTCTGGTCGTGATTGGTCTGCTGCTCGCGTTTGTCATCGCTCTGGTCGCCGCGCGCGATTGGATCGTGGAGAAAATTGCGGATCGCATCCCCGTGAGCTGGGAAATCAAAATGGGGGAGCAATTCTTCACGCAAATGAGCGGCGAGGGGAAGCTCGTGGGCGACACGACGCGATCCAACCGGATCGTCGCTATTACCAAGCCGCTGCTCGAAGCGGTCGGTGACACCGGTTATGCCTTCCGGTTCCACATCATCAGTGACACGAACATCAATGCGTTCGCCGTGCCCGGCGGGCACATTTTCATTCACACGGGGTTGCTCGCTGCAGCCGACACGCCGGAAGAAATCGCGGGCGTGCTCGGCCACGAAATCGCTCATATCACGCGCCGCCATGGCTTCCGAAATATTATTAACGCAGCAGGCCTCTATCTCATCGTGCAATTTCTGTTCGGCGACACGAGCGGTTTGGCGGCGGTGCTCGCCGATGGCTCGCAGTTCCTGCTCCGCCAAAGATACTCGCGAGATTTCGAGCGTGAAGCGGACGATGTGGGCTGGCAGTACCTGCTCAAGGCGAACATTGATCCGCGCGGGATGATCCGCTTCTTCGAGCGCCTTAAAGAGGAGGAACAAAAATATCCGCAGCTCCGAGGGTCATTGCAGTTGTTGAATACCCACCCTGCCACGGCAGAACGGATGCAGCGGCTCGAGCAAAAGTGGAAGAAGCTCGACCGCAAAGACGGTTTCCGAAAGTTGTAGCGTCAGACCGTTTGCACGTCGCGGACGACAATCAGCACGTCTTCCTGCGCGCAGTTCCGCTGCATCTCCTTCTTTAACTCTGCGAAGAACGCCTGAGCTTCCAACGGATCCGACGCGAGCACTCGGAGGATGACGATCTTGTCGCGAAAGGTGAAAGCGCCGACTTTCCACAATCCTTCGTTCTCCTGCGGAAAGTGAGTCAACCCGCCAAAATGATCGACGAGGCGCTTCTTGAGATCTTTGAGCTTCTGTGCGTCGATCGGCGTGCCGTCGTTGTTAGACAACGGCACGTAGAGGTCGTACTCCTTCATCCTCAAGACACGCGCGCGTTGTGCGACTACTGGTCTGAAAATGGAAACAGCTTCTTCAACTGCGCCTTATCAGGCTGGTTGCCGTATTCGCAAATCTCGAACGCCTCTGCGTGTTTTACCTTGGCGGGGTCACTCGTCCAGTCGGCAAGTTTCGGTCGGAACCGTTCGGCGACGCCCTGGTAGCGGCGGGCGAAGTCGTCGCGCACTTGCTGGCGACGCGCCTTCTGCTTGTCCGATTCAGGGGGAAAAAGCGCCTGCGAACCGTTCGCGCCGCCTTCGGCGAATTGGGACACCATCACGCCGAGCGCATCGAGTTTTTTCTCCATGACCGAGTCGATATTCACCACGACGTCGGGATCGAACGGGTTAGGCTTTTCGAAGCGATCCGCATAGTAAAAGAAGACAGGATTCTTCGTTAGATGCGGCACGTCGGGGCAGAAGAACGGCACGGTGACCATATACGCGGCATCCTGCACGAGGACGCCGGTGTAACGGTGGTCGGGATGATAATCGTTTGGGCGGTGGCTCAGGACGAGGTCGGCCTTCCATTCGCGGATCAGCCTGGTGATCATGCGGCGGTTCTCGAGGGTCGGCAGCAATTCGCCGTCGTGGATGTCCAGAATAACGCCCTGGACGCCGAGGATTTTGTGAGCCTCATCGACTTCCATTTTGCGGCGCAACGCGAGCGGCCCGCCGGCTTCGCGCCAATGACCGATATCACCGTTGGTCACCGAGACTAAAAGAACATGGTGGCCCTTCTTCGCCCACATGGCCCCCGTGCCGCCCACCTGGAGTTCGCAGTCGTCCGGGTGCGCGCCGAAAGCGATGATCCGCAATTTGCCGTCATCCGGCGGCATCTTGACGCCCTCGATCGCGGCGGGCGTGAGTTGAATCGTGGCGAACGTCGCGATGAGAAGAACGAGAATTCTGCGCAGCATAAGTTGTCCTTTCGTTTGGGTTGCATTGGGTCTAGCAGACTTCGGCAGCGCCGAAAAGCGGTTATTTTTCCGCGGGCGAGCCAAGTTTGGACATGACGGGCTTGAGCGCCTTCTGCAATCGCTCCGCGATGCGCGCGTAGCCCGCGTCGTTGGGATGGATGGCGTCGGACATATAGATGGGCCTGAAGGCGACCCCGCTGAGCATGTCCGGCACGTACAACACTTGCTTCTCTCGCGCGAGTTTCTTGAAGTGCGACTCGTTGCGGTCGCGCAATGACGCACTGCGGATGCCGATCAGGACCACAAAGCTGCCCTCGGCGTGCAGGCGGTCGATGATTTGCGCAACGTTGGCGGTGGTTCGTGCCACACCCGTACCCAGCAACGCATCATTGCCGCCGAAGCAGAGCAGCACGACGCGTGGTTTCAATTTTGCAACTTCCTCGACGCGCTTGAGCCCGTCTTCGGAGGTTTCACCACTCCTGCCGAGATTTCGAATCGTGCCCCCCAGATGCTTGCTCAGCAACGCCGGGTAATCATTTCCAGGCGACGCGCCGTAGCCTTCGGTCAGGCTGTCTCCAAAGGCGATCCATGGACCGTCCGCCGCAGGTGGGAGGTTGCGGTACTCGTAACCCGGCCCAAACAACCAAAGCCCCGCGCCAATGATTGCTCCCGCCACGAGAACATACAGCGCCAGACGTTTGACGGACATGGACTAAAATCGCGCGGCAGGGACTTCCTGTCGAACGGCCGGTTCCACATCAAAGTACTCCGCGAGCTTAAAGCCGAACATCGATGCCACGATGTTGCTCGGGAAGCTTTCGCATTTGTTGCGATAATCCCGCACGTTGCCGTTGTAAAAGCGGCGCGCTGCCTGGATGCGGTCCTCCGTGTTTATGAGTTCGTCCTGAAGTTTCAGGAAGTGCTGGTCGGCTTTGAGTTGTGGATAATTCTCCGCCAGCACGAGCACGCGCTTGAGATTATCCACCAGTTCGCGCTCCTCCTGTTGTGCCTCCGCGCCGGCGCCCGCGTGAGCGACGCAACGATTCCGCAATTCAATGACGCGCTCCAGCACTTCTCGCTCATGCGTCGCGTAACCCTTTACGGTCGCGACGAGATTCGGAATCAAGTCATAGCGGCGTCTCAATTCCGTATCGATATTGGCCCAGGCGTCCCTGATGTGATTGCGCAGCGCGACGAGCCCATTGTACTGCACGATTACAAAAACGGTTGGCAGCAACAGGATGATTGCGATGGGGATCAGGATTTCCATATCAGACAGCGAAAAGATACTTCGGCATTAGTTCGCGAATCTGCGCCAGGCGTTGGAGGTTGGGCTCGATCTCCTCCGGTTTCAACACGCCGGAATACAAAAGGGCCAATGTCATGTTCTCGATCTCGATATTCAGGTCCTCGTTGGCGAGCAGGTATTCGATCATGCGTGCGTGACACACGTCGTACGCGAACTTCTTGTCCTTTGAGCGGACGCAGAACTTGCGCGAGAACTCGTGCGACTCGAAGTCGATGTCATCATAGCCAAAGGCCTGGGCCACTTTGGAGAAAATGCCTTCGCGCGCAATGGTCAATTCCGGAAATGGCCGCTCGAGTTGGAGTACGAAACAGGAAAAGTGATGGTGATGGACCTGGCGATGGCCCTTCGAATTGCGGGACTCGGTCTGATAGTGATAATCGAAGACTAGGATGCTGCGCTCCTGGTAATTGCCGGAGAGGACGTTATATGCGTAACGGTTGGACCCTTGTGCCAGGCGGTTCAGAAAATGCAAACGCTCAGGGATGCTGCGATCGTGGTCGGGCGAAAACGCTAGACCAAGACGAGCCGCCAAAGCGACAAAGGCCTCGCGCCGCTTCTTCGCCGCGAGGGCGCCGAAGATTACGGCCACAATCACCAGCGCCGCAAACGCCCCAAAGATCAGGATAGGAAAAGCCGAATCCATAGCGAAAGAACATCACGATTAGCCTGCTCTTGCCGATTAGAATTCCCGGGCGTGTTTGTAATCATTGCGACCGCGGCGCGCGCAAATGCTTCAAGGCCTCTTCGAGCACAGGATCCCCATTCTCGAAGTCTGCCGGAGTCGCGCGGATCGAAATGTGAGGTTCGATTCCCTTCGTTTCGAGCAACGCACCATTGAGATCGAGGTCTTTCCAACTGGGCACAAGCGCCGCAACCCCGTTGCCGAGATCAATTCGTTTCGGATTGCCTGATGCGCCGGCTGTGCGCTCACCGATGATCGTGCAGCGCGGCCCCTGTTGCATCATCATGACGAAGCCCTCGGCGCTGCTCACCGTTCCGAGTCCCGCCAGGACCGCCACGCGATTGGTGAAAGTCGGATACGCTTTGTTCGGTTGCAACTCGCGGGTGTACGGCGCGCTTAACTTTCCCGCAGAGCGGTTAACATGTTTCGCATAAGCGACCGGGCGTTCCACGAAACAGCCGGCAAACTGTTGCGCGGCACTTTCCGATCCGCCGCCGTTGGCGCGGACATCGATAATCAAAGGTGCGCCGGCTTGCACTGCTTTCTGGAGCGCCTCGAAGGCCGGCGCCAATTCCTCCGCGCGGTTGGGCCAACTGCGAAGCAACACGTAAACGATGCCATCTTTGAATTTCCCCTCGCTCACCACTGCGTTGCGACGGGACCATCCCTCGACGAGTTGTGGCAACAAACGAAGGTTGATGTTCCACGGTACATTCCTTTGGAAGGTCGGCACGATTTTGCCATCGACTTCGAACCAGAGATGGATGTCCTTCGCCGGAGCAAGGAGTTCGCCGGCGATGCGCGCGAACTCGGCGGCACTGCCGGCACGCGCGAGGCGATTCGTGTATTCCGCAAACCGCTGGTCCCAATTGACCCCGTGCAAATCGTGATACGAATAGTCCTCGCGAATGGCGCGCTGCAAGTGCGCGACAGCCTCCATGTTTTCCACGCTCGTGTTTCCGGGCTTCGCTTCGCCTTTTCCTGTCCGGAAGCTGATCGGATGCGCCACAGCCGATTCCCCTGCTGTGCTGCGAAAATTTCGAAACCTGTCGCTGTTGATGCTCAACCAGTAGTCATGCTCGGGCTCTAACCGCCACGACCAGACGAACGTCCGATCATTCTCCCAACGATGAGTGCCGATGAATTTTGGAAAAGTATTGCCGCCTCCCACCACGGAAAGACTGCCCGCCTGCATCGGTTGGTCGAAGACGACTCGAAGTTCCTTCAGGTTTGGATCGACGTCTTTGCTGCCGTTTTCAGGCACCGCTTTGACGACGCGGGGCGGCGCTCCCTGGACGCTCCATGCGAGCCAAACCACCAGAGTGCCCGCGAGCGTCTTCAATCGGTTTGGCCGTCGGAATTGCCGGACTCGTAAAGGCGGGCCATTTCGACCAGCAAGGGCTCGAGTTGCCGGTAATACTCTTCCTCTTTCACTGTTGCTTTGGATTCGCGCAGCTTTGAAATCGCCAGCTCGATTTCGTCGCGTCGCTTGCGCACCTCTTCCGCAAGCTTTCGCTCCTGCTCGTTGCGGACCAGGTGCAACTGGTGCGCGCGCAACCCATCGATGCCGCCCTTCTCGGGTTTCTTGACCGCGCGCACGCCGCGAAACCAGTCCGCCTGCGTCCCCAGACCGTCGCCGTTGTCATCGAGCAGCGCGTGTTCGGTCGCCAACCGCCCTTCGCTCTTGTAAAAGTCGCCCGTTTGCCGCGCTGCCGACACGAAGGCTTCGAGCAGCGACGTTTGACCATCCTTGTCGAGGTCCGCCGCTGCACTGCCGATCGTCTCGCTGAGATACTTGCCGAGCCGCGCAAAGTTCTCCTCATTGCCGCTGCGGGTGGCCGTAATGATGACCCGATTTGACCGCGAAAGCGCGTTGAGAAACGGCGCGCTCGACGACGCCGTGTTGATGATCACCAGCGGACGCGTGAACGGTTGCAGCCATTTGGCGAGTTCCGCCGCCGAAACATCGGGCCCGCGCAAATTGAACTTTGCCTCTTTGCCATCGAAGGTCCCGTGCCCGAGCAGCACCAGCCAAAGCGGTTCCCCCTCCTTGGAAAGCTTCGCGAGCGCTTCCTGAAATTGCGCGATATCGTTGGTTCCACCCGGTTCTTTCCCAATGGAAAGAAACTCAGCCTCCCCCGTTTTGGCCGCCTTCTCCCAATGACTCCCCCACTGCTCGAACTGCTTGCGGAATTCCTCTTCGCCCCCCGCGCCAATCACGGTTAGGACCGATTGCCCGGCGAAAAGCGTTGCGGCACTTGCCAGGAGTGTAATCGAAAGGGCGGCCGCACTGCGGACGAACATGGCCAAATATTACGCGCCAGGGCTTCGGATGCAACGCGGGAGGTGAGATGAGTCGAAACTACAATTTCGCTGCTTCGGTCACTGCTGCAGCCACATCTTCGGGCTTCCAGGTATTTTCGGAGAATACTTTGTGGACCTTGCCGCTGGCGGTGAGAACCACCGTTCGCAGGTTGTGATTGATTCCCGCCGGTTGGTTCGGATCAGGCCGCCAGAATAGCAATCCAAATTGCTCTGCGAGCGCAGTGATATCGATCAATGGGCCGGTCAAGTAGCTCCAATAATTCGAGTCGTATCGATACGTCGTCGCGTAGTTCTTCAAAACCGATGACGTGTCGAACTGCGGATCGATGGTGATGCTGAGCAGGTGCCAGTTCGTTGGGCCATCGGCAGCGTTCTTCAGGTGCTTCTGGATCGCCTCGAATCCCTTCGACATGCGCGGACAGTAATCGGGATAGGGGCACCGCGTGAAAATAAACGTAAAGGCGACGGCCTTGCCTTTAAAATCGCTCAGGCTCACCGGTTTGCCGAATTCATTGGTAAAATTGTAATTTGGCATGGTGTCTCCCACCTTCAGCGGTTCGACCTCGCGCGCCCGGCGAAAGCTGTCCGGTGGATTAGCCACGACCGGCGTCGTGATTCCCAGCCGTGTGACCCGGTCGATCCAGCCGTCGTCCTCGGTGACGATCATGCGAAATGAAATGTTGTCCCCCGGGGCGAGCCCTGCGAGTTCGTTCGTGTCCTTGACATCGAACAACATCGTCATCGCGTCCATGTAGTCGGGAATTTTTTCGTGCTCGATCCTCACCTGGCTGTTGGTGGCCAACACCTCTTTGACCACGCCTTTCACCTGGAAGGTTTTTGCGTCCGCTGGAAGACTGGACGTTACATTCGTCCCCTTCCCGGTGCTTTGCGGCATGGGCGCCGGCTTGCAGCCAGACGGTAGGACTGCGGCGACCAATATCGCGAGCAAACTGCTAGATCGAATCATTAAGAGAATTGAAAACAAAAATTGCGAAATTGCAAATGGCGTGTCGTGAAATCAAATAATTGTTGCAATCGCAACATTTGGTTGACAATGCGCCGGCAGCCCAGTTCGGTAACTTGCCCGTGTTTGCGCGGACTGGTAGCTTGCCCTCGTGCGAATTCTGTCGGGCATCCAACCTTCGGGTGCGCTGCATCTCGGAAATTACTTCGGGATGATGCGCCCAGCCATCGAGTTGCAGGAGAAGGGCGAGGCCTATTACTTCATTGCCGATTATCATTCGATGACGTCGCTGTTCGATGCGGAGCAACGGCGCAAAAACATCTGGGACGTGGCTTTGGATTTTCTTGCCTGCGGCCTCGACCCCGCCAAGTCGGTTTTCTTCCGGCAATCCGACGTGCCGGAAGTGGTCGAATTGTCGTGGCTGCTCACGACCGTAACGCCAATGGGCTTGCTCGAACGCTGCCACAGTTACAAAGATAAAATTGCCCGGGGCGTTTCCCCGAATCACGGGTTGTTTGCGTATCCGGTGCTGATGGCGGCAGACATTTTGATTTACGATTCGAACATCGTGCCCGTTGGCCGAGATCAGAAGCAGCACGTCGAGGTCACGCGCGATATCGCGATCAAATTCAACGAGGCCTATGGGCAAACGTTCGTCATCCCCGAACCGCAGATTCGCGATGAGGTCGCCGTCGTGCCGGGGATCGACGGGCAGAAAATGAGCAAGAGTTACGGGAACACGATCGAAATTTTCGGCGAAGAGAAGGCGACTCGAAAGAAGATCATGAGCCTGGTGATGGACAGCCGCACGCCCCAGGAGCCGAAGCCGGACGCCGACAAGAACATTGCGATTCAGCTTTTGAAGCTGGTCGCTCCCGCCGCAGCCGCGAAAGACTCTGAAGACCGCCTGCGCGCCGGCGGCTTGGGCTATGGCGATCTCAAGAAGGCGCTCTTTGAGCATTATTGGAACTACTTCGCGGGCGCGCGCGCAAAACGCGCTGAACTCGCGAGCAAGCCGGATTACGTGAAATCGGTCCTCCGCGATGGCGAGAATCGCGCCCGCGACGTGGCTTCGGTAGTTCTCAAGCGCGCCCGCGCAGCCGCGGGCCTTGAGTGATTGGCGGTCCGGTCATGACAACGGAGATTTTCCGATACACTCATCGGGTCACCTACTCCCTGTGCACGATCGGCAATCACATTTACTACAGCCGTTACCTCGACGTGCTCGAAGCGGCCCGCGGGGAATTTTTCCGCCATCTTGGCACGACGTTCCTGCAGTTGCAGGAGCAAGGAGTGATCTTTCCAGTAATCGAGTGCCGGCTTCGCTACCGTGGGGCGGCCCGTTACGATGATTTGCTCACGATCGAAGTCTGGCTCACGGAACTTGGGCGGATTCGCCAGACCTTCAACTATCGCATTTTGAACCAGGACGGACGCGAGTTGGTTGAAGCAACGACTGTCCATGCCTGCACTGGTCTTGATGACAAGCCTCGCCGTGTTCCGGAAGCACTCGCCACCGCGCTGCGGCGGTATCTGCACACGGTGGATGCAAAGTAACTACTCCAGCTTCTTCAGCAACCCGAGAACAGCGTCGTAGATTTTCGGCGCAGCATTGGTTTCAAGATAGCTCGAACGCGCGCCCCACGTTTCATAGCCGCCGAGTTCAAAGTGTTCGACCGTCGGCAAATAACCGTTGTAGCCGTTCCCGAGTGAGATCGTGAACGATGGTTTCCACGGGCTGTTCTTCTTCAAGTCGAGGCCAATCTCGACAAACACCTCGCAGGGAACTGCCGCGATCCCCACGTTCCCGATGCGCAACGTTTGCAGGAGCAGCGCAACCTCGTCCGGATAATCTTTGATCAGGACCGTTTCGCGCGCATAAATCTCCTGCGGACTCGAGAGCACGAAGGCCGTGGCGGACATCAGCGCGTCGGCGCGTTGCACATCGGCCTGCGCGGGCTTGCGCACGCCCAGCGTGATCTCGGTTTGCAACGCCTTGAGCGGCGCCCAATCCTTAAACTCGATTTTGCCATGCGCTTCGTGGACGGCTTGCGCGACGCGATGGCCCACCAGGCGCATTTGACTAAAGAGCGGCTGCTTTGGCTGGCCGCCGCGGAAGTTGATGTTGTTGATGTTGCCGCTCGTGCCGTTGGCCATGGCCGCAACAAACGGCGGATCCTGCCGGTCGGCCCCGAGCAACTCCTGGACGCGGTCAGCGAACATGCCGAAGTAATCCGCCGAGATGATGCCCTGGCCCACGCCGCCGCAGTAGTGCAGGGAATAGTTCGCCAGCAACGCGAGCGGCTTGCCGTTGGTGTGCTGCAGTGAGATAAACACCACCTCGGGATCGGTGGGCCCAGCCGGCTCGACCAGGTCCGTGCTTCCGACCGGCGGATTCATCTTCACGCGATCGTTCGTGCGATTGAAAGGGTCGCGCAACTCCAATCCCGACTTCATGAACCAGCGTCGATTGAAGACCTGGTCGGGCACTTGCGCGGAGCCCCATGCGATCTTTGCCGGCGCAAGATTGTTCGCCGCGCGCATGACACCGTCCGCAATCCGCCGCGCGAGAAACTTCTGATACTCCGGATCAGGATCGCTCTGGAAGACCGGGGTGGCCGCGGGCGCCGAATGCGTGTGCGTGGCGGACATCAGCATGTTGGAAGCAGGAATGCCCGTGCGCTCAGAAGCAACGCGTTTGGCTTGATCGAAGATCTCGCGCGGCACCATGCAACTGTCCACGACGACAATCGCCAGGCGCGTTTCCGAATCGTCCAGCACGATGCACCGCGCATGCAGTTCGTCGTGCACGTGCGCAGCCTTGTGATCGTGAAACCCGCCGTTGATCGAGACACCGAGCCAAGGCGTGACATTGCTCGTGGCCGCGCCCGCCCTAAATACCTTCGGCGGCTGGGCTGCATCGCCGCCGAATGCGAAAGCAGTGTAGCAAACCAGGACGAAGGGGAGCCTCATCCCCCTTTTTCCTTGAACATCGCCGCGGCGCGTCTGTTAATTTCGTCGGGCGGCACATCCTCTTTGTGCGTCGCCAACCCCCACAAGTGGCCAAACGGATCGCTGATCGTGCCCGATCGGTCGCCGTAGAACTTGTCTTCGACTGGCTGAAGGACCTTGGCTCCGGCCGCGACCGC
>Ga0111539_10003398_pt1 | contig 20965 bp, 15 predicted proteins | sample RhiMethybrSRZTD1_FD_79667 | JGI IMG/M metagenome (GOLD analysis project Ga0111539, IMG submission 79667) | Populus rhizosphere microbial communities from Tennessee, USA - Rhizosphere MetaG P. TD hybrid SRZTD1 (version 2) (version 2) | ecosystem: Host-associated > Plants > Roots > Rhizosphere >...
CGCTGCGGTTCGGTCCGGCCGACTACTTTGCGCTCACGATCCTCGCCTTCACGTCGGTTGCCGTCCTGCTCGGTTCGTCCGTGCTGCGCGGACTGTTCAGCCTCTTCGCCGGTTTGGCCCTCGGCCTTGTCGGCATCGACCAGCTGACGGGAACGGCACGCTTCGCGTTCGGCCTTCCCCAACTCCTCGACGGCATCGATGTGATCATTCTCGTCATTGGCCTGTTTGCGGTCGGCGAGACGATGTATCAGGCGTGGACGCACGGTCGTGGCGACGTTGAACCGGTGACGATTGGTGGCGGGCGAATGACACGCGAGGACTGGCAGCGCTCGTGGAAGCCGTGGTTGCGCGGCGCGGCAATCGGTTTTCCACTTGGCATCCTGCCGTGCGGAGGGGCGGAGGTGCCGACGTTCCTTTCCTATCTGGCCGAAAAACGCCTCAGCGATCATCCTGATCGATTCGGACAGGGCGCGATCGAGGGCGTCGCCGGGCCGGAAGCAGCCAACAATGCGGCTGCGGCCGGGGTGTTGGTGCCGCTGTTGACGCTCGGCTTGCCCTCATCGGCCACCGCCGCGGTGATGCTGACCGCATTCCAGCAATACGGGCTGCAGCCGGGGCCGCTGCTGTTCTCGTCGCGACCGGATCTGGTGTGGACGCTGATTGCCAGCCTGTACATCGGCAATGTCATGCTGCTCGTCCTCAATCTGCCGCTGGCCGGAGTATGGGCACGGCTGCTGCTCGTTCCGCGCCGACTGCTGTTCGGCGGCATCCTCGTGCTCAGCTCGCTTGGCGCGTACAGTCTCAATCGATCGATGCTCGATCTTGGACTGCTGTATGCGATCGGCGTCATCGGCTGCGCGATGCGTATCTACAACGTTCCACTCGTCCCCGCCGTGCTCGGGTTGGTGCTCGGCCCGCTCGCCGAGCAACAGTTCCGGCGCGCCGTCGCCATCAGCAACGGTGACGTCTCGGTATTCTTCACGCGGCCGATCTCCGCGGTGCTGCTGATCGTGGCGGCACTCATTCTGGCCGCGCCATTGGTCAACCGGCTTCGCGGTACTCCGGCGTGACCGCTCCGGCTTTCCCGTAGACGCCGATCGTGGACCCGCAGCAGCCTCGACACGACGTCGTCATCATCGGAGGGGGAAACGCCGCCTTGTGCGCCGCGCTGACCGCGCGCCAGGCAGGGGCGAGCTGCATCGTGCTGGAGCGCGCGCCACGCGAATTTCGCGGCGGCAACAGCCGCCACACGAGAAACCTGCGCTGCGCGCACGCGACCCCGCCGGATGTACTGGAGGAGACCTATGCGGAAGACGAGTTCCTCGCGGATCTGCTGCGCGTGACGGGCGAGACTGATCTGCCGCTGGCGCGGCTGGTCGTGCGTCGGTCGGCGGCCTGCATGACGTGGATGCAGCAATTCGGAGTCCGCTTTCAGCGACCGCTGGCGGGCACGCTGCACCTGGCGCGCACCAACGGATTCTTTCTCGGTGGCGGCAAAGCGATGATGAACAGCTACTACGCCGCCGCCTCGCGTCTCGGTATCGATGTGTTCTACGACGCGGACGTGGTGGGACTCGATATCCGCGGCGGACACTTCGAATCAGCGACAGTGCGTGTGGATGGACGGACCTGTGCGGTGCCCGGAAACGCGGTCGTGCTCGCCGCCGGCGGTTTCGAAGCAAACGTCGATTGGCTGCACGAGATCTGGGGGGATGCAGCCGATCATTTCATCATTCGCGGCACGCCGTACAACACCGGGGCAATCCTGAAGCTGATGTTCGAAGCGGGTGCCCAGCCAATCGGCGATGCGCGGCAGTGCCATGCCGTTGCTGTCGACGCCCGGGCACCCCGTTTTGACGGCGGTATCGTCACCCGTCTCGACTCAATCCCTTTCGGTATCGTCGTCAACCGGGCAGGCGATCGGTTTTACGATGAGGGCGAAGACATCTGGCCGAAGCGATACGCGATCTGGGGCGGCCTCATCGCCCGGCAGCCCGGTCAGCTTGCGTTTTCGATTCTCGACGCCAAGGCAGCCGGACGCTTCATACCGTCCGTATTTCCACCTGTCGTGGCCGACTCGGTGGCCGGCCTGGCGGAAGCGCTGAACGTGCCGACCACCCGCCTCGAAGCCACTGTCGAGCGGTTCAATCGCTCGATCCGCCCGGGCCACTACGACGACAGCGTGCTGGACGACTGCAGGACTGAAGGGCTCGAACCCAACAAGACCCACTGGGCACGACCGCTCGATACGCCGCCGTACAGCGGGTATCCGCTGCGCCCGGGCATCACGTTCACCTACCTTGCCCTGAAGGTGAATCAGCGCACGCAGGTACTGATGCAGGACGGGAAGGCCGCGACGAATATCTATGCGGCAGGCGAGATCATGGCCGGCAACATACTGCGCCATGGATATCTCGCGGGCCTGGGGATGACGATCGGGACGGTGTTCGGCAGGATCGCGGGCGAGGAGGCGGCACGGCATGCGACTCAGTGATCTGATGGCGCACGGCAGTCACGTGATGACCGTGTGCAACGCATGCCGCTACTGCGAACAGTACTGTCCGGTCTTTCCGGCGATGGAGCGGCGGCGGACGTTTACGACGACGGATCTCACCTACCTGGCGAATCTGTGTCATGGCTGTGGAGAGTGTCTGTACGCGTGTCAGTACGCCCCGCCGCACGAATTCAATATCAATGTGCCGCAGACGCTGGCGCGAATTCGCGTTGCATCGTACGAAGAGTACGCGTGGCCGCGCTTCCTCGCCGTCGCTTTCCGGCGAAACGGCCTTGCCACGGCAATCGCACTTGTCGCCGGATTGACGACGCTACTGCTGCTTGGCGCTGCCGCTGCCCCAGCGTCTGCGGCGCCGCGCGCGGCGGCGGACTTCTACAGCGTGCTTCCGCATGATGTGATGGTCGGGGTCTTCGGCAGCGTCGGCGCGTTTGTGCTCGTGGCGCTGGTCATTGGGCTGTCGCGATTCGGCCGCGACCAGGGCGGGCGAATGGTGTTCGGCCGCCGCGCGCTCACCGACATGTTCACGCTTCGTCACCTCCACGCGAGCGGTCCGGACTGTCCGGCGGCGGAGGAGTCGCGCACGCCATGGCGACGGTGGTTCCATCACGCCACGTTTTACGGATTTCTGCTGTGTTTCGCCTCGACATCCGTGGCCGCGGTCTACCATGCCTTCGGCTGGCTCGCGCCATATGGTTACGCAAGCCTGCCGGTCATTCTCGGCACCGGCGGGGGCCTGGCCCTGCTCGTCGGCCCCGCCGGACTGCTCGTCATCCGTCCGCGCCGTGATCCGGCGCTGAGCGACCGTGCCACCGCGCACCTGGACGAGTCGTTCATCTTCCTGCTGTTTCTGACGAGTCTGACCGGTCTCCTCCTGCTGGTGCTGAGATCGCACCCCGCCATGGGGTTGTTCCTGGTCGTGCACCTCGGTGTTGTTCTGGCGCTGTTCGTGACGCTGCCCTACGGCAAGTTCGTGCATGGGCTGTATCGCGCGGCTGCGCTGCTCAAAGCCGATCGTGAAGGAGCGCTGGATGTTCAATAAGGGAATCGTCGTTCTCATCGCACTGCTCCTGTCTTCACAGCGAGGGCAACAGCAGGATGTACGGGTGATGCTGTCCGGCGCGTTCACGGAGGCATACCAGCAGCTGATCCCCGAGTTCGAACGCTCGTCCACGTACAAGGTCGTGACCTCGTTCGGCGCCTCGCTCGGTGGAGCAGCCGATTCGATTCCGGTCCGGCTGTCGCGCGGCGAATCGGCGGATGTCGTCATCATGACGGCGGGCGCGCTCGACGATCTCATACGCGAGGGTAAGGTTGTGCCCGGCAGCCGTGTCGATCTGGCGCGTTCGAGCATCGGCGTAGCGGTACGTGCAGGCGCACGGACGCCCGATATCAGCACGGTCGACGCGCTCAAGCGCACGCTGCTGGAGGCGAAGTCCGTGGCCTATTCAGCCAGTGCAAGCGGCGTCTACGTCTCGACCGAACTGTTTGATCGGCTCGGCATCGCTGATCAGATGCGCGGAAAAACGCGTCGCGTCGAGAGCGAACGCGTCGGTGCCGTGGTGGCGAGAGGTGAAGCGGAAATCGGGTTCCAGCAGATCAGCGAGCTGCTGCCGATTGCCGGCATCAGCTATGTCGGTCCGCTGCCGGCGCCGGTACAGCGCGCGACCCTCGTCTCGGCCGGCACGACGACGGCGGCCACGAATCGTGAAGGTGCCAAGGCGCTGATCGAGTTCCTGGCGTCACCTCGGACCGTGTCGGCGATCATCAGGAGCGGCCTCGAGCCAGTGGCTGCGGCAGCCGCGGTCAGTCGCTGACGCGTGCCGGAGGAGCGGAGAAGACGGAGGAAACGGCTTCACACGGAGCAACGGAGAATCGGAGGACGAACGGAGGGCCCCAGGGTGGAAGCGTAACGTTCTGAGCTGTTCGACGCGTCGGTGGGGCGCTTCGCGCCCTTATCGATCGAATCAAGGGTCGATCGCAAGCCAGATCAGCGGATGTCAGTCGCTTGCGATCGGCCCTTGATTCGATCGACAGAAAGCCGGCCGAAGGCCGGCTTCACCGATGCGTCGGACGGCCTCCGTTCGTCTCCGCGTCTCCGTTCCTCCTGTTAAATCCGTTTCCTCTTCGCCCGCCGCGACCTCCAGCTATTTGAAGACGCGCAACAGCCGCGTCAGCGGATCGTAATAGCGATCGACGACGCGCTCCTTGAGCGGAATGATCGCGTTGTCGGTGATGTGAATGTGCTCGGGACAGACGCGCGTGCAGCACTTGGTGATGTTGCAGTAGCCGATGTTGGCCTCATCCTTCATCTGCGGGATGCGGTCCTCGGCGTCGATCGGGTTCATCTCCAGGTTCGCTGCATAGACGAAGAACCGCGGTCCGATGAACTCGTCGTGCTTGTTGTGATCGCGCAGCACGTGACAGACGTCCTGGCAGAGGAAGCACTCGATGCACTTCCGGAACTCCTGCACGCGGTCGATGTCGCGCTGCTTCATGCGCCAGGTGCCGTCCGGCGCATCGGGCGGACGCGGCGTGAACCGCTTGATCTGCGTCTTGACGCGGAAATTCCACGACACGTCCGTGACCAGATCCTTGATCGGCGGGAACGCGCGCATCGGCTCGACGGTGACCGGCTCGTACAGATTGAGCTGGCTGAGCCGCGTCATGCACATCAGCCGCGGCTTGCCGTTGATTTCCGCCGAGCACGATCCACACTTCCCTGCCTTGCAGTTCCACCGCACGGCGAGGTCCGGCGCCTGTTCGGCCTGGATGCGGTGCACCGCATCGAGCACGACCATGCCGTCGGAGATTTCCGTCTGGAACGTCTGATAGGTCCCGTCGCCTTCTGGATGCGTTCGCCAGATCTTGAACGTCGCGGTCGTCACGACTTCTGCTCCTCGATGACTTCCTTCAGGTAGTCCGGCATTGCCGGAATCGGCACGCGCGACACCTGCATCCGCCCGTCGCCACCCCGCTTCACCATGATGTTGACGGTGCCGAACTCGTCCGCTTTCTGCGGGTAATCCTCACGGAAGTGGCCGCCACGGCTTTCCTTCCGCTCGAGTGCCGAGCGCGTGATCGCCTCGGAGATCTCCAGCAGATTGCGCAGATCGATCGCCGTGTGCCAGCCGGCGTGATACTCGCGATGGCCGGACACGCCGACTCCCGCCGCGCGCTCATGGAACTGCTGGATCCGCGCCAGCGCATCCTGCATCTCGCTCTCCTGGCGGACGATGCCGACAAGGCTCTGCATCGTGTCCTGCAGATCGGACTGCACCCGGTAGGGGTTCTCGCCCCGATCGCCGATGTCGAACGGCGTCAGCGCGTCCTGCATCGCCCGATCCACGGCACCCTCATCGACACGGACGGCGCCCTTCTCCGCTGCAAACCGCGCCGCGTACTCGCCCGCGCGCTTGCCAAACACGATCAGGTCGGACAGCGAGTTCCCGCCCAGCCGGTTCGCGCCATTGATGCCTGAGGCGCACTCGCCGGCCGCGAACAGTCCAGGAATCGTCGACATCTGCGTGTCGGCATCCACCCGAATCCCGCCCATGATGTAGTGCGTCGTCGGACCGACCTCCATCGCTTCTTTGGTGATGTCGAGGTCGGCCAGCTCCTTGAACTGATGGTACATGCTCGGCAGCTTGCGCTTGATGTGCGCCTCCGAGTCCTTCAGCTTCTCCTTGATCCAGGCGATGTCGAGATACACGCCGCCGTGCGGCGAGCCGCGGCCGGCTTTGACTTCGCGGTTGATGCAGCGCGCCACATGGTCGCGCGTCAGCAGCTCCGGGGGTCGCCGCGCACTCTTGTCTCCCTGCGTATAGCGCCAGCCTTCTTCCGCGTCGGCGGCCGTCTGCGGCTTGTAGTTGTCGGGGATGTCATCGAACATGAAGCGGCGTCCTTCGTTGTTCTTGAGGACGCCTCCCTCGCCGCGCACGCCTTCGGTGACGAGAATGCCACGCACGCTCGGCGGCCAGACCATCCCGGTGGGATGGAACTGGATGAACTCCATGTCGATCAACTCCGCCCCGGCGCGATACGCCAGCGCGTGGCCGTCGCCGGTACCCTCCCAGCTGTTGCTCGTGATCCTGAAGGCACGTCCGACGCCGCCGGTGGCCAGCACAATCGCCTTCGCGGTGAACACATGGAAGCGGCCGCGCTCGCGGTCGTAGGCCAGCACTCCGGCCGCCCGGCCGCCGTCGAGCAGCAACTCGATGACGGTGTGCTCCATATGAACGGTCATGCCGAGGTAGACGGCGTGGTCCTGCAGTGTCCGAATCAGCTCGAGCCCTGTCCGATCGCCGACGTGTGCCAGCCGCGGATAGCGGTGGCCGCCGAAATTGCGCTGGTTGATGCGGCCGTCGGGAGTGCGATCGAAGACGGCACCCCAGCCTTCCAGCTCGCGTACGCGATCCGGCGCCTCCTTCGCGTGGAGTTCGGCCATGCGCCAGTTGTTGATGTACTGACCGCCGCGCATCGTATCGGCGAAGTGGACGCGCCAGCTGTCGCGGTCGTCGTTGTGGGCCATGGCCGCGGCCATCCCCCCCTCGGCCATCACTGTGTGGGCCTTGCCGAGCAACGACTTGCAGATCAATCCAACGGACACGCCCGCGCTGGACGCTTCAATGGCAGCGCGCAGACCGGCACCGCCGGCGCCGATGACCAGGACGTCGTAGCTGTACGTCGCGTGCGCTGCCATCACAGGATCCGGTAATCGGTCAGGACGCCCATCGAGCAGAGCCGGATGTAGACGTCCGTCAGCCCGACGGAGAAGAGGCTCATCCACGCAAACAGCATGTGTCGCCCGTTGAGCGCGCTCGTGCACCGATAGCACGCCTCGCTGATTGGCGCCCGCGACACTTCATCGCGACGCCCGCCGACCAGATGGCGAAGCGAGTGGCAGCCGAACGTATAGGCGGCAATCAGCAGCACGTTGACGAGCATGATGAGCGTTCCGACGCCGATACCGAATTCGGTCCCGCCTGTCGCTGCATTCGCCCCCTCGACTCCGCTCGGAACAGGCCACCACAGCGCCAGCCAGACGTCGTACGACAGGATGACGATGAACAGCACGGCCAGGTAGGCGGCGTAGCGATGCACGTTCTGCAGCACGAGCGGGAACCACCGCTCGCCCCAGTAGCTGGTTCCACGCGGCTCGCCGACGGCGCAGGAGACGGGGTCCTGCCAGAAGCCTTTGTAGTAGGCGCCGCGATAGTAGTAGCAGGTGAAGCGGAAGAGGCCGGGGACCGGAAGAATGAACAGCGCCGGATAGAACAGCGCAACGGGAAGCCAACCAGGCCGTGGCCCGAACCACGCATGGTGCGACTCGCCGAACAGCAGCGGCGAATAGAACGGCGAGAGATACGGACCGTACTCGAAGTGTGCGTTCTGCATCGCCGCCCACGTGCCATAGGCCAGGAACGACGAGAACACGATGACGACAAGGAGCGGTTCGACCCACCACACGTCGCGGCGCTCGGTTTCCCCCCACCCGCGCGGCAGGATCTTTACGGGTACGGCCTCCATCAAGTGCCTCCGACGGAATTCAGAATGCACGATGCAGAATGCAGCAGTTCCGTCGCATCACACGTGCAGCTCTGAATTCTGAATTCTGAATTCTGCATTGCCCCAACTTCTATTGCGGCGGCACGATCTCCACTGCCGCCTTTGCGCACTCACCGACGACGGTCAGGTAGCGCCGAACACCGTCGGCACCGATCACATACGGGTGCTTGTCGCCGGGTTTGCGTGCCTTCACTGCCGGCAACTTGACCTTGCTGCCGTCGTAGACCGTGTGGTTCGACAGCATCACGTCGGCGCCCGCCTTCGTCGCAATGTCCCGGAACCGTTCTGCCTGCGCCGCATAGGACGCCAGCCGCGGCCTGTTCGGGCCGAAGTTGAACAACGTGCCGCCCCAGGTGGCGACAACGTGCTTCTGGTTGCCGTCGCGGACGGAGAAGATCGTCGAGATCGTGCCTTCAGTGTGACCAGGCGTCAGATACAGCGTCATGGTGAAGTCGCCGAGCGGCAGCTTCATGCCATCGGTGGCCACCATGTCGCGTTTCGGTTTCCACGTGGGATTCTGCTGGTCGAGCAGGTCGTAATCGGCGGCCGACATGATGAGCCGTGAGCCGTACTTCTCCTGCAGGTACTTGGCGCCGCCGGCGTGATCGAGATGTCCGTGGCTGACGATCACGTACTTGATGTCGGCGGGGTTCAGCCCGAGTTTGCGCAGCCCTTCGTCCACTTCCGCTTCGATTGAATAGTCGTAAATGGCGTCGAGCAGAATGATGCCCTGCGAGGTCGTTATCGCCCACGCCGAGTACTCGGTCTGGCCCACGAAATAGAGATTGTCGAAGACCTTCTGCGGCTCCGCGTACCAGGTCTCGCGCGCCGGTGCGGCGGGAGCACCGCCCGCGCGTCCGCCGCCGCCGCGTCCATTGCCGCCCCGGGCGGCCCCTCCCGCGCGTGGCGAGGGCGGTGTCGCCAGGCTGATGGCGCCGTTGCAGACCGGCTGGAACACGCCTTCCCACATCGTTCCCGCGGCGAGACGAGCCGCTTCGATGTGCTTCTGAGCTTCAGCAGAAACACCCGGCGCCGATGTCGGCACGGGCCCCGGCGGCGCGAACTGTGCGGCGGCCGAACCCCAAACACCGAACACCGAACCCAGAACCGAACCCAGAACACGAACCGAGAAGCGAGAACCAGGAAGCGTGAACAGCATCTACTTCCTCCTTGGTCTGTACACGTGCGTACTCTGGCCAAAGAACACCTCCGCGCTTTCCATCACTGACTCCGAAAGCGTGGGATGCGGATGAATGACCAGCTTGAGATCTTCCGCCGTCGCCCCCATTTCGATCGCCAGCACGCCTTCGGCGATCAGCTCGCCGGCCCCGGAGCCGACGATGCCGACACCGAGGATGCGGCCGGTTTTGGCCTCGAGAATCAACTTGGTGAGGCCGTCTGGACGGTCCACCGTGATGGCGCGGCCCAAAGCGCCCCACGGAAACTTCGCGACCTCGAACTCGAGCCCCGCCGCCTGCGCCTGCGCCTCGGTCATGCCGCACCAGGCGATTTCCGGATCCGTGAACACCACCGCGGGAATCGCCTGCGGCTCGAACACGGCCTTGTGTCCGGCGATGACCTCCACCGCCACGCGCGCTTCATGTGACGCCTTGTGCGCCAGCATCGGCTCGCCGGCGACGTCGCCGACGGCGAAGATATTCGGCTCCGCCGTCCGCCGCTGCTCGTCGGTTTCGATGAACCCGTCTGCCGCGACTTTCACTTTCGTCGTCTCGAGGCCCGGGATCTTCGAATTCGGCCGACGGCCGACGGCGACGAGCACGCGGTCGAAGACCTGCTCCTTTGCCGCAACCTCCCCTTCGAAGGTGACGCGGATCCCGTTGCCCTCTTCGGCGACCTGCACGACCTTCGTGTTCAGCATGATGGCGGCAAACAGACTCTTCAGCCGCTTCTCGAGCACGGTCACGAGGTCGCGGTCCGCACCCGGCAGCAGGCCGGCAGTCATTTCGACAACCGATACCTTGCTGCCAAGCGTGGCGTAGACCGTACCGAGCTCGAGGCCGATGTAGCCGCCGCCGATGACCAGCAGCGACTTCGGGACGTCGGGCAGATCGAGGCCGGAAGTCGAATCCATCATCCGCGGGCTGTCGAGCGACAGCGTCGGAATCTTCGTCGGCTGGGATCCGGTGGCGAGGATGAGGTGCTCGAACTGCAGTTCGGTGGTGCCGTTCGGCCCGGACACGGACATCGAGCGCGGTCCGCTGAGCGTCGCCCGCCCCTGGACGAACTTCACCTTTCGCATCTTCGCGATGCCGCCGACGCCAGCGGTCAGCTTGTCGACCACGCTCTGTTTGAAGCTGCGGAGCCTGTCGACATCGATTTTCGGTTCGTTGAAGCTCACGCCCCAGTTCGCGGCGTGCTTTGCCTCGTCGATCACCTTGGCGACATGCAGCAGCGCCTTCGACGGGATGCAGCCGCGATACAGACAGACGCCGCCCGGGTTCTTTTCTTCGTCGACGAGCGCCACCGACATGCCGAGATCGGCCGCATAAAACGCAGCCGCATAACCGCCCGGTCCGGCACCGAGCACTACGAGTTGAGTCGATTCAGCCATTCAGTGTGTATGCGATCCGACACACCGAGGCACCGAGTTGTAAACATTGAATTGTCTCGGCGACCTCGCTGTCTCGGTGTGTCGTCTCCGGAAACATTACCCCAGCAGTGAAAGAAGGAAGGGCTGCTCGATCGCCTCGACGACCCAGCGCAGGAATCGCATCGCGTCGGCGCCGTCGATGACGCGATGGTCGTACGAAAGCGACAGCGGGAGCATCTGGCGCGGTTCAAACGCGCCCTGCCCTGAGCCTGTCGAAGGGGTCCACACTGGTTCGGTGAGCGTGCGGGACACGCCGAGGATCGCAACCTCCGGCCAGTTCACGATCGGCGTGAAGTAGGTGCCGCCAATCCCGCCGAGATTCGAGATGCTGATGCCGCCGCCGCTCATCTCCTCGATGGTGAGCTTGCGGTCGCGTGCCTTTGCCGCCAGGGTGTTGATTTCGATCGAAATCTCCGCGATGTTCTTGCGATCGGCATCGCGGATGACGGGTACGAGCAGGCCGCGGTCGGTATCGACGGCCACGCCGACGTTCACATATTTCTTGAAGATCAATTCGCCGCGTTCCATGTCGATCGACGAGTTGAACTGCGGGAACTTCCTGACCGCCGTCGCCAGGATGCGCACGAGCATCGCGGTGACCGTGAGATTGCCGCCGGCCTTGGCCACCTGCTCCTTGAACCTCTGGCGCAGCCCCTCGAGCGCCGTCACGTCGGCCTTGTCGAGCTGCGTGACGTGCGGGATGGCGTTCCACGCGTAGCTGAGGTGTTCGGCGGTGGCGCGGCGGATGTTGCTGACCGGCTGACGCTCGACCTCACCCCATTTCTGGAAGTCCGGCAGCTGCCGCAGACTGCGGACGCCAGCGGCTGCCGCGCTGGTCCCCGCACCCGATGGCACACTGCTCAGGATTCGCCGCGCGTGCTCCTTGACGTCTTCCTGCGAAATGCGACCTGCAGGTCCGCTTCCCTGAACTTCGTCGACGTTCACGCCGATCTCACGCGCCAGCCGCCGCACGGCCGGTGACGCTGGCGCAACGGGGCCACGTTCCCCGGGTTCGACCCGGGGTGGCGCTGCGGGCGCTGGCGGCGGCGCTTCCTGGGCGACGCGCGACGGCATCGACAGAATTTTCGAGTCGGGCCGGCTCTCGGCCTGTGCTGCGGGCCGCGCGTCCTGTGCGGGCGCGGCCTCGGTCTTCGGCGCTGTCTGCTCGGGAGGCTTTTCGGCCTTCGCTGCAGCCTTCTGTCCCGATCCATTACCGCCGACGGCGGCGTCGTCCACGGTGAAGACCACCGCGCCGACCTTGATCTTGTCGCCTTTCTTGACGTGGACTTCCTTGACCGTGCCCGTGACAGTGGAGGGCACCTCGATGGTGGCCTTGTCGGTCTCCAGTTCCAGCACCGGCTGATCGCGGGCGACCGTGTCGCCCGGATTGACCATCACACGCATGACGTCGCCGCCGGCGACGTTCTCGCCCAATTCGGGCACTTTGAACTCAGTCACACATCAGCTCCAACGTTCATCACGATCAGGAACCGCGGAGACGCGAACGCGCAGAGAGGATAACTTCTTATCTCCGCGTCTCAGCGTCTCCGCGACCCGTGACTGTGAACGGCGTCAGCTTCATGAAACCGCAGGATTGGGTTTCTCGGGATTGATCCCGAGATCTTTGATCGCCTGCTGCACGACCTTCGCCTCGATCACGCCGTCGCGCGCCAGGTCATTGAGCGTCGCCTCGACGATGTGCTTAGCATCGACTTCGAAGAAGTCACGCAGCGCCGACCGCCCTTCGCTGCGGCCGAAGCCGTCGGTGCCGAGCGCCGTCAGACGCCGGGGCAGCCAGCGATCGATGCCGTCCGGCAGCGCCTTGACGTAGTCCGACGCCGCCACGATGACGCCCTCTGCTTCGCCCAGACACTGCGTCACATACGGCACGCGCGGCTTGCTCCCCGGATGCAGGCGGTTCCATCGCTCGACCGCGTGGCCCTCGCGATACAACTCCTGGTAGCTGGTCACGCTCCAGACGTCGGCGGACACGTCGTATTTCTCTTCGAGGATCTGCTGTGCCGCCACCACCTCGTTGAGAATGGCGCCGCTGCCGAGCAGCGTGGCACGCGCTTTCGTCTTCTTCTTGCCGGAGGCGCGCAGTCGATACAGTCCTTTGAGAATGCCTTCGCGCGAGCCCTCGGGCATCGGCGGCATCTCGTAGTTCTCGTTCATGAGCGTCAGGTAATAGAAGACGCTCTCGCCGTTCTTGTACATCCGGCGGATGCCATCCTCGATGATGACGGCGATTTCGTAGGCGTAGGCAGGGTCGTACGAAATCAGATTCGGGATGGCGAGCGAGAACAGGTGCGAATGGCCGTCCTGATGCTGCAGCCCTTCGCCCGCCAGGGTGGTGCGGCCCGCCGTTCCACCAAGCAGGAAACCGCGCGTGCGTGTGTCGGCCGCCGCCCAGACGAGATCGCCCACCCGCTGCATGCCGAACATCGAGTAGTAGATGAAGAACGGGATGGTGTTGATGCCGTGCGTCGCGTAGGCGCTGCCGGCGGCAATGAACGACGACATCGAGCCGGCTTCGGTGATGCCCTCCTCGAGGATCTGCCCCTCTTTCGCTTCCTTGTAATAGAGGAGCACGTCCATGTCGACCGGCTCGTAGAGCTGACCGACGTGCGAGTAGATACCGACCTGGCGGAACAGCGCCTCCATGCCGAAGGTGCGCGCTTCGTCGGGCACGATCGGGACAACGAGTTCGCCGATCTCCTTGTCCTTGAGCATCTTCGCCAGCATCCGCACGAACGCCATCGTCGTCGAGGCCTTCCGCCCCTCGCTGCCCTTCTGGAATTCGCCAAAGAGTTCCGGCAGCGTATCGCCCTTGATGGCGTCGACCTGCACCCTGCGCTCGGGCACGAATCCTCCGAGCTGCTTGCGCCGCTCGAGCAGGTATTGGATTTCAGGGCTGTTGTCTGAAGGACGGTAGAACGGGGCCTTGACGACTTCTTCGTCGGCGATCGGAATGCCGAAGCGTGTGCGGAAGGCTTTGAGCTCGTCTTCGTTCAGCTTCTTCTGCTGATGCGTGATGTTCTTGCCTTCGCCCGCTTCACCGATGCCGTACCCCTTGATGGTGCGCGCCAGGATCACGGTCGGCTGACCGGTATGCTCGACGGCAGCGTTGTACGCCGCGTAGACCTTGATCGGATCGTGACCGCCGAGCGTCAGCTTCTTCAACTGCTCGTCGGAGAGATGCGACACCATCTCCAGCAGCTTCGGATGCGCGCCCCAGAAGTGCTTGCGAACGTAGGCGCCCGATTCGACGGCGTACTTCTGGTACTCGCCGTCGACCACCTCGCCCATACGTTTGACGAGGAGACCGTCGTGGTCCTTCTCCAGCAGCGGATCCCATTCGCTGCCCCAGAGCACCTTGATCACATTCCAACCGGCGCCGCGGAAGATGGCCTCGAGTTCCTGAATGATCTGTCCGTTGCCGCGCACCGGACCGTCCAGGCGCTGCAGGTTGCAGTTGATGACGAAGATCAGGTTGTCGAGTTTTTCGCGCGAGGCGAGGGTGATCGCGCCGAGTGTTTCCGGTTCGTCGGTCTCGCCGTCGCCGATGAACGCCCACACCTTCGCGTTCGATCGGTTCTTCAATCCGCGATCTTCCAGATAGCGCGTGAAACGCGCCTGGTAGATGGAGCAAATGGGACCGAGGCCCATCGACACCGTCGGGAACTCCCAGAAGTCGGGCATCAGCCAGGGATGCGGATACGACGAAAGACCGCCGCCCGGATTCAGTTCGCGACGGAAGTTCTCCAGCTTCTCCGCCTTGAGACGACCTTCGACGAACGCGCGAGCGTAAATGCCGGGCGCCGCGTGGCCCTGGAAATAGATGATGTCGCCGTCGTTGCGGTCGCCTTTGCCTTTGAAAAAGTGGTTGAAGCCCACTTCATAGAGCGTCGCCGCAGACGCGAATGTCGAAATGTGTCCGCCGATGCCCTCTTCGAGCTTGTTCGCTTTGACGACCATCGCCAGCGCGTTCCAGCGCACCAGGCTCTTGATCCGTCGTTCGATCTCGCGGCTGCCGGGAAACGGCGGCTGTTCGCCAGCGGGGATCGTGTTGATGTAAGGAGTATTCGCCGTGAAAGGCTGTCGGACACCGTGACGTCTGGCGTGATCGCTGAGCTCGCGAAGCAACCGGCTGACTCGAGCCGGGCCGCCGGATTGAAGCACGTAATCGAGAGATTCGAGCCACTCACGCGTTTCCAGGGCTTCGATCTCTGCTGCGTCCTTGGGGGCTGAACTGCGCATGAGTCCTTCTACGGCAGCACGCGCCGATGATCAATTACTTCAGAATCTTCAGATAACAACCCCTTATTCTAGTCTCCAGATCTCTCAGGATGAAACCCATTTCGATGGCGAATCGACGCCCGACGCTTGCTCAGCAACTGGCTGATGCTCATCATGCGATCGTGTCATGCGACCGTTGCCCGCGCCTGCGTGCGTACTGCCGACGTGTTGCGGATGAGAAGAAGCGCGCGTACCGCGATGAAACGTACTGGGGACGACCTGTTCCGGGGTTCGGCGATCCGTCAGCGCGTCTGCTGCTGCTCGGACTCGCACCGGCCGCTCACGGCGCAAACAGAACGGGCCGCGTCTTCACCGGCGACGGCACCGGCGGCTCAGGTGACTTTCTGATGGCCGCACTTCACCGAACGGGCTTCGCCAACCTGACGACATCGACACGCCCGGATGACGGACTGACGCTGACCGACGCTTATATTGCCGCGGCGGTACGGTGCGCACCACCGGATAACAAACCGCTGCCGGAGGAAATCTCGCGCTGCCTCGATCACCTCGAGGCGGAAGTGACCGCCCTGCGCAACGTCCGCGTCGTCGTCGCGCTGGGCAGGATTGCCTTCGATGCCTGGCTCCAGCTGCTCCGTCGTCGGGGTGTTGCGCTTTCGCCGCGTCCGCAGTTCGGTCACGGCCAGCTTGTCACCTTCGAGAAACTACCAACCACCAACCATCAACTACCAACTATCGACTACCAACTACCAACTCTGATCGGCTGCTATCATCCCAGCCGTCAGAACACCAATACCGGCAAACTGACGCCGCAGATGATGGTGGAGGTGTTCAGAAAAGCGAAGGGGATGCTGTGAACCGACTGACTCGCATTCGTGTCGTCGCGGCGGCGGTCGCCACCCTACTCACCACTTCGGCACTTATCGCGCAATCTGAAAAAGTCAGCATCCGGATGGCGCCGCGACCAGACCAGACGGTGCGGTTGTCGATGCTGCAGGAGATGGACTTCGACGTGTCGTTCGACGGCGCGGCGCCGCCCGGGGCCATGCCGATGAAGATGGTGATGCGTTCGACGATGCGGATGACGCAGAGGATTGGCGCGCTCAAGCCCGATGGCTCGGTGGACGCGCAGCTGAGCTATGACGAGGTTCGCGTCGAGATGTCGATGAACGGTCAAACGATGCCTGCCGACGCGGGCAACGCCCTTGCCGGGAAGACGATCGGCGTTACCTACAATCGGAACGGCGAAATCGTTGACGTCAAGGATGTGCCGGGCCTCGGCCTGACACCCGACGCGTTCAAGCAGCTGATGGGATCGTTCATGGGCAACCTGCCCGGGACGGCGCTCGCCATCGGTGAGACGACGACAGCTCCGCTGAATATGGCGCTACCGATCCCGCTGCCTTCTCTCGGACAGATGAACGTAACCGGGAACACCACGCTGACGCTGGCCTCGATCGACAAAGATGCGCAGGGCCGATCGGCGAGATTCGATTCAGTCGTCGACGGCAAGATGGTCAGTGATCTTCCGTCGCCGGACGGGCAGGGAAAAGCGAGTCTCAGCTTCACCATCGGCGGCAATGGGACGACGGTGATGGATCTCGACCGGGGCGTAGTGCGATCGAGCCTGTCGACGAGCACCTTCGACGGCAAGGTCAACGTGGCGGGCGCCGGCGGGTTGCCCGGCATGAATATGCGGGGCACGATAAAGGTGACGGTCACGAGCCAAGGTCAATAACCAACATGATCGAGGCGGACCCTCAGGTCGGCCGGAATCCGACGAAGGCGTCCCGCACGCGGACGGCAACATCCGGGCGATTGCTGATCAGCCCATCGACCCCCCAAGACAGCAGCCGTTCCATGTCAGCTTCGTCGTCGATTGTCCACGCCTGTAAACGCCTGCCCGCGTCGTGAACGTGGCGAATGAATCGTGGCGAGATGATCCGCACCGCTCCCGCCGTTTCCGGAACCTGAAATGCGTCATATGACGCGTGTCGCACGGGCCATCGTGCCATCGACCGGTACACGGCCAGCCGCACCTCTGGATAGGTGGCGCTCGTGGCCATCTCCGGCAGCGCGGCGCGGGCGGCGTCGAGCGCGAGCTGACCGTAGCCAGCGGCGCAGACGCGGCCGACGGCATCGGCGGCCTTCACGGTGCGGGCCACCGCCTCCCCCATCGCCGCGCTGTTCTCTTTCATTTCGATGATGATCAGGGCCTCACGGTAGCGCTGTAGGACCTCGAGCAGCGTCGGGACGCCTACGCCGCGGCCGCGGAAGGGAAATGTTCCCGTCGTGCCAGCGAAACGGCAGCCGGCGTCGACGGCGCCAAGTTGAGCTGCCGTGCGGGCGCGCACCCGGCCTGTCGCGTCGGTCGTCCTATCCAGTGTGTCGTCATGGCAGACGACCACCACGCCATCTGCAGACAGGTGGACGTCGAGCTCGATGCCGTCGGCACCGGCCGCCATCCCGAGATCGAACGCGGCCAGGGTATTCTCCGGTCCGAGCGCACACCCCCCACGGTGCGCGAAGACCTGCGGATTTGAACTGGCAAGGAAGGACATTGAGTAGTGGGTGGCCACCTAATATTAGAATCGCCTATGGTCCGACCCCAGGTTTCCACCGTTGGCGAGCTGCGGCGCGCCGTTGACGCCGGCAGCGTACCCCACCGTTCAGTTCACGAAGAAGTCCGCGAGAACCTGATCGCCAAGCTGCGCGCCGGCGGTCCGCTCTTCCCCGGCATCATCGGCTACGACGACACGGTCGTCCCGCAACTGGTCAACGCGCTGCTCTCACGCCATAACTTCATCCTGCTCGGGCTGCGCGGGCAGGCAAAGACGCGGCTGCTGCGGGCGCTGGCGACGCTGCTCGACGAGCAGATCCCGGTCATGCCCGGCTGCGAAATCAACGACGACCCGTTAGACCCCATCTGTTCCACGTGCAGGACGCACCTGGAGACAGAAGGCGACCACACGCCGATCGGCTGGCTGCCCCGCGATGCGCGTTATGTCGAAAAGCTGGCCACGCCCGACGTGACCATCGCCGACATGGTCGGAGATATCGATCCGATCAAGGCGGCAAAGTCCGGCCTGCAGCTCTCGAGCGAGTTGACGATGCACTATGGGCTGCTGCCGCGGGCCAACAGGGGCATCTTCGCTATCAACGAGCTGCCCGACCTCGCCGGGAAAATTCAGGTCGGCCTGTTCAACATCCTGCAGGAAGGCGACGTGCAGATAAAGGGCTATCCCGTGCGCCTGCCGCTCGACGTGCTGATGGCGTTTACGGCGAACCCGGAAGACTACACGGCGCGCGGAAAGATCATCACCCCGTTGAAAGACCGCATCGGCTCCGAGATTCGCACCCACTATCCCGTTACCCGCACCGACGCGATGGCGATTACGGCGCAGGAAGCGTGGCTGACACGGGGGACCGGTCTGCGCAGCGAGATCCCGACGTTCGTTTCGGAAGTTGTCGAAGAAATCGCGTTTCAGGCCCGCCAGGATCGCCGCATCGACAAGCGGTCAGGCGTCAGCCAGCGCCTGCCGATCTCGGCGATGGAAAACGTCGTCTCGAATGCGGAGCGCCGTGCGCTGACCAACCACGAAGATCACGCGGTGGCGCGCGTCACCGACGTCTATGCGGCGCTGCCCTCGATCACCGGGAAATTCGAGATGGAGTACGAGGGCGAGCTGAAAGGCGCCGAGACGGTCGCGCGCGACATCATCCGCAGCGCCGTGGCGACCGTCGCCGACGGCTATCTGTCGCATCTGGAAACACGCCAGGTGATCGAATGGTTCGACCTCGGCGGCAGCCTGCAGCTCGCCGACACGATGAGCGCTGCCGACGTGCTGAAGCACGCACAGCAGGTGCAGGGACTGGTCGAGCTCACTCGCGCGGCGGGAATTCCGAAGAACGCGCCGCCGCCGCTGCTGGCTTCCGGCATCGACTTCGTGCTCGAGGGTCTCTACGCGACGAAGAAGATCAGCCGCAGTGAGGAGCGCGGCTACCATGGCAGCGACGCAGGCGTGCGGCGGCCGACGCGCGACGTGACAATGAAGGAAGATACGCCGATGCCGACCGCCGGCGCGAAGAAGAAGTACTACAACTAGGCAGCCGATGAAGTACCGCTACACGAAATACACCGGCGACCTGCTCGACGAGATCGATATGGAGGATCTCGTCTCGAAGCTGTCCGATCTGCTGCTGTCGAGCGGGTTCAGCAATCCCTGGGGCAATCCGCTCGACAACGATGAAGACCGCACGATGCAGGCGCTGCACGACGCAATTCTCGAAGCCTTGTTCAGCGGCGGCGTGCTGTCGGACGAGGCGCTGCAGCAGCTGCTCGGGGAACCGGCGGACGGCGACCAGGAAGCGGCGCGGCAGCAGCTCGAAGATCTGATTCAACAGATCATCGACCGCATGATGGAACAGGGGTTCCTGACCGGCGCGCCCGATCTCGATCGTGAGCGGGAGCATCGCCGCGGCATGGGCGGCATGGGCGAAGACAGCGGCCAGGTGCGCTTCGAGGTCACCGACAAGGCGCTCGATTTTCTCGGCTACCGCGCCCTGCGCGACCTGCTCGGCTCGATCGGCCGCAGCAGCGCCGGGCGCCACGACACCCGCCACCTCAGCACCGGGATCGAAACCGTCGCCGCGCCGAAGCCGTACGAATTCGGCGACACGCTCAACATCGATCCGAGCAGCACGATCCTGAACGCCGTCCAGCGGCTCCATGGAGAAGGCCGCTCGACCGCTGTGTCAATCGACATCGATTACGCGGACCTGATGGTGGCGCAGAGCGAGTATCAGAGCTCCTGCGCCACGGTCATCATGCTCGACTGCAGCCACAGCATGATTCTCTACGGCGAGGATCGCTTCACGCCCGCCAAGCGCGTCGCGCTCGCGCTCGCGCACCTGATTCGCACGCAATACCCCGGCGACTCGCTGCACGCCGTTCTGTTCCACGACTCCGCAGAAGAAATCCCGCTCAAGCAGCTTGGCCGGGTGCGCGTCGGGCCCTACTACACGAACACGCGCGAAGGACTGCGCGTGGCACGCCGCATCCTCGAACGTCAGAAGAAGGACATGCGGCAGATTGTGATGATCACCGACGGCAAGCCGTCGGCGCTGACGCGTCCGGACGGGCAGATCTACAAGAACGCCTTCGGCCTGGACCCGTACATCGTCGCGGAGACGTTCACGGAAGTGAACGCCTGCCAGAAGGCCGGCATCATGATCAATACCTTCATGCTGGCGCGCGATCACGAGCTGGTGGCGTTCGTGCGTCGCGTGGCCGCCATCTGCCGCGGGAAGGCGTACTTCACGACGCCGTATACGCTCGGTCAATACGTGCTGATGGACTACATGGATCGAAAGACGAAGACGATCCATTGATCGATGATCACGCGCCGGACTCTCCTCCGCGGCGCCTCCGGTGTGGCCGCGCTGAGCTCTTGCGCTGGCCTCACACCGTTGCTGCAGGCATGGCAGACCGGCGGTGCCCGACCAGACCCGCGGCTGATCGTGCGATCGCGAACGCCTCAGGACCTCGAAACGCCTGTCAGTCTTCTCACTGACTGGATCACGCCCAACGACCTTTTCTTCGTCCGATCGCACCTGCCGACAGCGACCGTCGCGCCCGCCGGCTGGACACTGACCATCAAGGGTTCCGTCGAACGGCCGCTCACCCTCCGGCTGGAGGATTTGCGCGCGCTGCCACAGACGACGATGGCGGTGACGCTGGAATGCGCGGGCAACGGCCGCGCATTCTTTGAGCCTCCGGTTGCGGGCGTGCAGTGGCAGAAGGGGGCTGTCGGCAATGCCCGCTGGACCGGCGTGCGCCTGGCAGAGGTCCTGAAGCGCGCGGGCGTTCGAACCACTGGACAGTTCGTGCTGCTCGACGGCGCCGACAGGTCCGTCGGCAACGTGCCCGACTTCCTCCGCACGCTGCCGATGGCCAAAGCCGCGCATCCCGATACGTTGCTCGCCTTCGAAATGAACGGAGTACCACTGCCCGTATC
>Ga0111539_10003399_pt1 | contig 20961 bp, 13 predicted proteins | sample RhiMethybrSRZTD1_FD_79667 | JGI IMG/M metagenome (GOLD analysis project Ga0111539, IMG submission 79667) | Populus rhizosphere microbial communities from Tennessee, USA - Rhizosphere MetaG P. TD hybrid SRZTD1 (version 2) (version 2) | ecosystem: Host-associated > Plants > Roots > Rhizosphere >...
CCGACATCCTCGAGCTGGCGCGCTGGGTGGCGACGCAGACCGGCTGCTCGTGGGGCGAGGCGCTCGACGCCGCGCTGCCCGCGGCGATCAAGGCGGCGCGGCCGGCCGCGACGGTCGAGCAGGTGCGCCTGGCGCCGGCGCTGTGCATGGATGCACGCGGCGCGCCCGATCCGCGCCTCGTCGAGCGCGCGGTGGACGAGCTGCAGGCCAAGCCCAAGACCGCCAAGCAGGCGCGGGTGCTGCGCATCCTGGGCGCGCGCGGCGGCACTCTGCCCCTGCGCGAGCTGGCCAACCTGGCGCACGTCGGGCGCTCGCCCATCGACAGCCTGGCGAAGGCCGGGCGCGTCGAGCGCTTCCGCGTGCGCGGCGGCCACGACCCCTTGGCCGGCACGCGCGTCGAGCCGGGCGCCTCGCTGGCGCTGACCGCCGAGCAGGCCGCGGCGCTCGAGCGCATCGTGGCGGCGGTCGAGAGCGGCGCGCCCAAGACCTACGTGCTCCACGGCGTCACGGGCAGCGGCAAGACCGAGGTCTACCTGCAGGCGCTGCGGCGCGTGGTCGACCTCGGGCGGCAGGGCATCGTGCTCGTGCCCGAGATCGCGCTCACCCCGCAGACCGTGCGGCGCTTCCGTGAGCGCTTCGAGCGCGTGGCCGTGCTCCACAGCCACCTCACGGACGCCGAGCGGGCGCACGAGTGGCGGCGCATCCGCGCGGGCGAGGCCGACATCGTCGTGGGGGCGCGCTCGGCGGTCTTCGCGCCCGTGCCGCGCCTGGGCCTGATCGTGCTCGACGAGGAGCACGAGACGAGCTTCAAGCAGCAGAACACGCCGCGCTACCACGCGCGCGACGTGGCGGTCGAGCGCGCGCGGCTGGCCGGCGCGGTCACGGTGCTCGGCACGGCGACGCCCAGCCTCGAGGCCTGGCACCGCGCGACCGAAGGCGAGTGGGAGCGCCTCGTGCTGCCCGAGCGCGTGGCCGGGGGGCTCGCGCCCGAGATCGCGATGGTCGACCTCAAGCTCGAGGAGCGCCGCGGCGGGCGCTTCTCCTTCCTCTCCGACCCGCTGCGCGCCGCGATGGAGGACGCCCTCGCGCGGCAGGGGCAGGTCCTGCTGTTCCTCAACCGGCGCGGCTGGGCGCCGGTGCTGCTGTGCCGCGGCTGCCGCGAGGCGCTCAAGTGTCCGCACTGCGCGGTCTCGCTCACGCTGCACCGCCGCGCGAACCGCGCGCTGTGCCACTACTGCGGGCACGAGCAGCCGCCGCCCCCGCGCTGTCCCACCTGCGGCGGCCCGCTCGCGCCGCTCGGCTACGGCACCGAGAAGGTCGAGGAGGAGGTGCGCCAGGGCTTCCCGGCCGCGACCATCGCGCGCATGGACAGCGACACGATGTCCGGGCGCGGCAGCTACGAGACGGTGCTCGGCGCCTTCGGTGAGGGCCGCATCGACGTGCTCATCGGCACGCAGATGATCGCCAAGGGGCTCGACTACCCCAACGTGCTGCTCGTCGGCGTGATCTGCGCCGACAGCGCGCTGTTCCTGCCCGACTGGCGGGCCTCCGAGCGCACCTTTCAATTGCTGGCGCAGGTCGTGGGGCGCACCGGGCGGGGGCCCAAGGGGGGCCGGGTCGTCGTGCAGGCCTTCAACCCGCGGCACTTCTCGATCACGGCCGGCGTGCGGCAGGACTACGAGACCTTCGCGCGCACCGAGCTGCCGCACCGCGCCGAGGACGGCTACCCGCCCTACACGCGGATCGTGCGGCTCATCGCGCACGCCAAGCACGAGTCGGCGGCGCGCGCCGCGACCGACAAGCTGGCCGAGGCGCTCGGCGCGGGCGGCAGCGACACGCCGGCGCTGCCGGGCATCGAGATCCTCGGCCCAGCGCCGGCGCCGATCCCGCGCATCAACGACCAGTGGCGCTGGCACCTCGTGTGCAAGTGCGCCACCGACGGCGCGGTCTCGGCGCTGCTCGGACGGCTGGGCGGCCTCGTCGGCCCGCGCGGCCAGGCGCGCGTGCTCGTGGACGTCGATCCGTCGGGGATGCTGTGAGCGACCGCTGCGCCGGGCCGCCAGCGCAGGCGCATCTGAGTCGTGTCCCCGGAGATCACGCATGACGTCGATCCTCGCCGCGCTCGTCCTGACCCTGGTGCCGCAGTCCGCCGCCCCCGCCGCGAGCGCGGCGGCGCCGCCCGCCGCCCCGCCCGGCGTCGTCGCGCAGATGACAGCCGAGGCCGCGGGGATGAAGCCGCTCGCGACCTCGAAGCTGGCGGGCGAGTTCCTCGGCGCGATCGGTTGCCTGCCCGCGCTCGAGTCGCCGCGCGTCGTCTTCTACGACAAGGCGAAGGGCCTGGCGCTCACCGAGGCGCAAGCCGCGACGATGACGCCCGAGCAGCTCGAAGGCTACGAGCGGCGCGAGATCGACGAGACCTTCTTCTACAGCACGCGCTACGGCACGCCCGTCGCGTTCGTGCGCCCGCTCGAGATCCTCGGGCAGGCCGGCGTGACGTCCGTCGACGGGCTCAAGCTGCTCGACTTCGGCTTCGGCTCGATCGGCCAGCTCCACGCGCTGGCCTCGGCGGGCGCGCAGGTCACGGGCGTCGAGGTCGACACGTTGCTGGCCGCGCTCTACTCGCAGCCGGGCGACACCGGGACGATCGCGCGCTGCGCGTCCGCGGGCGAGGGCCGCGACGGCCGCCTCACGCTCGTCTTCGGCCACTGGCCGGCCGAGCCCGCCGCCGTCGAGCACGTCAAGGCCGCGAGCGCCGGCGGCTTCGACCTGATCATCTCGAAGAACACGCTCAAGCGCGGCTACATCCATCCGGAGAAGCCCGTCGACCCGCGCCGGCTCGTGCAGCTCGGCGTCGACGATGAGACCTTCGTGCGCGCGGTGTTCGAGCGGCTGAAGCCGGGCGGCTCCTTCCTCATCTACAACCTGTGCCCCGCGCCCGCGCCCGAGGGCAAGCCCTACATCCCGTGGGCCGACGGGCGCTCGCCCTTCGCGCGCGAGCTGTGCGAGCGGATCGGTTTCGCCGTAGTCGCGTTCGACGCCGACGACACGCCAGCGGCGCGTGCGATGGGCGCGGCGCTGGGCTGGGGCGCGGACATGGACCTCGAGTCGGACCTGTTCGGCACCTATACGCTGCTCGAGAAGCCGGCCGTGGCGCGCGACGCCGAGGGCCGGTGACGCTCGAAGCGCGCGGGCCCGGCCCCGAGCCGTTCGGGCTCGTGTTACAAGTGGGGCTGCCGGCGATCGTCGCCGCCGGACTGCGCCGCTCGGAGGCTCGCCGATGAGACTGTGCCGCCTCGTCGCCATCGAGCTCGCGATCGCCGGCTCCGCCGCAGGTGCCGTCGCTCAGATCACCGATCCGCCCTTGCTCATGCCGGCGTGGAGCGCCGATTGCGACCAGGACGACGACTGGTTCGGAATGAGCCTCGCGAGCGCCGGCGACGTGAACGGCGACGGCTTCGGCGACGTGATCATCGGCGACCAGGGCTACGACCACGGCCAGGTCGACGAGGGCGTCGCCTGGGTCTACCTGGGCACGGCCGACGGACTGTCGCCGTCGCCGGCCTGGAAGGCCGAGAGCGACCAGGCCGACGCGGCGTTCGGTCTGCGCGTGGCGGGCGCCGGGGACGTCGACGGCGACGGCTTCGACGACGTGCTCGTGCTGGCGCGCCACTTCAGCTCGGGCGCCGTCAACGAGGGCGCGGCCTTCGTGTGGCGGGGCGGACCCCCCGGACTCGGCGACGACGGCACGCCCGCCAACGCCGACTGGACCGTCATGGGCGGCGGGAGCAACGTGCAGCTCTCCTCGGGCGCGCTGGCGGACGTGAACGGCGACGGCTTCGCCGACGCGATCGTGGGCTCGGGCTTCTACTCGGGCGAGTTCCCGCGGGAGATCTCGTTCCAGGGCCTCGTGCGCGTGTACCACGGCTCGGCGCTCGGCCTCTCGACCGTGCCGGACGAAGAGGCCTTCGGCAACCAGGAGGAGGCCTTCTACGGCGGCGCGATCGAGCGCGCGGGCGACGTGAACGCCGACGGCTTCGACGACGTGCTCATCGGCATCAACCTCGCCAGCTTCCCCACGGGCGAGGGTTGGGTGACCTGCCGCTACGGGGCGCCGGGCGGGCTCTATTCCGGCGGGTCGTGGAGCGCCCACGGCGGCCAGGCGAACGCCGGGTTCGGCTCGTCGTTCGGCTGCGCGGGAGATCTGAACGCCGACGGCTTCGACGACGTCTTCGTGGGTGCGACCGGCTACTCCTCGTCGCCCACGACGAAGGGCGGCGTGTTCGTCTACTACGGCGGGGCTGCGGGGCTCGGGCCGACGGCCACGGCGGCGGACGCCGACTGGCGCGCGTACGGCAACCTGGGTCAGTCATCGGGATTCGGATCTGCCGCCGGCCCGGGCGACTTCGACGGCGACGGCTACGACGATCTCGCCGTGGGAGCCTACTCCTACTCGGGGGGCCAGAACTTCGAGGGCGTGCTCTTCGCCTGGCACGGCGGTCCGTCGGGCCCGGCGCCCGCCATCGGCCACCCGGGCAATGCCGAGGCGCGCTTCGAGAGCAATCAGGCGTCCGCCTGGCTGGGGGCCGTCGTGGCCGCCGCCGGCGACGTGAACGGCGACGGCTTGCGCGATGCGCTCGTCACGGCGCGCCTCTACGACGGCGCCGTCCCGGACGGCGGGCGCGTGTACGCGCTGCACGGCGGCAACCCGTGGACCGATCTGCAGTCGGGCCTGGCCGGCGCGGCGGGGATTCCGCGGCTGCTCGGCCTCGGATCACTGCAGCCGCTGAGCCAGATCGAGCTGTCGCTCGACGACGCGGCTCCGAGCGCGCAGGTCGTCCTCATCGTCGGCATGTCGGTGCTCGGCGCGCCCTTGAAGGGCGGGGTGCTCGTCCCCGATCCCGGGCCGCCGGGACTGTTGCTCAGGCTCACGACGAGCGCGGGCGGCAGCTTCGATGGGGCCGCGACGTGGCCCAGCGGGCTCCCGGCCGGCCTGACGTTCGTGATGCAGTGCTGGGTCGTCGACCCCGGCGGGCCCGCGGGCTACTCCGCTTCGAACGGCGTGCTCGCGACGGTTCCCTGAGGCGCGCCAGGCGCGCGGTCCAGCGCCGGCGGCCGAGCCGACCGCGCGTCGCTGAGTCGTCGCCCGCGGGCGGATCAGCGCCGCCCGCGTCCGCCGAAACCTCCGCGGAAGCCGCCGTACGAGCGCGCGGCCTCGCCCTCGCCGGCGCGGTAGTTGCCCCACTGGCGCGAGCTCGCCTCGCGGTCGAGGTTCTGCGTTGCCGGCGCCTGCTCCGCGCGCGGCTGCGCCCAGCCGTTGCCGTTGTGCTGCTGCCACGAGCCGTCCTCGCCGCGCTGGTAGACGTTGCCGTCGGCGCCCGCGTAGACGTCGCCCTCGGGACCCTTCGCGACCCAGGCGTCGTTGTTCGCGGTCTTCACCCCGGCCGCCGCCGCGCCCGACGAGGTCTGCACCCAGCCCGTGGTGGCGGCGGCCGTGCTGTGCGTGCCGCCGGCGGCCCACTTGTCGCCCTGCGTGACGACGCCGCGAGTCCAGCTCCCGTAGGCGTTGGTGCCCGCCGCGCGCGCGGCCGCCGTGTCGGTCTCGGGGTTGTAGCCGGCGTGATAGGCCGCCGCGCCATACGGCGTGTAGCGACAGCCCGCGCTCGACCACGCGCCGGTCACCGGGTTGTAGGCCGTCGCGCGCGCCGCGCCGTAGTACGGGCCGTAGGCCGCGCCGCCGCGGTAGTAGCAGCCCGCCGCGTAGCCGGCGTAGACCGCGCCGCAGCCATACGAGTACCAGGCCGGGCCGCACTGGTAGTAGGAGCCCCAGTACGCGGGGTCCTCCTCGCCGCTCGACGACTCGTCGTCGCCGCTGTCGCCCGAGTCGCTCGCGTCGCCCGAGTCGCTTGACGACGGGCTCGGCGCGTTGCCCATGCCGTACATGAGCGTGCCCGTCTGCGCGACGTACTCGCCCTCGTAGCCGCTCGTGTAGCCGACCGTGACGCTGTCCGGCGTCGAGCCGTAGATGCGCACGAAGGTCACCGGGTACATCGGGCTCGACGGCGGGATCGTGTAGATCTCGGCGGGCACCGACGAGGCCACGCTCCACGGGCCGGCCGGGTCGGTGGCCGTGAACCACACCGCGGAGTGGCAGCAGTAGTACGCCGTGCCGGACTCGATCACGCAATCCGCCGTGTTCGAGGCGTAGGACAGCGCCGTCGGCGGGATGGGCACGAACTTCGGCGCGCCCGCGTAGGAGACCTGCAGCGACACGGAGTCGCGCTGCACCGTCGCGGTGTGCGGCACGGCGGCGAGCAGCACGGCGTCGGAGGCCGCCTGCGTGCCCGGCACCGACTCGCGCACGTAGGCGTGCGGGTCGCCGGGCGGGATCTGGGCGAAGTCCGAGGGCAGCGAGCTCATCGCGGAGGTCCACGGCCCGGCCGGCGCGGGCGCCGAGAACCAGCGGCCCGCGACGAGGTAGTACCAGGTGCCGTCGCCCATGTGCTGGAAGAGCGCGCTGTCGGTGTTGGCCACGGCGAGCAGCTTCGTGCCCTCGATGGGCTCGAAGCTCGGCTCGCCCTGGACGACGATGAGCTCGGCCGGCACGGTGGACGCGAACACCTGCACCGCCGGGCCCGCGGGCGCGCCCGGCGCGGGCAGGGCGGCGCGCACCTTCGTCCACGGCTCGCTGGCGGGCAGGCTCTGGAAGGAGCTCGGCAGCGCGGCTGCCGACGTCCACGGGCCGGCCACGGGATCGGGCGCGGTGAGCCAGGTGTTGCCGTGCGAGCCGTCGAGCAGGAAGTAGTCGCCGCTGGCCTCGTCGAGGAACACGTCCCAGTTCGAGTTGATGGCCGCCATGAGCAGCGTGCCCTGGATCGGCTTGACGCGCGGCGCGCCCATGAAGTCGAGCAGGATCGCGGGCCGCGTGCTGTAGAAGATCTTCGGCGGGTCCAGCTTGACCGGCACGCCCGCGGCCTGCGCGCCGGCCGGCTGCATGCAGGCCAGCATGCGGTCGAGCGACACGGTCAGCGACTGCTGGGGCGGCACGGCCTGCCGCAGCACCGCCCCGAGCTGCGCCGCCTGCTCGGGGGTGGCGTTGGGGAAGCGCGCGGTGCTCTGCGGCGACTCGATGAGCACGGTGCGCGTGCTGCTGTCCACGCTCGTGGTGGCCTGCACCTGCACGACGCCGTAGCTCGGCTGGCTGGCGCCGCTGGGCGTCACCGCGGCCGCCATGCGGAAGCTCACCTTCTGGAAGTCGGGCCAGCTGTCGATCTGCGGCTGGTAGAGGACGACCTTCTGGTCGCCCTGGGCGAAGACGCGCGGCCAGCCCTGGTCGGCGGGCGCGGACGACTGCGCGCGGGCCGGGGCCGCGAGCGGCGCGAGGACGAGGACTGCCAGCACAACAGCTTGAATCTGCCGCATGGTCGGGCTCCGGGCCCGGCCGAGTCCGCCCGGGTGCGGGCGGGCCCACGGCCGGGGCGGAGATTGTCCGCCCGGGTGGCGCGACGGGGCAAGGGCCGAGGCTTGACGGCGGCGGGCGCTTCAACTACACCTGTAGTCGAACGGCGCGCCCTGCGGCCCGCCGGAGGCAGCGATGGCGAAGAGCAAGCGCAAGGTCCACCTCTCCGAGCTCCAGCTGACGATCCTGCGCGTGCTGTGGAAGCGCGGCGAGGCCTCGACGGCCGAGGTCGTGGAGGATCTCGGCGCGCGGCGCGGGCTGGCGCCGACGACGCTGGCCACGTTGCTCACGCGCCTGGCGAAGCGCGGCGTGCTCGGTCAGCGCCGCGAGGGCCGCACGCTCGTCTACCGCGCGCTCGTGAGCGAGGCCGACGTGCAGCGCTCGATGGTCGCCGATCTCGTGTCCAACCTGTTCAAGGGCGACGCGAGCGAGCTCGTCGCGCACCTGCTGCGCGAGGAGGAGGTTGCGCCGGGCGACCTCGCCAAGGTCCGCGCGCGGCTCAAGGAGGGCGAGCGTGATTGACCTGGCGGCGCTCGCCGCGCTCTGGCTGGGCACCTGGCTGCTCCACTCGACGCTGCTCTACGGCGGCGCCTGGGCGCTCGAGCGTGCCCGGCTGCTGCGCTCGCCGGCGGCGCGCGAGCACGCCTGGCGCGCGGCGCTGCTCGGCTCGCTGCTCACGTCCACGCTGCAGCTCAGCGGGCTCGTCGAGCGCGTGCCGCTCGAGCGGCTCTGGCCGGCGGCCGCGTCGGCCGCGGCGGCCGGCGAGCCGACCGCGCTCCTCGGCCGGAGCCCGGCGCCCGCGGCCGAGGTCGCGCCTCCGGCCCTCGCGCCGGCCGAAACCGCCGAGACCGCCGAGGCGGGCGAGCCGGGATTCGAGTTCACCGCGATCGTGTCCGCGCACGGCGCGGGGCACGGGCGGCCCGAGGTGGGCGCGCCCCCCGCGGCGAGCGGCGTCGAGCGGCTTCGAGCCGCGCTGGCGGAGCACGGCTTCTCGGCCGTGCTCGTGCTGTGGCTGATGGGCGTCGCGCTCGGGGCGCTGCGGCTGCTCGCCCTCGCGCGGCTCGCGCGCCGCGAGCTGGCCGGACGCGTGCCCGCCGCCGGCGTGATGGCCGCCGAGCTCGACGCGCTGTGCGCCGAGCGCCGCGTGCGCCGGCCCGCGTTGGGCGTCGCGCCGGCGCTCGCCGGGCCGGTCTCGCTGCCCAACGGCGAGATCGCCGTGCCGCCCTGGTGCGCCGCTGCGCTCGACGCGCGCCGCCGCCGCGCGCTGCTCGCGCACGAGCTCGCGCACCAGGTGCGTCGCGACCCGCAGTGGCAGGCCTTCGCGCTGGTGATGCAGGCCGTGCTCTGGATGCAGCCGCTCCACGCGCTCGCGCGGCGGCGCCTGGCCGCGCTCGCCGAGCTGCGGGCCGACGCCTGGGCCGCCGGCGCCGTGCAGGATCCGCGCGCGCTCGCCGAGTGCCTGGCCGAGTGCGCCGAGCGCCTGATGGGCGCCCGCGCGCCGCGCTTCGGCGCCGCCATGACCGACCGCAGCCTGCTCGTCGAGCGGGTGGACAGCCTCCTCGAGGGTGATGCGATGACGAATGCCAAGACCTCGTGGCTCGTGAGGGGCGGAGCGCTGGCCGCGCTCGCCGCCGGAGCCTGCTTCTTCCCCGGCTGCGACACGAGCGCGATGCACATCGGCGGCGTCTCGACGACGGTCACGATCTCGGACGACGGCGACGCGAGCGTGCGCGTGTACCGCCCGGGCTACTCGCTGCACATGGAGACCGATGGCGCGACGACCTTCCAGGCCGACGAGTCGGACGTCGCGACGCTCGCGCCGGGCTGTCGCTTCCAGCTCGAGGAGACGCTCGACGGCGTCTCGCGCAGCTACACGGTGACGGCCGATCCCTCCGGCACGCTCGTGCGCAGCTTCCAGCGCGAGGGCGTCGAGGCGCCCTTCGACGCGGCCGCGCAGCAGTGGCTGGCCGAGGCGCTGCCGCGGATGTTCTGCGAGTCGGGCTTCGACTCCGAGGCGCGCGTCGCGCGGCTGCTGGCGGCCGGCGGCCCGTCGCGCGTGCTCGCGGAGGTCGACCGCGCGCAGAGCGACCACGCCAAGGCCGAGTACCTGGGCGAGCTGCTGCGCACGGCCAGGCTCGACGACGAGCAGGTCGCGCTCGCGCTGGCCTCGGCCGGCCGGATCGAGTCTTCGTACGAGCTGCACCAGGCGCTGGCGCGGGCGCTCGAGACGCAGTCGCTCGACGGCGAGCGCTTCGCGCTGCTGCTCAAGACGGGCGCCGCGATCGACTCGGACTACGAGCAGGCCGAGCTGCTCGTCGCGGCCGCCGCCCGGCTGCCGCAGGACGAGCCCGCGCGCACGGCGTGGATCGCCGCGGCGGGCGGGATCGACTCGGACTATGAGCTGCGCCGCGCGATCGAGGCCGGCCTCGAGCGCGACGACGACGCCCTGACCGCCGCGCTCGTCGAGCTGGCCGGCCGGCGGATGACGTCGAGCTACGAGCTGCGCACGGTGCTCGAGCAGGTCGCGAGCCGCGCCTCGGATCCGGGCGTCGCGGCGGCCTGGCTGACCGCGGCGCGCGTCATCGACTCGGACTACGAGCGGCACACCGCCCTCGTGGCGCTGGCCGAGGAGGCGCAGCTCGAGCCCGCGAGCGTGGGCTCGGCGCTCGACGTGGTCGCGGGCATCGGCTCGGACTACGACAAGTGCGAGGTCCTCGTGGCCTTCGCGGGCCGCGTCGCGGGCGACGCCGAGCTGACCCGGCGCTACCGCGAGGTCGCCAGCACGCTGGCCGAGTACGAGCGCGGGCGGGCGCTCGTCGCCCTGGACCAGGTCGCGCGCCAGGAGTGACTCACAGCCGGTCCGGGCCGCGCACGGCCGGACTCTGTGTTCCTGTCCAGATTTGAACCCGGGCGCGAGTGTGCTCGTGCCGGCTGGCGGCCCGTTTCGCGCCCGCCCGGTTTGACCGATGGCGAATCTGCGGCGAGATTGCTCCGTCTCGCGTCGGGCCCGCGCCGCCGGGTGATGTGAGCGCGCCAGCGCGCGCAACACAATCACAGCGGGCGCGGGGACTCACTCAGACGTTCACGCCACCGCCATCTCCAGCCAGGGCACACCCATGAGATTCAAGACCATCGTGGCCGCGATCGTTCCGGCCGCCGCCTTCCTGCTCGTCGCATCGGGCGCGAGCCCGCTGCCGTCGCTGCCGGTGTTCGACGCTTTCGAGATCGACGGCAACGCGGTCAGCAACGGCAAGGACGACTGGAAGACGCTCTACGACGGGCTCGGCTCGGCCATCGCGTACAGCGGAGTGATCTGCGACTACGCCTTCGACCCGGTGCCGACGAACTGCGGGGACAGCCACGCCTGCGCCTGCCCGGCGTTGGGCGATGACAACGTCTTCACCGGCGGCGGGAGCAAGGACATCTACGACATCGACCAGTGGAAGGCGAGCTTCAAGAACAACCCGCCCAAGGACGAGATCGACAACGCCTACGCCGCGTTCTACTCCGACACCAACGGCGACCTCATCGCGGTCTTCGGCGCCGACCGCCTCTCGACCGACGGCGACGCGCAGATCGGCTTCTGGTTCCTCCAGAACAAGATCAAGGTCGACCACTCGACGGGCAAGTTCACCGGCGGCAAGCACATGGTGAACGACACGCTGATCCTGGCCGACTTCACCAAGGGCGGCGGCCTGGCGACGCCGCGCGTCTTCAAGTGGATGGGGACGAACAACCTCGTCGAGGTCACGGCCTCGGCCGATGCGACTGCCGACGTGAACGACACGACGGTGACCGCGCCGTGGACCTACGTGCACCACCACGCAGGGCTGGGCGACTTCCAGCAGGGTTCCTTCTTCGAGGGCAAGGCCAACCTGACCAAGGCCCTGGGCCAGACCCTGTGCTTCACGACCTTCGTCGCCGAGACGCGCTCCTCGCAGGAGCTGAGCGCGGTGCTCAAGGACCTGGTCATCGGCGACGTCGACGTGTGCGCGATCAGCGTGAGCAAGACCTGCGAGTGCCAGGGCTTCAACGCCGACTTCTCGGCCTTCAACATCGCCTTCGATGCCACCGTCACGAACTCGGGCGCGGGCACCTTCGGGACGGGATCGGTCGTGACGGTCACCGACGACGCCGGCACCCCGGGCAACACCGCCGATGACGTGGTCGTCACGAAGACGATCACGCAGCCGCTGCTGCCGGGCGGCACGGTCACCCTGAGCGGGCAGTTCCAGAGCACGAGCAACCCGCCCTTCAACACCGTGACGGCCCGGATCGCCAACTCGAGCGTCGTGACGAACTCCGATCCCTACGGGACGGCCTGCGACCCGTGCCCGCTCGATCCCAAGCTCAAGCTGACCAAGTCCTGCTCGGTCGTGGTCGAGACCAAGGCCAACTGCGGGCTGGTGGTCCGGGTGAACTTCACGGGTCAGGTCGAGAACACCGGGAACCTGCCCCTGCTCGTCACGGTCACCGACGACCAGGCCGGCACCGTGCTGGCGATGACCCTGATGCTGCCCGGCCAGAAGCAGCAGCTCAGCGGCTTCTACTACCCGTCCCAGGCCAACGGCGGGGTCACCGACCCCTGCCAGGCCATGTTCAACGACACCTTCACGGCCACCGGCCAGAGCCCGTTCCTGGCGCAGCCGGTCGTCGAGAAGATCACCGCCAACTGTCCTCTGTGTCCGTGCCAATGAGAGACGTCGCGTAAAGGGGTTTGCGCTCCGTCCATCGGCCGCCGCGTCCGGGAACCGCCGGGCGCGGCGGCGCGATGCTTGCTGGCGCCCTGCCCTCTGGTCGAAAGCGGCCCGAGCGCTTATCTTGCCGGCGACGCAATCTCTCTCGCCTGATGCGTGCCCGGGCAGGGTCACGCCGCTGGAGCTCTCCCTTGACGAACCCCTCGTTCGACCGTTCTTCCCGGCACTCCGTCCATGGTGCGCTGCTCGCGCTCGCCGCGGCCCTGCTCGCGGCCGCGCCGCCGAGCGCCGCGGCCTCGCCTCCGTCGCCCGCCGATCCTGACTTCATCGCCATCGGCCTCGAGGTCAACCAGTCGATCCAGGCCGGCACCACGCCGCTCGTCGGCGGCCGCGCGACCTTCGTGCGCACCTCGGTCGGCGTGACCAACCCGCCGGCGACCACGGCGATGATCGACGGCCTGCTGCGCGTCTACGTCAACGGCATCGAGGCGCCCGGCTCGCCCTACTTCTCGGACAACGGCCCCTTCCCCGCGAGCGGGCACGCGAGCGCGGCCAGCGAGAACGGCACGCTCAACTTCATCTTCCTGGCGCCGACCGCGAGCAACGTCACGCTCCAGGTCGAGATCAACCCGCCGGGTCCCAATCACGTGCTCGAGACGAATCCGAGCAACAACACGGTCACGACCGCGGCGCTGAGCTTCGGCGTGCAGAAGGTGGCCGAGCAGTGTTACGTGCCCATCGACTACCGGCCCAGCGGCGGCAGCATCCCGAACCTGCCGGACCCCTTCCTCATCGAGCCGGGCATGGGCGACAACTTCATCCAGGGCATCTACCCGAGCAGCGACTGGCACTACCACCGCTCCGACGCGCCCAGCAAGCTGTGGACCTCGTCGCTGGCCGGCAGCGGCAGCCCGCTGCTCGACTCGCTCTTCGTCGACATCAACCTGATGTCGCCCAAGCCCGACCTCATCTACGGCTTCATCCCCGGCGGCCTGCCCTACAACGGGCAGTCGGTCATCGGCGGCAACGTCGGCATGGGCAACACCGAGACCTTCCGCTACCAGCGCACGATCGCGCACGAGATGGGCCACGACTTCGGCCTGCAGCACAACACGATCACCGTCGGCCTGGTCGGCATCGACGTCGAGCGGCACCTGCACCTCACCGAGAACCTGCCGCTCATCAAGCCGGCCACGCTCAAGGACATCATGTACGCGGGGCTCTTCACCAGCGAGGCCTGGGTCTGGGAGCCGAACTACGTCTTCTTCTACAACCACTTCATCTTTAATCCGACGGACGCGGACCAGGCCGACACGGCGAGCGACGCGCCGACGCTGGTGATCACCGGGCTGTGGAACAACGCGACGGGCGTGCTCGAGCTGCGTGACGTGCTCGCCGTGCCCGGCGGCCGGCTGACGCCGCCGGCGCAGCCCGGGATGCAGGACCTCGTCGTGCGCGCCTTCGCGGGGGGCCGGCTCGTGCGCGAGCTGCCCATCACCGCGCGCGGCTGCGACGAGGCCTTCGGCGCGCAGGCGCCGGTCGTGGCCTTCACCGCCGTGCTCCCGGCGCCGGGCCCGGGCGAGGCCGCCTTCGACCGGCTCGTCGTCGCGCAGGCGGGGACCCAGCTCGCGCAGCCGCTCCAGCGGCTGGCCTCGGCCCACGCGCCGGAGGCCACCTTCGTCGCGCCCGTCGGGGGCAACCTGCCCGACAGCCGCATCACCGTGGCCTGGACCGCGACGGACCCGGACGGCGACGCGCTGCACTCCTACCTGCGCTACAGCCCCGACGGCGGCAAGCGCTTCGTGCCGCTGGCCACGGGCACCGACGCGACGTCGCTCGAGGTCGACCTGCGCCGGCTCCCTGCGCTGACCGCGGGCCGCGCCTTCTTCGAGCTGCTCGTCAGCGACGGCTTCCACACCACGAGCCTGCGGACGGTCGGCCTGGGCGCCAAGCCCGGCAGCGTGTACGGCGGCGCGATCGGCGCGACCGTGGGCGGCAACCCGCCCTGGGTCGAGATCGTCGCGCCCGACTCGAGCACGACCTGGCGCGAGGGCGCGACGATCGTGCTCCACAGCTCGGGCTGGGACCTCGAGGACAACGCCCTGAGCGGCGCCAGCATCCAGTGGACCGACGACGTCGACGGCCCGCTCGGCCAGGGACGGCTGCTCACCACGAGCTCGCTCTCGCCGGGCACGCACCACGTCACGGTGACCGCGACCGACAGCGACCTGATGCAGACCAGCGACATGGCGACGATCACCGTGACCCCGCGCGGCCTGCCCGACACGGGCGGGAACACGTGCCAGGCCGACCTCGGCTTCGGCGGCCCCGGCAGCAGCGTGCTCAGCGTGTGCGGCGGCGACCTGTCCACCGGCACGACGGCCGACCTGTCGCTCACGGGCGCGCCGCCGTCGGTGCCGGCGCTGCTCTTCGTGAGCTTCAACAGCAACCCGACGCCCTTCAAGGGCGGCCTGCTCGTGCCGCTGCCCGAGCTGCTCCTCGTGCCGTTCATGACGACCGCAGGCGGCCAGGTGACGATCAACAACATCCCGGGCGGCAACGGGCCGGCGAGCCTCTACCTGCAGTTCGCGCTGACGGACGCGGGTGCGCCGCAGGGCGTGGGGCTCAGCAATGTGGTCAGGGTCGACCTGCTGCCGTAGCCGCAGCGCGAAGGCAGCGTCAGCTTGCCCGGCGCGGACGCCGGGAGGTAGCGTCTGGGGCGTGATCCCGCGCGCGCTCGGGCTGTCGTCGTCATCGCTGGTGGTGCTGCTCGCGCTGGCCGCGGGCTGCTCCTCGCCCGCGCCGCACCCGTATGCCGCGCCGTTCGCTGCGCCCGCTGCCGGGCCGGACGCGGCGAGCGGCGGCGAGTGGCGCACGCTCTCGGAGCCCGAGCTCGAGGTCTCGGCGCGCCCGGCGCCGCAGGAGGCCGCGGCGCCCGAGCACGACGCCGAGGAGCTGGCCAAGAAGCTCAGCAACCCCGTCGCCGACCTGATCAGCGTGCCGTTCCAGGGCAACTACGACAGCAACATCGGCCCGGGCGACGACGGCAACAAGTATTACGTGAACATCCAGCCCGTCATCCCCATCGGGCTGGACGAGGACTGGAACCTCATCTCGCGCACGATCCTGCCGGTCGTGCACCAGGAGGACGTCGCGCCCGGCTCCGGCACCGACAACGGCCTGGGCGACGTCACGCAGAGCCTGTTCTTCTCGCCCGCCAAGCCCACGGAGTCGGGCCTCATCTGGGGCGCCGGGCCGGCGTTCCTGATCCCGACCGCGACCGAGACCGAGCTCGGCGCCGAGAAGTGGGGCGTCGGCCCGACGGGCGTGGTGCTCAAGCAGGAGGGGCATTGGACGATGGGCGCGCTCGCGAATCACATCTGGTCGGTGGCGGGCGACGACGACCGGGCCGACGTGAGCGCCACCTTCCTGCAGCCCTTCCTGGCCTACACGACCAAGGAGGCCTGGACCTACTCGCTGAACACCGAGTCGACCTACGACTGGAAGGACGAGGAGTGGTCGGTGCCGATCAACGCCTTCGTGAGCAAGGTCACGCGCATCGGCGACCAGCTCGTGAGCATCGGCGGCGGCCTGCGCTGGTGGGCCGACAGCGCGCCCGACGGGCCCGAGGGCCTGGGCGCGCGCTTCTTCGTGACGCTGCTCTACCCGCGCCACTGAGGCCGCGGCAAATCGGGCCGGGCTTCGTTGCCTCGCGCGGCCTCGATTTGACGCGGCCTGGTGAACGGCTTGCCGCGGGACGAAATCAGTTGCCGGCCAGCGCCTCGTGCAGGATGCGCCGCACCTCCTGGATCACCTGCGGGTTGTCCTGGCAGGAGTGGGTCGCGCCGACGAGGAGCTCGGAGGCGTAGCCGTCCATGTGGGCGGCGCTGTACTGCACGACGCCGTCATCGGCCGCCGCGAGCGCCGCGGCATCGTCCCTGTCCGCGCCGCCGATGGCGATGATCGAGTGGCACACGACGCCCGGCTCGATCGGCGTGCGCTGCAGGATCTTCACGAGCGGGTTGCTCGGGTTCATGTTGTCGAGGCTCGTCGGCAGGCGGCCGGCCAGCTCGGGCGGGAGCTGCGTCGACTGGGTGAAGAGCCGGTCGCCCAGGCCCTGCACCTCGCCCGGGATGGAGATGAACTTCGCGATCATCCGCGAGTACCACGAGTCGGCGCGGAAGCTGCCGCGCTGCGGCGTGCAGACGAAGACCGCGTTCGACACGTAGGGCGCGGCCTTGAACTCGTACACGCTGCGGATGAGCGCCATCTGCTGGTCGTCGAAGCCGAAGTCCTCGGCCTTCTTGCCGGTGGCCTCGGCCAGCCAGTCGAGCGAGCCGTCGACGACCATGAGCTTGACGATCAGGCCGCCCTGGCTGTGCCCGACGAGCACCATCCTGTGCATGGCCGGGTCCTTGTCGTCGGGGTCGACGCTCGCCAGTGTCTCCGTGAGCTGCTGGCGCAGGGTGTAGGCCGAGTAGAGGATCGGGTTGCCGCTGGCGTACTGGAAGAACCAGAACTGCATGTGCGCGCGCAGCTCGGGGTCGCCGAGCAGCGTGTTGAACATCTCGGCCCAGTAGGCGGGGTTGCTCGCCGTGCCGTGCACGAACACGACGGGGATGCGGCCCGGCTGGTAGGGCCGCAGCATGCGCAGCTTGTTCTCCTTGACGGCCCGATCGCCCGCGAACAGCCCGCTCAGGCTGAACTTCCAGATCGGCGACTCGTGCAGCGCGTGAGCCAGCGTGACCGAGAAGTCCGACTCGAGCGGCACCTTCGTGTCGCCGACCGTCACCGAGCGCGCGTCGAAGGACGAGTAGAGCTCGAGCGTCGTCGGCATCCCAGCCGCCATGTCCTGCAGCGAGCCCTGCACGCGCAGCAGGGCCGAGGCCGGTGTCTGGTTCAGGCCCGCGACACCCGGGATCCCGATGAGCGGCACTCCCAGCCCCGAGTCGCGCAGGCGCAGGCTCAGCCCCTCGATGAGGAACAGGTCGCCCGGCACGAAGCGGGGGTACTCCTGCGCCGTCCAGGGAAAGGCCGAGCGGTCGACGGCGACGTGCGCGCTCCCGACGGGCAGCTCGCGCTCCTCCTCCCCGACCGTCACGCCCTCGCCGTCGGGCGTCGCGAAGGCGCGCTGCACGCCCGCGTTGTACAGGTCGCAGGCCCAGCGGAAGCGGCGGTCGTAGGGGCTCGCCGGGATGGGAACCGTCGCGTCGAAGAGGTAGAGCCAGGCGTAGATCGCCGAGGCCAGGAAGGCGTCGCGGTCCTCGTCGTGCCGGCCGACGTGGAAGGCGAGCTCCGACAGCGCGAAGAGGTTGTTGCGCTGCGGATCGCTCAGCGTCACTTCGTGGAGCGCGCGCAGCGCCGCGCGCGGCTCGTCGTCGTACAGGTCGGCGAGCGAGTAGGTGTGGAGGACCTCGAGCGTGGCCGTGCTCGGGTCGCCGGCGTTCAGCTCGTTCTCGTTGAGCGACTCGTAGACCCGGGCGGCGCCGGCCTGCTTCACCGAGACCGACGGCGCGAAGAAGCCGCAGCCCGGCGCGACGAGCGCGAGCAGGAGCAGGGCGCCGGTGCGGGCGCGGAGCGGATGCACGGCGGGAGGGTACGCGCCGCCCCGGGGCCGGCGCAATCCGCGCGCGGAGCGCGGGCGCGCCGCTCTCAGCGAGCGGGAGGCGGCGGGCGCCCGGGTATGCCGCTGCGGATCATCCCGGAGAAATCGGCGTCCTGGCCGGCGCGCCGGGCCATCTCGTTGACGTGGCTGCGCTCGCGCAGCGTCTCGAAGGGCAGCGAGGTGTTGATGACGCCCTGCTCGTAGAGCATCTGGTCGATGCGCCCGTTGAGCAGGATGCGCCAGTCGAAGGGCACGCGGCCGACGATCGGCCGCACGTTGTCGAAGATGACGGTCGTGCAGTTGTGCGTGAGCGCGTTGTACCAGGCGGGCTGCGTGACGAGGCCGTTGAGCTTCTCGACGTACTGCAGCAGCAGCTGCCGCGCGCGGTCGGGCGGCGTGCGCAGGCGGTAGAGGTAGACGTCCTCGCCGCGGTAGTCGGTGCGCAGCCGGATCACGTCGCGCTCGTCGGCCACGACGTAGTAGAGCTCGTACTGCCGGAAGAAGCCGCGCACCGCCGAGTACTCCTCGCCGACCTCCTTGCGCGTCTCGATCGAGATCGCGAGGTGCTGCCCGTCGGCGAAGTCCCAGCTCAGGATCGTGTGCGCGATCTCGCGCGGGCCCCAGTAGCAGAGAAAGAGGTCGAGGCCGTCGATCCCCGAGAGGTCGTAGGTCCGCGTGTCCCAGCGGGCCTCATAGTCGGTCTCGGTGACGTAGCGGCAGTCGCGCACGTTGTGGAGGGTCAGCGTGTCGCCGTCGACCTGGCCGTACGGCAGCTCGGCCACGTCCGCCATCCAGTGGCGCTCGTTGCTCGGCGGGATCGAGAGCCACCACAGGAGCACGACCAGGAACAGCGCCGCGAAGAGCAGCAGCCCGCGCAGCAGGCGGCGCGGAACGATGAGCATCGCCAGCGCCGTCGCGGCGAAGAGCGCGGCGAGCGTGCCCGCGAGCGCGTGCGACGAGGGACCGTCGAACCACAGCGCCGCCGCCGCCCAGGCCACGAGCGGCAGGAGCAACAGGCGCAGCGCCCAGCGCAGGAAAGCGGCTCCGAACGACCGAGTCGAGGTGCCCAAGCGACGCCATGATGCGAGGCGCCCGCAGGCGTTGTCCATCGCTGCCCGGCGCCGCGCGGCCGCCGCCACTCGGCACGGCATGTGCGGCCCACCTGGCATGACGACCCGCTTCGACCCCTATCGCGTCCGCGAGTTCGACCTCAGCGGACTCCAGGGCATCTCGGACGAGACGCTCGAGATGCACTTCAAGCTCTACGCCGGCTACGTCAAGGAAACCAACCGCCTCGACGAGCTCATTGCCGGCTTCCTGAGCGACGGCCAGATCGACCAGGAGGAGCAGCCGGCCTACTCCGAGCTGAGCCGGCGCCGCGGCTTCGAATCCAACGGCATGGTCCTGCACGAGCTCTACTTCGGAAACTTGAAGAAAGGCGGAAGCGACGATCCGCCCGCCAATTCCGCCTTCGCGCGCGCGGCCGCCGAGAGCTTCGGCAGCTTCGCCACCTGGAAGGCCGACTTCATCGGCATCGGCAAGATGCGCGGCGTGGGCTGGGCGGTCTGCTCGCAGGACCCCACGACCGGAGGCCTGCGCAACCACTGGATCACGCTGCACGAGGCCGGCCACGTGGCCGGCTTCCGTCCGCTGCTCGTGATGGACGTGTGGGAGCACGCCTTCCTGCTAGACTACGCGCCGGCCGACCGGCCGAAGTACATCGAGGCCTTCTTCCGCAACGTCGACTGGAGCGTGGTCGCATCGCGCCTCGCGGCGCGCGAGACGGCGAGCCGCGCGGGCACGGAGGCGGCGCGGGCCCGCTAGGAGGCGCCCGTGACCCTGATCGACATCCTCGTCCTGCTGCTGCTGCTCCTGCTCGTGGCGGGCGTGATCGGAGCGATCAACCACGCGCTGTGGCACCGCGCTCGCGGCAGCCTCGTGCTGGCCATCGCCGTCGGCCTGGTCGGCGGCCTGCTCGGCGCCGCGCTGGCGACGCCGCTGGGCCTGCCACGCATCGTCACGCTGCCGGTGGGTTCACTGCACCTCCCGCTCGGCTGGGCGCTCTTCGGCGCGGTCGTGTCGGTCGTGCTCGTGCGAATGGAGACGCGGCGGCGGGCGTGAACTGCCGCGCCGGCCGCGACCGTCGCGCGGCTACGATGCCGGGCCGTGGACCGCACCTTCGCCCTCCTCGGCGCGCTCTCGGCCTTCGTCGCGGTGGCCGCCGGCGCCTTCGGCGCGCACGGCCTGAAGTCGAAGCTGACGCCCGAGCTGCTCGCCGTGTTCGAGACCGGCGCGCGCTACCAGATGTTCCACGCGCTCGCGCTGCTCGCCGTCGCCTGGGCGCAGACCCGCTGGCCCGGCGGCGCGGCGACCTGGAGCGGCTGGCTCTTCGTCGCCGGCACGCTGCTCTTCTCGGGCAGCCTCTACGCGCTCGCGCTGACCGGCGCGCGCTGGATGGGCGCGATCACGCCCGTCGGCGGCCTCGCGCTGCTGCTCGGCTGGCTGTGCCTCGCGTGGCGCGTGTCGCGCGGCTGAGTCAGCGCGCCGCGACCTGAGCGGCGCCGTCGATCACCGCGCTGCGAGCGCGGCCGGGGCCAGCTGCACCACCGCCGGGACGAGGTCGGCCAGCAGGATCGGGCGCGCGAGCAGGTGCAGGTGGCAGTGATCGAGCATGACCTCGTAGCCCAGCAAGCCCTGCGGACTGCGCGCGCGCCAGAGCGCGTCGAGGTCCACGAAGTCGAAGCCCGCGTCGCCCGCGCGCTCGGCGGCCAGCTCGCGCAGGATGTCGTTGACGACGTCGTTGCCCTTGGTCGGCGCGCGATCGGCGTTCATCGCCGCGCGCAGCAGCTCCTCGGCGCGCGCGTCGTCGCCGAGCAGATAGTGGCACAGGCCGTCCTCGAAGAGCGTGTCGGGATGGTCGGGGCTCAGCTTCAGGCCCTCGTCGTAGGACCACGCGGCGGCGCGCAGGTCGTGGGCCTCGGACTCGCTGAGCCGGCGCTCGCAGACCTGGGCGAACGTGGCCATCAGCTCCGCGGCCCGCGGCGACCACGCGGCGGGCGGGTTCCAGAAGGGCGCCGCGGCCAGCTCGCCCGCGAGCGTCCGCAGCGGCGGCGCCGGGGCCAGGCCCGTGCGTGCGAGCCGCGCCTGCAGCTCCTCGTGCGGGATGACGTGGCCCCAGTCGCGCGCGTCGAGGCGGATGACCG
>Ga0111539_10003401_pt1 | contig 20957 bp, 21 predicted proteins | sample RhiMethybrSRZTD1_FD_79667 | JGI IMG/M metagenome (GOLD analysis project Ga0111539, IMG submission 79667) | Populus rhizosphere microbial communities from Tennessee, USA - Rhizosphere MetaG P. TD hybrid SRZTD1 (version 2) (version 2) | ecosystem: Host-associated > Plants > Roots > Rhizosphere >...
CATGGCGGGTGTCGCATCAGCACGCATCGCGAATCGACACGCGCTGCATTCGGTTTACTACAGCACAGCGAAAAAAACAGCGTTACCGCTTAACGAAACGTGTACGCGAGCGAGTTGCGACACACGACGACGCATTTCCGTGACGACAGTCGCCATCATCGGCGCGCACGCGCGACGTGCGATCAAATTCGTCCGTGCATCGTCGTGATTGCAAAAAACACGATGAAATAAGGATTTTTGTAACGGCGGTAACCGGCTCTCCGCGCATTTTTGAAAAAGAATTTGCGCTTATTGATTGCTGCGTTTTGCGTTGACGACGCTCGAAGCACGTATGCCGGCGTAATGAAAAATTTTGCACAGATGCTCGCACGCAAGCGTCGGAAAACATCGGATTCGATCAAAAATGAGCGAATCAGTACGAAGTGATTCGCGGCGATTCGGCTCCGTTGGCCCACAGTTTGTTACTGGCAGGCGGAGCATGCGGAACTATCGCGCGCAGAAACTCCGTTTGCACCGCACAAGACGGCTCACAATCCGAGTTTGCGTTTCAAGATGTCGTTGACCGCCTGCGGACTCGCTTTGCCGCCGGACGATTTCATCACTTGTCCGACAAACCAGCCGATTGCTTTCGGATTGGACTTTGCGTCGGCAACTTTGTCCGGATTCTTGGCGACGATATCGTCGACGACTTTCTCGATCGCGGCAGTATCGGTTACCTGCTTCATGCCGCGTTGCTCGACGATCGCACGCGGATCGCCACCCTCCATCCAGACGATCTCGAACAGATCCTTGGCAATCTTGCCGGATATGGTGCCATCCCGGATCAGGTCGAGCATCGCGCCGAGGTGGCCGGCCGATACCGGAGACGAGGCAATGGTCTTGCCTTCCCTGTTGAGCCGGCCGAACAGCTCATTGATTACCCAATTCGCAGCCGCCTTGCCGTCGCGGCCTTTGGCAACCGCTTCGAAGAACTCCGCCGTCTCACGTTCGGCGACGAGCACACCGGCGTCGTAGTCTGACAACGAAAAGTCACGCATGAAGCGCAACTTCTTTTCGTCGGGCAGTTCCGGGAGCTTCGCCGCCAGCGCCTCGACATAAGGCTGGTCGAACGCAAGCGGCAGAAGGTCGGGGTCCGGAAAATACCGGTAGTCGTGCGCTTCTTCCTTGGTGCGCATTGGTCGAGTTTCTTTTCTGTTTGGGTCGAAAAGACGCGTTTCCTGGTCGATCGACCCCCCCTCCTCCAAAACCTCGATCTGACGCCGCGCTTCATAATGAATCGCCTCGCCGATGAAGCTTATTGAATTCATGTTTTTGATCTCGCATCGCGTGCCAAGCGACTCACCGGGCCGGCGCACCGACACGTTCACGTCAGCGCGCAGATTTCCCTTTTCCATGTCGCCGTCGCAGGTGCCGAGATAGCGCAGGATCGAGCGCAATTTCGTTATGAAAGCCTTCGCTTCGTCGGCTGAGCGTAAATCCGGCTTTGAGACTATCTCCATCAGGGCAACGCCGGAGCGATTGAGATCCACATACGAATAATCCGGATGCCGATCGTGAAGGCTTTTGCCGGCATCCTGCTCGAGGTGAACGCGTTCGATTCCCACGACGACGCTGCTGCCGTCTTCGAGCTCGACGGCGACCGCGCCTTCGCCAACAATCGGCGATTTGTACTGGCTGATCTGATAGCCCTGCGGCAGATCGGGATAAAAATAATTCTTCCGGTCGAAAACAGATCGCAGATTTACCTTCGCCTTCAATCCAAGTCCCGTGCGGATCGCCTGCCGCACGCATTCCTCATTGATCACCGGCAGCATTCCCGGCATCGCGGCATCGACCAGCGATACGTGTGAATTCGGTGCGCCACCAAACACGGTTGACGCGCCCGAAAAAAGTTTCGACTCCGAAGTCACCTGCGCATGGATTTCCATGCCGATGACGACTTCCCAATCGCCGGTCGCACCTTTGATCAATTTTTGAGCATTGGACTGCGTGGTCATAACGTCGCGCGTGTGCCTCTGAAAATTCGGAAAGCGTGAATTCTACATCTGGTAGCGGTTCATCCGATGCGCGGCAAGTTTAGGCATTTCAACCGCGCCGCGCGGCACGTTTTAGCAAAGCTGAATTGTTATCCATGCAGACCAGTACCTCCAAATGGCCCAAATTCCGCGACGATTTCTGCCGACTTTCGCACGCATGACGCGGCACCGGAACCACGTGCGAGCGGCGAACGTTGAGTGAATGTCATGAAAAACGATGGAAGCGGCACATTCGGCATTATCGTCGGCGGCGTCGTCGCAGCGATAGCCGTCATCTTCATTCTCACCGGCGGCGAACTCGGCGGGAAGAAAACCGTCGAAAGCGATCAGGATCTTCCGCCGGTTACGACCACCGACAAGTAACCGGACTTTACCACCAAGGCTGAGGCTCAAATCGTCCCGCCGCCTGCTCCACGACGGCAGCGAGAGCGAACAGCGTTTCCTCATCGAATGGACGGCCTATCAGTTGCAGACCCAAAGGAAGCCCCTGGCTGTCGAGGCCTGCGGGCACCGAAATGCCCGGCAGTCCGGCCATGTTCACCGTCACGGTAAAGATGTCGTTCAGGTACATTTCGACGGGATCGGCACCGCCCTTCTCCCCCAAACCGAACGCGGCTGAAGGCGTCGCGGGTGTGAGCATTGCGTGCACGCCAGCCTTAAAGCAGTCCTCGAAATCCCTCTTGATCAGAGTTCTTACTTTTTGGGCGCGCAGGTAATAGGCATCGTAGTACCCGGCCGACAGGACATATGTGCCGATCATCACCCGCCTTCGCACCTCGTCGCCAAACCCCTTACTGCGCGTGTTTTCATACATATTGGTAATATCGCCGCCCGACACGCGCAGCCCGTAACGAACACCGTCGTAGCGCGCAAGGTTCGACGACGCCTCGGCGGGCGCCACAATGTAGTACGCAGGCAGCGCATATTTTGTGTGCGGCAGCGAAACTTCGACGAGTTCGGCGCCGGCTGTTTTCAGCCACGCGCGGCCGCTCTCCCAGATTTTCTCGATCTCCGCCGGCATTCCGTCAAGGCGATATTCTTTCGGAATTCCGATACGCAGGCCTTTCACCGACTTTCCAACTGCCGTCTCATAGTCCGGCACCGGCAAGTCCGCACACGTCGTGTCTTTCTCGTCCGGCCCCGCCATCGATCGCAGCAGGATCGCCGCGTCGCGCACGCTGCGCGTAAACGGCCCGGCTTGGTCGAGCGACGACGCAAACGCGACAATTCCCCAGCGCGAGCAACGGCCGTAGGTCGGCTTCATGCCGACCGTTCCGGTGAAAGCCGCCGGCTGACGGATCGAGCCCCCGGTATCCGTCCCCGTCGCACCCAGGCACAGTTTCGCAGCGACCGCAGAAGCGGAGCCGCCCGATGACCCGCCCGGCGTCAATGGTGTATTTGAGCCTTTACGTCGCCATGGCGAATGCACCGGTCCGAAATGCGATGTCTCGTTGGACGAGCCCATGGCAAATTCGTCGCAGTTGGTTTTGCCAAGAAGCACTGCGCCATCGCGCCAAAGCTGCGACGTCACCGTCGACTCGTAGGTCGGCACAAAGTTGTCGAGAATATGTGAGCACGCAGTCGAGCGTATGCCGGCCGTACAAAACATGTCCTTGATGGCGAGCGGAACGCCCTCGAGCTGTCCGGCATTACCCGATGCAATGCGCGCATCCGATGCCTTCGCCATGTCGGCGGCACGTTCCGGCGTTTCCAGTACAAACGCATTGAGCGGGCGCGCCTTCTCAATCGCAGAGACGTGCGCGGCGGTCAGCTCACGGGCGGAAAAGGATTTCTTCTTCAGCCCGTCCCGCGCTTCCGCCAAACTCAACGAAGTGAATTCGGTCACGGTGCCGGCTCATCCACCGTTCGTTGCACGCGCAGTGCCGAGCTCGGCTCCGCCTCTTCAGCGCCCGGCTCGCATGTAAAGGACGGATCCTCGACGGCGATGCTTTTCTTCGCGGCATTTCGTTCCGCTTCGAGGGCGTCGACCATTGCCCAATATCCGAGTTCACAGGCGATGCACATCGGCTACTCCGTCATGGCCTGGCTTGTGGAATGATCCGCTTCGCGCATCATTCCACCACCTTTGGTACCAAAAAGAAGTTTTCTTCGCTCATCGGCGCATTCTTGACGACGTCCTTGGCGATACCGCCATCGGTCACGACGTCGGCGCGCTTCTTCATCGCCATAGGGGTGACCGACGTCATCGGTTCGATCCCCTCTACGTTCACCTCGCCGAGCTGTTCGACGAAGGAGAGCATGGCGTTCAACTCACCCTTGAGGTGGTCGATCTCCTCCTCCGCCACGGCGATGCGGGCGAGGTGCGCGATGCGGCGTACGGTATCGGCGTCGACAGCCATCGAAAATTCCGGAAATCCAACAACCTTCGCCAGCCTATAGCAGAGCGTCTTTCATCGCGACAACCGGGTCGCCGCCTGCGGCGGCTTTTGCGGCAGCAGATCAAGTGCTTCGGCAGCCAATATCCGGATCAGTTGGCCAGCCGGCATCTCGCGACCAAGGGCGGCGGCCTGCCCGGCGAACATGGGAGAAAAGTCGCCCGAGCCTTGTGCCTGGGCCTTTGCATGCAAGGGCGCCAACGCACCGCTGGCGAGCGGAAATTCCGGCACGATGTCGCTGACAGGCCCGAGCTCGCGGATGGCCCGGTTCACCAGCCCTCGCGCCAGCCGGCCGCTGAATACGTTGGTGACGACGGTGCTGTCGTCGCGAGCGGCTCGCAGCGCCGCCCTGTGCGGCGGCAATATTTTCGCCTCCGGGCAGAACAGAAGCGCCGTTCCGATCTGAATTGCGGCGGCACCAAGCGTCAACGCCGCCGCCATGGTGCGTGCGTCTGCAATACCACCGGTCGCGATCACCGGCACCTTGACCGCATCGACCACCTGCGGGAGCAGCGCAAACAATCCGACCTGGGTGGCCGGGTCTGTGCTCAGGAACATCCCACGATGGCCTCCCGCCTCAACGCCTTGCGCGATGATGGCGTCACAGCCGTTCGTTTCCAGGAATCTTGCTTCGTCGACCGTCGTAGCGGAACAAATAATTTTGCATCCCGCAGCCTTGACCCTCGCCATCAATTCTTTTTCAGGCAGGCCATAGTGAAAGCTCACGACCGCGGGCCTTGTCTCTTCGACGATTGCGCAACTGGCTGCGTCAAATGGCTTGCGCGCCGAGTCTGCGACGGGCGTGGCCGGATCAATGCCGAACTCGAGATAGTACGGCTTGAGTCGTTCCCGCCACGCGTGCTCGCGCGCATTGCTTGGCATCGGCATCTTGTGCGCGAGAAAATTGAGATTGAGCGGCCTGTCGCCGGCTGCCGCGCGAAATTGCTCGACCTGTGCGCGAACCTGCTCGCCGCTCAGCATGCCGGCCGGCAGGGCTCCGAGCCCACCCGCCTTTGCGACCGCAATCGCGAGCTCGGCATCCGATGCTCCCGCCATTGGCGCCTGGAGGATCGGGACGTCGATCGCAAAAAGATCCAGAAGCGTTCGGTCCGGCCACATCGGCTTGTTCCAATTGCTGCGCCGGCAGCGACGTTAGCGCTTTCAACCCAGCATATGAATTCGCGAGCGATTAACGGCGGCTGCTACGGCGGCGAAGGATGTCGTGTAAGGTAGAGGCTAACCGGCATGGAACGGGCTACAATCAGCAATGCCAATTCGAACCCACGACCGCTATCCTTACTCTCCAATCTCGTCCCGGCCGGTCTACGACTGGCCCGGCGGCAAGCGCCTCGCCGTCTACATCGGCCTTAACCTCGAGTGGTTCTCTTTTGGCGAAGGGCTGGGCGCGGAGCTGGCGCCGGGCGGACCACAGCCCGATGTTCTCAACTACGCCTGGCGCGACTACGGCAATCGTGTCGGTGTCTTTCGTCTGGCGGAGCTCTTTGCCGATCTGAAATTGCCGGTATCGCTTCTGGTCAATGCAGAAATGTATCGCCACGCACCGCAGGCGGTCGCCGCATTCCGCGACGTCGAGATCATCGGGCACGGCCGGACAAATTCAGAGCGTCAGGGCACCCTGACCGAGGCGGAAGAGCTTACGCTTATTGGCGAAACGACAGCTGCGATCGAAAAGCACTCCGGCAAGCGTCCGCAGGGTTGGCTGGGGCCCTGGATTTCGCAGTCTCCGCTCACCCCGGATCTTCTGCAGGAGGCCGGCTATCGCTACCTGCTTGACTGGTGCCATGACGACCAGCCCGTCTGGATGAAGACCCGCCAGGGCCGCATCTTGTCGATACCCTACCCGCAGGAGCTCAACGACATTCCCCAGATCGTCGCACGCAAGCGTGAGGGATCCGATTTCGCCGCCATGATTGTGGACGCCTTCGACGTGATGCAGCACGAAAGCAGAAAGCGACCCTTGGTCATGGCGATAGCATTGCATGCGTACGTCGTCGGCTGGCCGCACCGGTTCAAGCATCTTGCGTACGCCCTCAAGCATATGGTGGACCGGGCAGAGTCGAGTGTGTGGTTCACCACGGCCGGTAACATCGCCGCTCACGCAGAGAGACTTCCGTCCGGAACGGTCCCGTAAGGCAGCGCCGTTGGCGGCTTGAGAGCCTCGTGGTAGCGCTTGGGGATGTCGGTCATTCTGCCGCTCACCGAGGCTGCTTCACATTTTCCGCCGCGCGGCGTTCTGATGGGCATTGACCTCGGAACGAAGACTATCGGCGTTGCCGGAAGCGACCCCGATCGCAGGCTTGCAACCGGTATCGAGACCATTGCGCGGAAAAACTTCTCTACCGACGCACAGCGGCTGCTGGCGCTCGCAGCCGAGCGCTCAGCAGTCGGATTCGTGTTGGGTCTCCCCATCAATATGGATGGAAGCGAAGGCCCCCGCGCGCAGTCGACTCGAGCTTTCGCGCGCAATTTTGGCAAGCTTACCGACCTGCCGATCGCGTTTTGGGATGAGCGTCTCTCGACCGCCGCCGTCGAGCGGCAACTGATAGAAGCGGATGTCAGCCGCAAAAAGCGCGCCGCGGTGATCGATCAGCATGCGGCGGCGTTTATCCTGCAGGGCGCGCTCGACCGCCTGGCACGCATCTAAAAAAGAAGCCGCCCCGAAGAGCGGCTTCCCAATTCCTGGCAACGAGAACTAGCGCTGAGACTCGATCGCGAAGTTGTTCGTGCTGTGCTCGTCCTGCCATCTTGGATAGTACCGATACCTCGGCGCCGGCGCGTAAGCGTAGCTGTCATAGCCGTAAGAATCGTACACGTAGCCAGGCGAATAGGCATAGGCGGGTTCGTCATAGTACGCGTAGCCGCCGTAGTAGCCGCCGTTATAGGCGGAGCTGGCCACTGCTGCACCCGCAATTGCGCCCACGCCGAAACCGATCGCGGCCGCGTTACGCCCGTGCCGCGCTTCACTTGGTGTCGCTGCCGCAAGCGCTATCGCGCCCGTCAACGCCACCGCAGCGGTGTATTTGATCAACATCTTCATTTTAGTCTCCTTCCGTGTCGGCTTTGTCGCATCGGAAGGAAACCCGGGAACATGAAGACTGGTTCCTGAGGTATGCAATTCTTGCAGTAACAAAATCACGTGCCCGTTCACGAAAATTTGGAGGAACCGAGCAAACAACCGAAAAAAAGGCGGGCCCGCCGGGCCCGCCCCGCTCACGGCCTTCTTACCATTCCGGATTGTATGTCGGATCGAGCGATGGATCGCTCACCAGCGGATTGGCGCAGGAGCCCCTGTAGCCGTAGGGGCGGCTGGAGTCGGTTGCGATCCAGCACTGCCCATAGCGCGGGCCGGCGTACATCTGCTGCGGAACAGAGGCATAGCTCGAGTCGGCCGACTGAAGTTGATAGGCCGTTGCGTTCATCGCCTTTTTAGCGTCCCGCGACACCGCCGGTGTAACGGCGGCGCCGCTCAAAATGACGATCCCGGCAATTGCGATGGCATACGCGAAGAAGGTTTTCTTCTGCATCGTGCTCTCCATTTTGCCCAGCCCGGTTGATTGGCTCAGAGAATTCGAGGGAGGTCCGCAAAATGCGCCCCCACGGCTGGCAGGAGCGTGGCCGCAATCGTGCTTACAGGGTGTTAAGGAAAGGCCGCCCGGCCCCGCAGCGCTGTCGCTAAATTTGACTCGAAGATGCCGCAAATCGGAGGGGTTCGTGGCATGCAAGCGGCCTATTAACGATCGCCGTGAGGACTTGTGAATCGGCGCGTGGCGCCCTTGCCGGGGCAGCGGGTTGCGCCTATAGGTCTTGCTTTAATGACCATTGCGCCGAAACCCTCATTCGTCCTCAGCAGACGGCACTTGTTGGGGATCGAGGGGCTTTCCCAAAACGACATTTCTGGCCTCCTCGATCTTGCCGAGGAATTCGTCGAACTCAATCGTCAGGTCGAAAAGAAGCGCACCTCGCTGCGCGGTCGTACCCAGATAAACCTGTTTTTTGAGGTCTCGACCCGGACCCAGGCCTCTTTCGAGCTCGCGGGCAAGCGCTTGGGCGCCGACGTGATGAACATGTCCACCAGCTCGTCCTCCATGCGCAAGGGCGAAACCCTGATCGATACCGCGATCACGCTCAACGCTATGCACCCGGACATTATCGTAGTGCGCCATCACGCCTCCGGGGCGGTCGAGTTGCTGGCACGAAAAGTCGATTGCTCCGTTATCAATGCCGGAGACGGATCGCACGAGCACCCTACGCAGGCCTTGCTCGATGCGCTGACAATCCGCCGCAATAAGGGCCGCATCGAAGGGTTGCTCGTTGCGATCTGCGGCGACATCCTTCATTCGCGTGTAGCTCGTTCCAACATCATCCTGCTCAACGCCATGGGGGCGCGCGTCCGCGTCGTCGCGCCTTCGACGCTCTTGCCGCCCGGTGTCGAACGTTTTGGCGTCGAGGTGGCGCGCGACATGCGCGAAGGTCTCGCCGGTGCAGACATCGTGATGATGTTGCGGCTTCAAAAAGAGCGAATGAACGGCTCGTACGTGCCGTCGATGTCCGAGTATTTCCAGTACTACGGTCTCGACGAAAAGAAGCTTGCCTATGCGAAGCCGGGCGCTCTCGTCATGCACCCGGGTCCGATGAACCGCGGTGTCGAGATCGACTCCATTGTCGCAGACGGCGCGCAGTCGCTTATCCGCGAGCAAGTCGAAATGGGCGTCGCGGTGCGCATGGCGGTGCTCGAAGCGCTCTCACGAAATCTACCGAACGCATGACGATGATGTTGTCCGACCGCCGCCCGATCCTGCTCGCCAACGCCCGGATCGTCGATCCGTCGCGCGATCTCGATATCGTCGGCGACCTGCTGATCGCCGACGGCGTGGTGCGCGAAGCAAAGAAAGGCATCGGCGCTGCCGGAGTGCCGGAAGGCACCGACGTGATCGACTGCCGCGGCAAGCTCGTCGCTCCCGGCTTGATCGACATGCGCGCCTTCATCGGCGAGCCGGGCGAAGCCAGCCGGGAAACGCTTGCTTCGGCCAGCCAGGCGGCCGCAGCCGGTGGTGTCACGACGATCATCTGCCAACCGGATACGTCGCCGGCAATCGACAATCCTGCAACCGTCGACTACGTCCTTCGGCGCGCGCGCGATACGGGCATTGTCCACGTTCATCCTATGGCCGCGATCACCAAAGGCCTCGAAGGCAAGGAAATGACGGAGATCGGCCTCCTCAAGGCGGCCGGAGCCGTAGCGTTTACTGACGGCGTCAAGAGCGTCACCAACGCTCAGGTCATGCGCCGCGCCCTCACCTACGCTGGCGACTTCGATGCTTTGATCGTGCATCACGTCGAAGATCCAAATCTGGTCGGCGACGGCGTGATGAACGAAGGCGAATTCGCCGCCAGGCTTGGCCTGCTCGGAATTCCCAAGGCTGCCGAAACGATCATGCTCGAGCGCGATGTACGTCTCGTCGCATTGTCAGGCGGCCGCTATCACGCGGCCTCTGTCACCTGCGCGGAGACGCTGGATGTTTTGCGCCGGGCAAAAGACGCGGGCCTCAACGTCACTTCCTCGGCTTCAATCAACCATCTCACGCTCAATGAGATCGATATTGGCCCATACCGCACGTTCCTGAAACTGTCGCCCCCATTGCGTGCCGAGGACGACCGAAAATTGCTGGTCCAGGCCGTCGCCAATGGCCTCGTGGATGTGGTGGTATCGGATCACAATCCGCAGGACGTGGAGACAAAACGTCTGCCTTTTGCAGAGGCTACGCCGGGCGCGATCGGTCTCGAAACAATGCTGAGCGCCGGATTGCGTCTCGTCCATAGCGGCGAGATTGAGTTGATGGCCCTGTTGCGCGCGATGTCGACGCGCCCGGCGGAGTTGCTGGGCCTTCCCGGCGGCACGCTCAGAAGCGGCGCGCCTGCCGACGTCATTGTTGTTGATACCGAGCTCCCCTGGGTCCTTGACCCAAATGAGCTCAAGTCAAAGTGCAAGAACACGCCCTTCGACGAAGCACGATTCACCGGCCGTGTTGTCCGCACGATAGTCGCCGGGCGAACTGTCTACGAGTACGTATGACCGCCGCTTTTGCCTTCGTTTTCGGGTACCTGCTCGGCTCGATCCCGTTTGGCCTCCTGCTCACCCGCGCGGCCGGCGGCCCCGATATCAGAGCGATTGGTTCGGGCAATATCGGCGCAACCAACGTTTTGCGCACCGGCAACAAGGTCCTCGCCGCGGCGACGTTGCTCTGCGACATGCTCAAAGGCACCATCGCTGTCCTCGCCGCGGCGCGTTACGGCGCTGATCCAGCGCTTGCGGCCGCACTTGGCGCGTTCCTCGGCCATCTCTTTCCGGTGTGGCTCAAATTCAAAGGCGGCAAAGGGGTCGCCACTTTTATTGGCCTGCTTATCGGACTCCATTGGCCGGCGGCATTGTTGTTCTGCATCGTGTGGCTGGTCGTTGCTGCCGTCACCCGCTATTCCTCCCTCGCGGCTCTCGTCGCGAGCGCGCTTACACCATTCGCACTCTGGTATTTCGCCTTGCCCAGTGTCGCGGCGCTATTGTTGTTGCTCACCGTTTTGTTGTGGTTCATGCACCGCACGAACATCGCGCGCCTTCTGAACGGCAGCGAAGGAAAAATCGGCGCGAAAGCGTCCACCGCCAACTAAACCAACGGTTGTGCTGCCGCTAAAACGGTTGTAGTGCTGCGCCATGAACATGGGCGGGCGGCACGTTGACCAGGCAACAGCAGCTAAGTGACACCGAGCGGCTCGATTGGCTCCGCCTCATTCGAACGGACAGGGTGGGTCCTCGAACGTTTCAGGATCTGATCCAGCACTTCGGAAGCGCTCACGCTGCGTTGGCGGCACTTCCCGACCTGGCGCGCCGTGGAGGGTCAGCATCCTCGCCACGCATTTTCACGCGCGAACAGGCCGCGGCGGAACTGAAGGCCGCACGTGCACGGAGCGTCCAATACGTTGCGATAGGCGAGCCTGGCTATCCTTTGCGCCTGCAGATGATCGACGACGCGCCTCCGTTGATCGGCGTCCGTGGAAATCCTGACGTCTTCGTGCGGCCGCAAATCGCGATCGTCGGATCCCGCAACGCTTCTGCCGCTGGCGTGAAATTCGCCGACCGAATGGCGCGTGATCTCGGTGCTGCGGGAATCGCCGTCGTCTCCGGTCTCGCGCGCGGCATCGATGCGGCAGCACACCGCGCCAGCCTGCAAACCGGCACGATCGCCGTTCTCGCCGGTGGCCATGACTGTATCTATCCGGCCGAGCACGTTGAATTGGTCGAGGCTCTGGTAGTCGACGGCGCCGCTATTTCTGAGATGCCGCTTGCGTGGGAGCCGCGCGCCCACGACTTTCCGCGTCGTAACCGGTTAATTTCCGGTCTTTCGATCGGCGTCATCATCGTGGAAGCCGCTCGGCGGTCGGGCTCCCTTATCACGGCCCGGCTGGCCGGAGAACAGGGCCGCGAGGTCTTTGCGGTGCCCGGCTCTCCCCTTGACCCACGTTGTGAAGGAGCAAACGGATTGCTCAAGCAGGGAGCTATTCCGGTGACCGAGGCCTCTGATGTGATCGCCGCTATTGAGCCGATCCTCGGGCGTGGCATCCAAATCGCCGAAGTACGCGAGCCCGCGCAGGACACGCTGCAGAAAAATGCCGAGCCTCGCGCCGACGACTGCAACCGGATCGTTTCACTTCTCGGGCCGACGCCTGTCTCGATCGATGATTTGGTGCGCCTTGCGCAGACCACGCCGGCGATCGTGCGTGCTGCCCTGCTGGAACTCGAAATTGCCGGACGGATTGAACATCATGGCGCGGGGTTGGTGTCATTGCTGTAACGTGCGATACCCCCCAATTGTCATGTTCATCCGATTTTACCTGGCCGTGGCGGCCATACTGATAGTTCTGGCGGCGCCATCGCGGGGCCAGGAACAACCCGTTTCGACTTTTCTCAACGAGCTGTGGGCCGATGCACAGGCAAAAGGCATCAGCCGCGCCACCTTCGATGCCGCCACGAAAGCATTCACTCCCGATCCGCGGGTGATTGCGGCGACACGGCGCCAGCCGGAATACGGCAAACCCGTCGGCGATTACGTTAATGCCATTGTGTCGAAACGACGCATCGCGGACGCGCAGCTCAAGGGCCGCGAATGGGCAAAGACTTTCGATGCCGTCGAAAAGAAGTTTCAGGTCGAACGCTGGGTGCTGCTTGCCTTGTGGGGCATGGAATCGGACTTCGGGTCAGAAAAAGATCGTTGGGACGTTTTCCGGTCGCTAGCCACTCTCGCCTATGTGAAATACCGCGATCCCTATTTTCGCAACGAGCTGATTGTGGCAATGCGCATCATGCAGGACAATCGCATCGCCCGCGACAAGATGGTCAGCTCATGGGCCGGAGCCATGGGCCAAACCCAGTTCATGCCGTCGAACTTCGTCGACTATGCGATCGATTTTTCCGGCGACGGGCGCGCCGACATCTGGGGCAACGTTGCGGATGTGCTTGCGTCGACTGCCAACTACCTGCGCAAGTGGAAATGGAATCCGGCGCTTCCCTGGGGCTTCGAGGTTCTCGTGCCAGACGGATTCGATTACATGCGCAGCCGCGCGAGTTTCGCGGAGTGGCAGGCGCTCGGCGTCCGCCGCGCCGACGGCAAGGCGTTCCCCAATTCCGGACAGGGCATCATCTTCTTCCCAAGCGGCGCGGGCGGTCCGGGCTTCATCGTCACGGAAAATTTCGCTGTGCTGAAGGAGTACAACAACTCCGATGCCTACGCGATTGCCGTCGGTCACCTCGCCGACCGAATCCACGGCGGCGATCTGATCAAGACGCCCTGGCCCAAGGATGATCGTCAGCTTTCACGTGATGCGCGCGTCGCCTTGCAGAAGAGGCTCGCAGCGCTCGGCTACAAAGTGAACGAGTTTGAGGGTCATATCGACTTTGATTTGCGCGACAATATTCGCGCCGAGCAGAAAAAGTTGGGGATGCTCCCGGACGGCAATCCGACGCCTGCCTTGCTCGAAAAGCTCGGCGTCTCCCCTCGGTTTTAGGTCGCGCTGTTGGACAACTGCCCTTAAAACGTGTATCTATTCATAAATACACGTTGTACTTGCTGTCTCTTTCGCGCCCTATTTGGCTGGTCTGACACGCGTACTTAACCCGCGTATTTGACAGTAGGGGCCACCTTCCCCATGTTCCGGGCCAAACATGCGGTCGATTCCGCCTTGATTCTCAACAGGCCTGGCGGCTAACCCATTGGGTTTTCATGAATATTGTCGTAGTCGAGTCGCCGTCCAAGGCGAAGACGATCAATAAGTACCTCGGCTCCGACTACGAGGTTCTGGCCTCATTTGGCCACATCCGGGACCTGCCCCCCAAGGATGGCTCCGTCGATCCCGACAACGATTTCCACATGCTTTGGGAGGTCGACGCCAGGTCGAACCAACGGCTCAATGATATCGCGCGGGCGCTCAAGGGCGCCGACAAGCTGATCCTCGCCACCGACCCGGATCGCGAAGGCGAAGCGATCTCGTGGCACGTGCTTGAGGTACTGAAGGAAAAGAAGGCGCTCAAGGATCACAAGATCGAACGCGTCGTGTTCAACGCAATCACCAAGCAGGCGGTGATCGATGCGATGAAGCATCCGCGCGTCATCGACGCCGCTTTGGTTGATGCCTACCTCGCGCGCCGCGCCCTGGACTATCTTGTCGGCTTCACCCTCTCGCCGGTGCTGTGGCGGAAACTGCCGGGTGCACGCTCGGCCGGACGCGTGCAATCGGTCGCACTTCGGCTTGTTTGCGATCGCGAACTCGAAATCGAGAAATTCGTCGCGAAAGAATACTGGTCGATCCTCGCCAAGCTCGCGACGCCGCGCAACGAAGTGTTCGAAGCGCGCCTGGTCGGCGCAGACGGACAGAAGATCCAGCGTCTTGACATCGGCTCCGGCGCCGAGGCCGAAGCATTCACCCGGGACCTCGAGAACGCCACCTTCAAGGTGACGTCGGTGGAGGCAAAGCCCGCACGGCGCAATCCGCCGCCGCCCTTCACCACCTCGACTATGCAGCAGGAGGCCAGCCGAAAGCTCGGCTTTGCTCCGGCAGTCGCCATGCGTCTTGCCCAGCGGCTCTACGAAGGCGTGGAGATCGACGGCGAAGCGACCGGCTTGATTACGTATATGCGTACTGATGGCATCGACATGGCGCCGGAAGCCATTGCGGACATCCGCGCGATGCTTGGTCGCAACTATGGCAAGGAATACGTCCCTGCTTCGCCACGCGAGTATCACAACAAATCCAAGAACGCGCAGGAGGCGCACGAAGCGGTGCGCCCGACCAGCGCGAGCCGCACGCCTGCGGAAGTCGCAAAATATGTCGATCGCGATCAGGCGCGGCTCTACGAGTTGATCTGGAACCGCGCGGTCGCAAGCCAGATGGAATCCGCGGAACTCGAGCGCACCACCGTCGACATTGTTGCGAAGGCGGGCTCACGCAACATCGAGCTTCGCGCCTCCGGCCAGGTGGTGAAATTCGACGGCTTCCTCACACTTTATCAGGAAGGCCAGGACGAAACGCCGGATGACGACGAATCGCGGCGCCTGCCTGCGATGTCGGAGGGCGAAACGCTCAGCAAGCAGGCGATCGAATCTTCGCAGCACTTCACCGAGCCGCCGCCGCGATTCTCGGAAGCGGCCCTGGTGAAGCGCATGGAAGAGCTCGGCATCGGCCGGCCTTCCACCTATGCCTCCATCCTCCAGGTCCTGCAGGATCGCGGCTATGTGCGGATCGACAAGAAACGTCTCATTCCTGAAGACAAAGGCCGCGTCGTCGTCGCCTTTCTCGAGAGCTTCTTCGCACGCTACGTCGAATACGATTTCACCGCGAGCCTCGAGGAAAAGCTCGACGAAATTTCGGCGGGCAATATCGACTGGCGTGCAGTGCTCGCCGAGTTCTGGGCGGACTTCGTCGGCGCCGTCAACGACATCAAGGAAGTGCGCAACCGCGTCGTGCTCGACGCGCTTAACGACCTGCTTGAGCCACATATTTTTCCCGAGCGCACCGACGGCAAACCCCGCCGCCAATGCCCGCAATGCGAGACCGGCCAACTGTCACTGAAGACCGGACGCTTCGGGGCTTTCGTCGGTTGCTCGAACTATCCGGACTGCAATTTCACGCGCCAAATCACACCGAGCGCCGACGGGATCCAGGGCAAGAAGGTCCTCGGTGAAGATCCCGCTACGGGGTTGGAAGTAACCCTGCGCGGAGGCCGCTACGGGCCCTACCTGCAGCTTGGCGAGCAGATCAAGCCACCGAAACCGAAAAGGGGCGAGAAAAAACCGGAGGTGGAGAAACCCAAGCGCGCCGGTGTTCCGAAAGGCGTGTCGCCGGATGATATCGATCTGGAGAAGGCGCTCGGCCTTCTGTCGCTGCCGCGCGAAATCGGATTGTCGCCGGAAGACGGAGAGCCGATCGTTGCAGGCATTGGGCGCTTCGGCTCATACGTGAAGCACGGCAAGATCTACGCTAACCTCGAAGACGGCGACGATGTTCTGACAATCGGCCTCAACCGCGCCGTCACCTTGATCGCCGAGAAAAAGGCCAACCCCAAGAAGGGGCGCCGGTTCGGCGCCGATCCTGGCAAGGTCTTGGGCGAACATCCCGACCAAGGCGGCCCGGTTGTCGTGAAGAATGGCCGCTATGGGCCCTATGTGAGCCACAACGGCATCAACGCCACGATCACCGGTGACAGAACACCGGAGACAATCACACTCACCGAGGCCGTCGTCCTGCTGGACGCTCGCGCCGACCAGCTCAGCTCTCAGCCGCGGCGGGCGGCCGGCCGCAAAAAGGCCGGCGAGCCATCGGAAGCCCCAAAAGGCCGCAACAAAAAGACGGCGGAACCCGCAGACAAGGCCGAAAAATCAGCAAAGCCGCGCAAGAAGCCGGCAAAGAAGGCCGCAAAATTCACCGCTGCCGAATAGCTGGCGAATACCGGCTTGCCTGACTACATTTGATTCAACAGCGCCGTTTTGGCGCAGGACTGTCTATTTTGAATAAGAAATCCAAACGAACACCTTCCCTCCCTTCCAAAGCCGAAATACTCGCCTTCATCGGCAATCAACCCGGAAAAGTCGGCACCCGCGAGATTGCACGTGCGTTCGGACTGAAAAACGCGCTGCGCGCGGATCTTAAGCGCCTGCTGCGCGATATGGCCGACGAGGGCTCCGTCGAGAAACGACGGAAGAAACTGCATCATCCGGGTGCCCTGCCCTCGACCGTGCTCGCAGATGTGACAGCGCGCGACAACGACGGCGATCTGATCGCAAGGCCCGACGAATGGGACGAGGACGCACACGGACCCGCCCCCAAGATCCGTATCTCCGTTCCACGCAAACCGCGACCTGGCGAAGCTGCAGGTCTCGGCGATCGCGTGCTGCTCCGCGTCGATGAGACGGAAGAAGACGACGGGATTCGCCATCGTGGCCACGTCATCAAGATTATCGATCGTCCCAAGCACCGTGTGCTGGGAATCTTCCGAAAGATCGCGCACGGCGACGGCCGGCTGGAGCCGGTCGACAAGAAAATGCTCGGCAAGGTGCTGGCGATACCTGCCGGCGCCTCTGCCGATGCCCAGGATGGAGACCTGGTCGCGGTCGAAACCTTCCGCGCGCCACGTCTCGGCCTGCCGACCGGCCGCGTAGTCGAACGACTGGGATCGCTTAAGAGCGAGCGCGCCGTCAGCCTCATTGCCATTCACGCGCACGGGATCCCGTCCGTTTTCCGGCGCGACACACAGCAGGAGGCCGACGCCGCCACACCAGCGACGCTCGCCGGCCGCGAGGACTGGCGGCACGTGCCGCTCGTCACGATCGACCCGCCTGATGCCAAGGACCACGACGATGCAGTGCAGGCCGAGCCTGACACGGCGCCAAACAATCGTGGAGGGTTTATCGTCAACGTGGCTATTGCCGACGTCGCCTACTACGTGCGGCCGGGCTCGGCCCTTGACCGCGAAGCGCTCACGCGTGGCAATTCCGTGTACTTTCCCGACCGTGTCGTGCCGATGCTGCCGGAGCGGATCTCGAATGACCTCTGCTCGTTACGCCCGCATGAAGACCGCGCGGCGATAGCTGTGCGGATGGTGATCGGTGCCGACGGCCGCAAACGATCGCACACGTTCCACCGGATCATGATGCGTTCGGCGGCACGCCTGGCCTACCAGCAGGCACAATTGGCAATCGGCGGCCGCATTGATGAGGACACGCAACCCCTTGTCGAACCGGTTCTCCGTCCCCTTTATGCCGCTTACGAGGTAATGAAACGGGCGCGGGCCGAACGACAGCCACTCGACCTCGACCTCCCGGAACGCAAGATCCTCCTAAAAGCCGACGGCACAGTCGACCGCGTGATAACGCCAGAGCGGCTGGAAGCCCATCGTCTGATCGAAGAATTCATGATCCTGGCGAACGTCGCCGCCGCCGAAACCCTGGAGCGCGCACGCGTGCCGCTCATCTACCGGGTGCACGACGAGCCGGCGATGGAGAAAGTGCAGGCGCTGCGCGAATTCCTTGCCACGCTTGACATCCCCTTCGCCAAAGGTGGCGTACTCAAGCCCGAAGCGTTCAATCGAATTTTGGCGCGCGTAAAAGGCCGCGATGCCGAGCAACTCGTCAACGAAGTAGTTTTGCGTACACAGGCCCAGGCCGAATATTCCGCCGAGAACTACGGGCACTTCGGGCTGAATCTGCGCCGCTACGCACACTTTACGTCGCCAATCCGCCGCTACGCGGATCTGGTCGTCCATCGCGGCCTCATTCGCGCGCTCAAGCTCGGCCATGACGGTTTGCCCGACGGAGTGGAGCAGAAAGCTCTGGCGGAGGTCGCCGCGCAGATTTCCGCCACGGAGCGGCGCGCAATGCTGGCCGAACGAGAGACCAACGACCGGCTGATCGCACATTTTCTCGCCGATCGGATCGGCGCGAGCTTCGAAGGCCGCATCTCCGGCGTCACACGTGCGGGCCTTTTCGTGAAACTGCGCGAAACCGGCGCCGATGGGTTCGTCCCAGCCCGTACCATCGGTGACGAATATTTCCGGTACGACGAAACAGGCCACGCCATGGTTGGTTCGCGTTCCGGCGAAACCTACAGGCTGGGCGACCCCGTGACAGTAAAACTGGTCGAAGCAGCGCCCGTCGCCGGCGCGCTGCGCTTCGAACTTCTTTCGGAAGGCCGGTCTGGCCGGCCGCTCCCCCGGCCGAAACACGAGCGACATTATCATCGCCCGCAGGGCAAGCATCGGAAGGCACGATGACAAAGGATCTCGGAAAACTTTGGGCCGAGCGGATGACGAAGTCGGAGCGCGACCAGTCATTTTCCGATAGCGAGCCGCGCGATGCAGCAACACTGATGCTGATCGACCGGTCCGGTGCGAAGCCAAAGGTCCTCCTGGGTCGCCGGCATGCCGGTCATAAATTCATGCCGGGAAAGTTCGTTTTTCCGGGCGGCAGGATCGAGCCGCCCGATCGAAAGATGCCCGCGATCAGCGAGTTGCATCCGGATGCTCAGAGAAAGCTTCTGGAGAGAGTGGTCGAGCCGAATGCCAAATTTGCGCGTGCGTTCGCGCTGGCCGCTGTGCGCGAGACGGCCGAGGAGACCGGTCTCCTGCTTGGCGTCAAGCGTGACCGTGCGCCGGAAGTGCCGGGTGAGATCTGGACGGAATTCGCCAAGGCGAATGTTCACCCCGACCTGGGTCAAATCCATTTCATCGCGCGCGCGGTGACGCCGCCGCGGCGGCCTCGCCGTTTCGACACGCGTTTTTTGACGGCAGACGCCTCCGCCGTTGCGCATACGATCGAGGGCGTGGTCGGCCCGGACTCCGAGCTGGTTGAGCTTGCCTGGGTGCCGATCGAGGAGGCCACCCACCTCGACATGCCGACGATCACCGGCATCATTCTCGAAGAATTGCTGGCCCGCGTGGAGGCAGGCATGGGGCATGACCTCCCGGTCCCCTACTATTATATGATCGACCAACAGTTCATTCGGGAACTGCTGTAAATGCCGCAAAAGCGGCACTTTTCTTGACTTTTTGCGCTTCGGCGCTAGTTTCCGCGCCAACGCCGCCATCACAGCTCAAGTTAAAAGGTAAATTCCATGGCTAAGGCCATCAGTCTCAAGATCAAACTCGTTTCAAGCGCCGGCACGGGTCACTACTACGTAACGCGCAAGAATTCGCGCACGCAGACCGACAAGATGAAAAAGAAAAAGTACGACCCGATCGCCAAGAAGCACGTCGAGTACTCTGAATCCAAGATCAAGTAGTCGCGGGAGCAGTCCGATGCTTCGCACGGTTTTTGCTGCTCTGCTGCTGATCCCGCTCGCCTGCCTGCCCGCTGGTGCTGCCGAAAAGCACAAGCTCGCGCTGCAGATCAGCGACAATGATCCGGCGAAAATGAATGCGGTCCTCAACGTCGCCGCGAATGTGTCGAAGTACTATTCGGACAAAGGCGAAGAAATCGATATTCAGATCGTCGCCTTCAATGCCGGTCTTCACATGTTGCGAGACGACACCTCACCGGTAAAGCCGCGGTTGAAGTCCTTCAAGCAAGGCATGCCGAACGTGTCGTTCATGGCCTGCGAGAACACGCTCGAGGCGATGACGCGCAACGAAGGCAAGGAGCCGCCGCTCGTCGAAAATGCCGAGCGCGTCAAGGCGGGCGTCGTCACCCTGATTGAGCTCGGAGAAAAGGGCTGGACGATCGTCCGCCCCTGAGCGTCACGAAATCTTCGCGCAGTGGTGGCCGGCCGGAAGCGGCGGCTTGAGGAGGCCACTCGCACCGCTCCCGAGCCGGCCGAACCCCACGGACCCAGGAGATGCGGCGGACCTGAGCACTCCGCAGGGTGTCGAAGCTTGCTTGCAATCCCTGACTCACGCGCCGCGTCGCAAAGGGTAGACCAGCCTCACGCGCCTACCAACCAAGCCGGTAAGGCGCTGGGATTCCACGAATACGCGCTCGTCGAAGACTGTGGATAACTCGCGTCGCGGTCGGTGGGATGAAAGCCTTCGTCAGGCGGCGCCCAGAAAATGACGAATGGTCTCGATGAATTTCCCGACTGAGATCGGCTTTGACAAATAGGCCTCGCACCCGCCTTCGCGGATGCGCTCTTCGTCGCCCTTCATGGCAAACGCCGTCACGGCTACGACGGGAATTGCTTTGAGTTCGGGATCATCCTTGAGCCACTTGGTGACCTCCAGCCCGGATACCTCCGGCAACTGTATGTCCATCAAGATCAGGTCGGGCTTGTGCTTGCGGGCGAGATCGAGCGCCTCGATGCCGTTGCGCGTTCCTACCGTCTGGTAACCGTGGGCATCCAGGAGATCGTGAAAGAGCTTCATGTTGAGCTCGTTGTCTTCCACAATCAGGACGGTCTTCGGCATTCTTATTCCGTCCTTTTGCGTCCCGCCATAGTCGGGCATCATCGGCAAGCTAGTGCCGATTTCTTACGG
>Ga0111539_10003403_pt1 | contig 20951 bp, 17 predicted proteins | sample RhiMethybrSRZTD1_FD_79667 | JGI IMG/M metagenome (GOLD analysis project Ga0111539, IMG submission 79667) | Populus rhizosphere microbial communities from Tennessee, USA - Rhizosphere MetaG P. TD hybrid SRZTD1 (version 2) (version 2) | ecosystem: Host-associated > Plants > Roots > Rhizosphere >...
AACGGCCGGAAGTTGCCACTGGCCTGGTCGATCGTGTCATTGAACGACGGCAGCGGATTGGTGTCCGGGATGTCGTCGGCTGTGCCCCTCTTCTTGTCTGGACCGGGCTCCGAATTGTCGTTGCCGCCGAAGTCCGTGAACGTGCCCGGGAACGCCGTGCCCGAGCCACCGCACGCGAACGAGGTCGTCGGATTTGCAGCGAGGGCGCACGCCGAGTAGTCACGGTCGCGCTCCAGCACTGCCTTCGAGTCCTGATACGACACGTACGCGGTAATGTTGCCGCGGCCGTCTTCGGTGCTGACGCCAACAGTCAGCGTGCCCTGCACGCTGTTGCCGTCCGTCACGTTGTCATCCGGCAGGTTGAACTGCGACGGATTGGTCGCATGACGCGCCGCGATGGTGTCGCGCAGCTGCACTGCGCCTGGTCCGCTGAAGTCGTTGTTGTGCTGATAGAGGCTGTACTGGCCGTCGATCTGCACGCCTTCGAAATCCTTCTTCATGATGAAGTTCACGACGCCGGCGACGGCGTCCGAACCGTAAACGGCAGAGGCGCCGCCCGTCAGGACTTCGACGCGCTCGACCAGCGCCGTCGGAATCTGGTTGAGATCAGCGGCAGCAGACGCAGAAGTCACACCACCGTACGGCATACGCCGGCCGTCGATCAGCACCAGGGTGCGCGAGGAGCCGAGGCCGCGCAGGTTCACCGTCGCGGTGCCCGTCGCGCCGTTGGACACCGTGCCGTTCTGGGCAGCGAATGCCTGCGGCAACTGGTTGACCAGGTCTTCGATCTTGGTCACGCCCTGCGTGATCACATCCTCCGACGTCACTTGCGTGACCGGGCTGGTCGTTTCGAGATTCGGCTGCGCAATGCGCGAACCGGTCACGACGACTTCCTGGATGGTTTGATCTGCCGCGTAGGCAGGACCCGCGACGCCGGCGGCAGCGCCCGTCAACAGCGCGTAGCGAACCGCCTTGCGAATAGCAGCACTTGAAGGCCCCATTGTTAGCTCCTAAATGTTGGCATCCCGCCACAAGGAAGCCGTTGCTTGCCGTTGCCCGTCAGCGACACTGCGGCCGTTATGGAGCGCACGACGTGCGCGCGCGTGGCGCTTTGGAGCCTATCCCCTCAATCCTCACCTTCAATCCAAATGTGATGACGCTGCATATGCATGTGACGACGCCGGCCGATCGTGTGGTGAAGTGTCGTCGCATGCTCCTGGCGCGCGCGGAAATCTGCACGCACAATCGATGCCGAAGTGCCCTCTGATGCTGTTGTGACAACGCATGCGGCCCCCCGCATCGTGCCCCTTTTCGGAGTTGTGAATCCCCCAGCGCTCACCTGCTTCGAGCAACTAGTGCGACGCCAGCTGCGCGTGACGGATCTCTTCCTGGATGTCCTTGCGATAGGCCACGCTCGAAATCAGACGGCGTCCGCTGTGCAACGTGAATGCATAGCAGCCGCCTCCGAGTCTCTCGATGAACGCCACCCGCGACAGGTTGATCAACAGCGAGCGTTCAATGCGCAGGAAACCGAGAGGCGCGAGCGCCGTGGAAAGATGCTTCAGTGTGCTGCGAGTGATGTAGCGCTCGGCGTCGGTGTGAACTACCACGTAGTTGCCGTCGGCCTCGATGCATTCGATGAGCGCCGGCTCGATGAAATGCAGTCGTCGCGACTTCTCTGCAAGGAGCCGTGTCCGTGAGCCCGGCGTGTGCTTCTGTCTGTCGAGCGCCGCTCGCAGAGCTGCAGTCATCTGCTCACTCCAGTCCGCAGCCAATGTCTGCGGATGGCGATGTCGCGCCCGGTCGATCGCTGCTTCAAAGCGGGACTCATCGACCGGCTTGGTCAGAAAGTCGAGCGCTTCGACATCGAATGCCTGCACTGCATGCTCACGATGAGCGGTCACCATTATCGTGATGGGCGCCTTGCCGCCGAGCGCCGCCAGCACGTCGAACCCGCTCATGTCCTGCAATTCGACATCGAGCAGTACGAGATCAGGGTGATGCGTCTGAATCGCATGAATGGCTTCCGTGCCGGACGCTGCCTCCGCGGCGATATCGAGATCGCCGCACTGCTCGCAGAGGCGGACGAGGCGGGAGCGCGCCAGGGGCTCGTCATCTGCAATCACGACTCGCATTGCGACTCCCGGACTGCGGGCAGGTCGATGACCGCCTGAAATCGACTCGCCGTCGTGAACTGCGTGACCAGTTTCGCTCCTGCCCCATACAGTATCTCCAGGCGTTCGCGCACGTTGCGCAGTCCGAGGCCGATGCGCTCGCCCTGAGCCATTGGCGACGTGTGACATGTGTTGGTGACGGTCAGGACGAGCTGACTGCCAGGACATGCCACCTCGATGTCGATCTCCACGACGTGCATGCCGCCGCGCGGTCCGTGAACGACCGCGTTCTCAATCAGCGGCAACAGGATCAGCGAGGGCACCTGCGCCGCCGAGCAGTGCGGATCTACCCGAACGCGCCATCGCAGCCGCGTCGGCAAACGGATCTGCTGAATTTGCAGGTATGTTTCGACGTATGCCAGCTCCTCCGAGAGCCGATGTTGCTCGCATTCGCTTGCTCCCAGCGTACGACGCAGCAGGTCGCTGAGCTGCAGGACCAGCCGCTGCGAAGCCTGAGGCTGTGTATCGCTCAGACTTGCGATGCTGTTGAGCGCATTGAACAGGAAGTGTGGATTGAGTTGAGCGCGCAGCACGCTCAGCCGATTCCGTGCGGCGTCTGCCTCTGCACGCAGGCGCGTCAACCGTTCGCGCCGCAGCGAGCGGAAGCTGAGAAGCCCACCCGCTGCGGCGAGGCAAGACAGGTAAAGCGTACTGAATTCCACGATGACTGAAAGCCAGCCATGCCACGAGCGCGGGCCGGTCGGACGAACCGCATTCACCCATGGGCGCAGCGCGACCTCACCGGGGTTGAGCAGGGCTGCGAGCAGATAGACCAGACCGGCCAGCACTCCCACAACGAGGGCTGTTGGTACAGCGACGGCAACTGCAGGGGCCGCGCCGGAATACCGCCACGTCCGCAATATGAGGTAGCCGCCCGCGAGCACGCAGGGCCAGAGCACGACACCCTGAATGACATGTGCCCATACCGGCGGCGCGATGCCCGGGTACCGCAGGCGTTCGAGACCGTAAAAGAATGCCCGACTGAGCATCAGTGCGGTCCAGACTGAAGCCGTTGCCAACACAACCTCTCGCCGCGTGGCTTCGAGTGCAATGGCGGCACGCGTGCTCATACTCGTGCGGGCCCCAACGATGTTCGTAGCAATCGTTGCTTGGCCAGCAGCAACTCTCTTCGAGTAGTGGTGTTGCGCATCGTGATTCCCCAGCGCTTAGACGCTTGAGAGCCGAGGAAGGTTTGCGCGGACACATTCGGACGCGCCGCAACGTCCGGTTTCGACTGTCCGCGAGCTTCAGATCCGCGTTCGGCTGCTGAAAGACTCGGCGACGACCCACGAGCTGGCCGTCAGCACCACAGACACGACGATCTCGCCCCATTGGAAGGCGCTCGGGTGTCCGGTCAGCATCATCGGTACCCACACCAGCAGCGTGATCAGCCCGGTCTGCAACGCCGAGAGAGCAGATGCCATCCGCGCATACACATTGATGAGCACTGCGAGGCCCGCCGCGATGTAGGCACCGCCGGTGAGATACGCCCACGCGACCGGCGCTGGCAGCCAGCCGGGCACCAGCACGGCCGTCTCTTTGAGATAGAGAAAGTGGGCAATGCCGAACGGGATCAAGGCGAGGCCATAGAGCGCTCTCGCGATGCGCAGGCCCTGGTCGCCGGCGACGAAAGCGAGCCGCTGCCTGTCCCAATCATCAGCGAACCGGACGTAGAGAACCCACGCCGCACTCACCATCACCGCGGTCTTGCAGGCTGACCACCAGAACCCGATCGTGAACGAGAGGAGCACGCCCGGCACTCTCAGCAGCAGCAACCAAAGCAGGAGATATCCGAGCAGCACGCGGACAGCGAAGACAGCTGTGCGCTGCCAGAGCAGACCGATGCCGCATGCCAGAGATATGAGCGCGCAGAGATACGCCAGCGCGTCGCGTGCCGGCAGACTCTTGGGGACCGGATCCCAGACCGCCGTGAAGTCGCCTCTGATCAAGCCGAGGATGCCGACGCCGATCAGGGTCGCGGCAAAGACTGCCTGGCTCACGCGTGCGATGTTCATTTTGCGTCATTCCGTTCATGCGAAGTTAAGCCGTCGCCGTCGAACATCGGGAGATGAGTCGGACAGGGAGAGCAACGTGAGACGAGCCGCTGTTCTTGCATTGGTGCTCATCGCGGGTTGTGCGGCGACACCGCTCGAGCCTGGCGCCGCGCTGGTCCGCATCACCCGCACTGAACCGAATGGCGAATGCAAGTTCCTCGGTGAGGTGACCGGGAGTCAGGGCAATTCCTGGTCGGGAGAATATACAACCAACGCGAATCTCGAAACGGGTGCGCGCAACGATCTGAAGAACAAGGCCGCGACGCTTGGCGGCAATCTCGTCGTTCTACTCACGGAGCGCGCGCCTCCGCTTCACCAGTACAACGTCACGCTGAGTGGGAGCGTATATCGCTGCCCACCGTGAAGACAGATCGCGCCCGGCTCACTTGCCGGTGAATACCGGTGGCCGTTTCTCGTTGAAGGCCCGTACGCCTTCGCGGCGATCATCCGTATCCACGAGGTGGTTGTAAGCCTCGATCGCAAATTCCAGGCCGCGATGCAGATCCAGCTGCATGCCCACCCGGATCGCCTTTTTCGCTTGTCGTACGGCCAGCGGCGCATTGCCGGCAATGCGCGCGGCGGTGGTCATTGCCTCATCCAGCAGCCGCTCCGCGCCGACGACGCGATTGACCATCCCCCACTCGCAGGCCTGGTTGGCCGTGAATGTCTCTCCGCAAAGAATCAGCTCCGCGGCTCGACGCGTGCCGACGGCCCGCGGCAGCGTCTGCGTACCACCGGCTCCCGGGATGATGCCGAGCCGCGTCTCCGTCAGCGCGAAACGCGTGCCCTCGGCTGCATAGATGAAATCTGTCGCGAGCGCGATTTCGCAACCGCCGCCGAAGGCGGCGCCATTGACCGCAGCAATGATCGGTATCGGACACTCGAGCATGGCGACGATGGCGCGCTCGATGAGCACATGCTGCGCAGTCCATTGCTCTCGCGTCATGCCCGCGCGCTCCTTGAGATCGCCGCCTGCACAGAAGGCTTTGCTGCCCTCGCCCGTGACGACGATGCAGCGCTGCGTGCCAGGATCCGCGCTCGCTTCCGTGAAGAACTGCAGCAACTCGCGCGCCATCTCGGTATTGATCGCGTTCGCAACTTCAGGGCGTGTGAGATACAGGACACCGACCTGAGCCTGCGGCTGCTCGAAGCGTAGCGTGCGATACGACTGCATGGCGGCCTCCGCGGGTCTGGCTCAGTCCATCACACTCAGCAACATCTCACGAGTCGCTTCGATGGCGCCACGCGTCGCATTCCCTGCCCGCTTCGCGTCGCCCTTTTTCAAGGCGGCGAGCATTTTCTCCCGATAGGACTCGACGCTGAACCCTTTCGGCCGGGGCTTCGCGAGCAGCGCCAGCACCAGCCCGCTGCGCAGCCAGACGCTTTGGATCAGATCGAGCAACACCGGCCGGCGCGCGGCCCGATACACGATGAGCTGGAATTCCTCGGCCCTGCGGTGCTGTTCTTCCCGGTCGATCCCTCTGGCCGTGAGCTTGCTCCACACCTTGTCGAGCTGCGCGAGCTCCGGCGCCGTGATGTTCTGCGCGGCGTACTCGGTGGCAAGCCCTTCGAGCATCGCGCGCAGCTCATATATCTCTGCGAGCAGCTCGCGCGTGATGACCGGCACGTACGGAGTGCCGTTGACGCTGTCGACCGCAAGCACGTTTTGCGCGACGAGGCGCGTCAGTGCTTCGCGCACCGGCGTCGTGCTGATGCCGAGGGCCTTGGCCAGCGTGCGCGTCGGCAGACTCTCCCCGGACTTGAAGGTACCTCGATGCAGCGCCTCACAGATGCGCTCGTAGGCAATCTGCTGCAAGGACGAATAACCGATCTGTTCCAGTTCCACGCGTCGTTTCCTCAAACCGCTGCTTCAGTCGACATAGCCCAGGTCACCCCGCTGCGCCTGCTTGCCCGAACGCAACTGCCGCAGCACCACCTCCAGGTCCCGCAAATAATCGTCGGCGATTTCGCCCGCGAGCGGATCGATGATCAGCTGCACCAGCGGCGGTCGCATCGTACCCATGCACGGCCAACCGGCCTGCGTCAGTGCACCGACAACCGCCTCGGCGGACAGTTCGCCGGTCTCGAACAGCAGGATGCTGAGATCGGTATCCCAGGGCTTCATGCCGAGCCGGGTCAGCCCCTCGATCAGGCGCTGCTTGGAGTCCATCGTGCGGCGCGCGTACTCGATGTAGCCCTCCTCACCCAGATAGTGCAGCACTGCCCAGGATGCAGCCAGCGCACCCGCGGGGCGCGAACCGATCACGCCTTCGGAGAGATACATTGCACTCGGCCAGTCGCCGCGAGCGACGTTGTGATACTGCTGCAGTTCTTCCGACCGGTACGCGACCGTGGATGCGGGCTTCGGCGCATAACCGAACTTGTGCAGATCAGCGGACATCGACGAGACGCCGGGCACGCTGAAATCTGCAGCCGGCAACGCTTTGCCGAGCCGCGCGACGAACGGCGAGAGATAGCCCCCCACGCACGCATCGACATGCACCCACAGGTTGCGCCGCGCACCGATAGCCGCGATCTCGCTCACAGGATCGATCTTGCCATATGGCCATGAAGGCGCGGAGGCGACCAGCGCGATCGTATCCGGCCCAATGGCGGCTTCCATCGCCCGAGGATCCGCACGGTAGTCGGCGCCCACGGGAATTCGAGTCAGCTTGAGGTTCAGGTAATGACACGCTTTGGAGATCGTCGCATGCGCGGAGTATGGCGCGATGACCTCCGGTTGCGTGATCTGCGGACGCTGCGCTCGTGCCCATTCGCGTGCCGCGTGCAGGCCGCAAAGCAGACTCTCGCTGCCGCCCGACGTGAAGTTGACACGCACACCCGGCGTGCCGCCGGCGAGGATGCTGGCGCAGATCGAGCGCAGCTCCTCCTCCATCTTGCGCATGCCCGGCATGAAGCGGCGCACCAGCGCGTTCTGAAAGAAATAGACGCGGTATGCGTCCTGCACCACCTGCTGGATCTCGTGCGAGCCCATCATGCAATACGCCGTCATCTGGCCGCGCTCGAACGTTGGATCCTGCGCGCGGAACGCGTCGATGTGCTCGCGTATCGCAGCTGGCGACATTCCGTGCTTCGGCAACAGGTGACTGTAAGTGGACATGGTGTCTCCTGAAAGATGGCTGCGGTCAAATGCGCAGCAGCGGATGGTGCGCGCAGCGCAGACCGCCGCCGAAGAGCGCGGGCAGGTGAAACGGAACCGCGATGACCTCGAGCCCGCGCGAGCTGAGCTTCTCTGCGAGCGCTGCGTGAGCCTGATCGATGAGGTAGGTGCCGGCATCGAGCACCAGGCCGTTGCACGCGAGTCGCTTTGCGTCCTCGATGGACACGTCGATCACCTCCCAGTCGCGCAATGCGCCGGGCAGCCCATCGGGAAGAGCTGCGGTACAGGCCACCGCCAGGCCGGAACGTGGCAGGCTCAGCGCGCAATCCAGATGCAACGCACTTTCCGCGAGCGCGACCCGATGCACGCTCACGCCGGGACCGAGCGTTCGCTGCAACCATTGCGCGCCGCGCGCCGTCGAGGCATGACCAGAAAGGCCGACATAGACTTCATCGCCGTTGACGAGCACGTCGCCGCCTTCCAGGAACGTGCCCGGAGCGAGCCCCTCGTCCGGCAGCGGCTCGGGCATGGAAATGAAGTGCATGGCGCCGTCCTCGAGCGTGCGCTCGATGATCTCGCGCAGCGCGAATCTCTGTCGCCTGCGGAACGCAAAGCGCATCGCCAGGTCGATGATCAGGTTGCCGACCACGAGGATCGGATCGCGCATGAAGAACAGCGAACCGCCTGCCGCGCCCGGACACGGAAACATGTGCTCGGTCGGGGTCAGCGATCGGGGACGATGCACGCGCACACCGCGCTGACCGAGCACCTGGACTACGCGCTCGATCTGCGCCGCGAGCTCAGCAGCGATGTCGGGCGCATAGTCGGCCAACAACTGGCCCTGGCCGCGCTGCAGGAATTCGAGCGCACCGGGAGGCAGGAACTGCCGATACTCGGCCCACGCTGCGGCAGTCATGGTCGGAACACGAAAGCCCTCCGCGCAGCCGACAATGGCCTCGCGCAGCGCTCCGTATTCGAAGCGGACGCCGCTCATCAGAACGAACGCTCCAGCCCGAGCACGTGCTGTGCAATGTGAGCCAGGATCATGTTGGTCGATACCGGTACGACCTGATAGAGGCGGCACTCGCGCCACTTGCGCTCGATGTCGTACTCACGAGCGAACGCGAAACCACCAAACGTCTGCACCGCAGCCTCGGCCGCCCGCCAGCAGGCTTCGGACGCCAGAAGTTTCGCAATGTTCGCGTCGGCACCGCACGGCAGATGCGCATCGAACCGCGCGGCGGCCCGCCGGGTCATCATGTCCGCAGCTTCCAGCTCCGCGTAGGCGCGGGCCAGCGGAAACTGCACGCCCTGGTTGCGACCGATCGAACGGTCGAACACGACGCGCTGATTTGCATAGCGCACGGCCGCGTCGAGGAAGTAGCGGCCATCGCCGACCGCTTCTGCGGCGACCAGCGTGCGCTCGGCATTCATGCCGTCCAGGATGTAGCTGAACCCCTTGCCTTCCAGGCCGATCAGATTCCGGGCCGGCACCTTCAGAGAATCGAAGAACACCTCGGTCGTGTTGTGATTGATCATCGCCTGGAGCGGCCGGATCGTCAGCCCCTGGCCGAGGCTCTCGCGAATGTCGACGATGAACACCGACAGGCCATCGGTGCGCTTGGCGCAGGATTCGAGTGGCGTCGTGCGCGCCAGCAGCAGCATGAGATCCGAATGCAGCGCACGCGAGGTCCAGACCTTCTGGCCGCTGACGACGTAGTAATCGCCTTCGCGCACGGCGCGGGTTTTCAGCCTGGTCGTGTCTGAGCCGGTCGTCGGTTCGGTTACCGCGAACGCCTGCAGCCGCAACTCGCCGCGCGCAATCGGCGGCAGGAATTCACGCTTCTGCGCATCCGAGCCGTGGCGCAGCAAGGTACCCATGATGTACATCTGCGCATGGCCCTGCGAAGCGGTGCAGCCGTGCCGGTTGATCGTCTCCAGAATCACGCCCGCCGCCCGCAACGGTAGCCCCGCGCCCCCGTACTCCTCCGGAATCAGCGCACCGAGAAAGCCCGCTTCGGTCAGCTCGCGAATGAACTCGCTCGGATAGGCCTGCTCGGATTCGAGGCGTCGCCAATACTCACCCGGATAGCGCGCGCAGATCCTGCCGACCGCCGTACGCAGGTCCGACCAGTCTTCATCGAGCACAAGCGTGGCAGTCATCTTTGCATGAACCCCTTCGGCGGGCCGGCCGCCGCTATGTGGCCCGACATTGCCACGTCCGGAAGCGCGGCAGTGAGAAACCGCCGCACTCCGAGCAGCTGCTCCAGATCGATACCGGTCTCGAAGCCCATGGCTTCCAGCATGAACACCAGGTCTTCGGTCGCGACATTGCCCGTTGCGCCCGGCGAGTTGGGACAGCCTCCCAATCCACCCAGCGATGCATCGAAGGAGCGCACGCCCGCCTGCAACGCAGCCAGGACGTTGGCGAGACCCAGGCCGCGAGTGTCGTGGAAATGCGCGGCGAGCGGTACTTGCGGCATCTCGCACATAAGCCGGCGGAAGATCCTTCCGACCTGCCGCGGCTCGCCGTAACCCGAAGTGTCGGCGAGCGAGATCTCATCCGCGCCAGCCCCGACGGCAGCGTGCGCAGCCGTGCAGACATCGTCGTCATCGACCTTCCCTTCGAACGGGCAGCCGAAGCAGACGCTGATCCCTGCCTGAATGATTACGCGCGGACCGCTCGCTGCTGCTCGATCGCGAAGTCTCGCGATCTCCTCGATCTCCGCCAGGCTCTCAGCCTTGGAGCGACGCAGATTTGCCCGGCTGAAGCTCTCGGTCGCAGAGGTGATGCAGACCAGCTTGTCTATGCCGGACTCGAGCGCACGCTGCGCGCCGCGCACGTTCGGCACCAGCGCGACCGCCACGAAATCGCGCCGCAGACCGGCATAGGCGGCCACCTCGGCTGCATCACTGAACTGCGGCAGATACTTTTCGGGCACGAACGAGCACACCTCGATCTCACTCAGGCCTGCCGCGACGCTGCGTGCAATCCATTCCTTCTTGTCGCCAGTCGACATGAACGTGGCAATGCTCTGCAAGCCATCGCGCAGCCCGACCTCACGAATCGCAACGCTTTCAGTCATAGCAACTCACTCGTGTGCTCGCCCAGCTGTGGCGAGCCGCGGCGCAAGGCCGGCCGTATGCCATCAAAACGAATTGGCAGACCGACTGTCGTGACGTTCGCAGCCGGCAGCGCCTGCAGAATGCCGAGCGCCTGGGTCTGCGCATCGCGCGCTACTTCGGCGATCGTGCGCAGCGGCGCGTTCGGCACGCCCGCAGCGTCGAGGCGCTCGCGCCAGTAAGCTGTCGATTGCTCTCGAAACAAGTCACGGAGCATCGCCGCCAGCACACCTCGATTGCGAACCCGCGCCTGGTTGGTGCGGAAGCGCTCATCATCACGCCATTGCGGCTGGCCGAGCACGGCGCTCAGCTTGCCGAACAAGGCATCGTTGCCGGCTGCGACCATGAGATGACTGTCCGCCGTCTCGAACATCTCGTACGGCGCGATCTGCGGAGCTCCCGATCCGTAACGACGCGAGTCGTGGCCGCCCGAAGAGAACTCGGCGATATGCGCACCCATCCACGACAACGCAGTTTCGTAGAGCGAGGTATCGACGATGCCGCCTTTGCCAGTGCGCGCGCGTTCGAGCAGCGCCGCGATGATGCCGATCACGGACCACATCCCGGTGCCCACGTCGATGATCGAGACGCCGACGCGAACCGCCGGCCCGCCCGCCTCGCCCGTGACACTCATGAGCCCACCGTAAGCTTGCATCAGCGGGTCGTAGCCTGGCTTGCCGCCCAACGGCCCGAGGCGACCGAAGGCGGAAAGATTGCAGTAGATCAGCGAGGGTTTGCGCTCGAGCAGCGCGGCTGCACCCAGTCCCAGCGCTTCGATGCTGTTCGCACGCAGGTTCTGCACGACCACGTCGGCACGCTCGAGGATGAGCTGTGCGAGTGCCTCGCGAGCGCTCGCCTCGCGCAGATCGACTGCGACACCCTGCTTCTCGCGATTCATCGCGTGAAAAATCGGAGCAGAGCCGTCCTGCAACGGTGGGCCCCACCCGCGCGCGTGATCGCCGCGTCGGGGTTCCTCCACCTTGATCACCTCGGCGCCGAGCTGCCCGAGCACGAGGCCGGCAAAGGGCGCGGCGATGCTGTGGCCGATCTCCACGACGACAGTCCCCTTGAGCGGCGCGCTACTGGTCAAGCCGATCACTCCTGCAGCTGTGGGTTCTCGAAGTAGAACGGCTTGCGCACTCGCTGCCCGGGTGCGATCTCGTTCATCGTGGTCGCATCGTAGAGACGTCCGTTGAGCATGACGTGCGTGACCTGCTCGGAGTCGCGCAAGCGCTCGAGCGGATTACCCTTGATGATGGCGAGGTCCGCGAGCTTGCCGCGCTCGATCGAGCCCACGTCCGCATCCAACCCGATGTAGTGCGCCCCGGAGATGGTCGCGGCACGCAGCGCTTGCCAGGGAGTGAAGCCGCCCAGCTCCATGAGCCACAGTTCCCAGTGACTGGCGAGCCCTTCACGCTGACCATGCGCGCCGAGTTGCACCGAAACGCCGCGGCTCATGAGTGACTGCGCGACCTGCGCTTCATGGATAACATTGTAGTGCTCGTCCGGCGCCTTGATCCGGCGCATCGCCCGCGGCTCAACGATGAAGCGCGGCGTGAACCGCAGCAGCTTGGGATCCTCCCAGACGTTCGTGTGCTCGTACCAGTAGGTTTCCCCATCGAGGCCGCCGTAGGCGACCCCGAGCGTTGGCGTGTAGCCCACCTCGCTCTGCGACCACAGCTGCAGCACGTCTTCATAGACGTGTCCCAAGGGCGACGAGTGCTCGATGCCGGTGTGCCCGTCGACGATCTCGCTCATGTTCGCCTGGAAGTTCGCGCCGCCCTCCGGCACGACCATCATGCCGAGCTCGCGCGCGGCTGCGATCACTTGCTGGCGCTGATCGCGCCGCGGGTACTGGTAGCTCTTGACGCTGAGCGCGCCAGCCTCCTGCAAGCGCCTGACATGGAACAAGGCGTCGTCGTACGACTCGATCTCCGCCCTCGTGCCCGCCACGTATGCGGCATCGAGATTGAGACCGGTCGAGAAGATGCGCGGCGCGAGGACCGCGCCGGACTTCTGCAGCTCCGCGGTTGCGAAGATGCTCTGCGTGTCGTTGGCCGGATCGTGGATGGTCGTGACGCCGAACGAGAGATTCGAGTACTGCATCCAGTTCTGCTGCGGGACGATGCCTTCGTTGCTCATCGGCCCGTGAGCGTGAACGTCGACCATTCCGGGAATGATCGTCGAGCCGGACAGATCGATGAGGCGCGCGCCAGCCGGAATAGTCACGGTATCCGCGCTGCCTACGGCCTCGATGCGATTGTCGCGAACCACGATGACGCCGTGCTCGATCACTTCCTGCTCGTGCGCCGCGTTGCGCATCGTCACGATGCGCGCGCCGGTCAATGCGATCAGATCGGACGGCTTGTCCGCCGCGACCTGCAAGCCCAGGTCGAGTCCGGTCTCGACCGGCTCCGGCTGCGCCAATTCGCACGTGTAGAGCGTGGCTCCATTCCCCCAGTGCAGACGGCTCGCATTCATCGACCAATGCAGCACCTGCCCGGCGCGTCTGGAGACCTGTCGCACGGGAATGGATTTCACCTCTGCCGTCAGATCGACAGTCTTGCCCGTCGCCGGGAACGGCGCGACGTACGCCTTGAACTCCTCTGTGAAGGCTACCGATCTGCCGTCGGGCGAGACGCTGAACTCCGTGACGTCCGTGCCCTTCAGATGTGTTCGCAGGTCGAGGCCGTCCAACGTCACGCTCTTCAGCGCCAGATGCATGTCATCTTCAGCCGTCGAGAAATAGATGCGATCGCCGCCCGCGCCGAAATGCGCGTTGCCACCTGAGCTCGATACACGCTGCGCAGCGCCGCCTGCCGCGGGCACTGTGTAGATGCCCGGCTCCATCGACCACAAGTCCGACGTGAGCAAACCGCCGGCGAGTTTGCGATAGACGATCGTGCGCCCGTCCGGAGAGAAATGCGGCTCGACATAGTGGCCCGGTGTCTGCGTCACGATGCGGGCGGATCCGCCACGCGCCGGAATGATCCGGATCGAGCCGAGCTGCTGATCGTCCCACGTGGCATAAACGATGGACCTGCCGTCGCGCGAGAACGACGGAAACATCTCGAAGTGCTCGTTCTGGGTCGTGAGCCGTCGCTGCTTGCCCGATGCGACGTCGCGCAGGTAGAGATGTCCCAACGCCTGGAACACCACGGAACGGCCATCCGGCGAGTATTGCGCCCAGCGAATCATCTTCACTGCGAACGAATCGGGCGCGACCGGATGTGGATAGCGCAGCGCCGGCGCTATCTTCTTGCGCGCCTTGATGTGCAGAGGAATAGTGGCAGCGGCTTTGGTGTGCACGTCGACCCGGCGGATCTGACCGCCAGCCCAGAACACGATCGCGCTGCCATCCGGCAACCACGCGAATGCCGGTGTGTTGCCGGTGATGCCCATGGTCTCCTGCAGATCGCGGTCGAGTTCCTCGTAGATCGGCCATTCACGGCCGCTGCGCAGATCCTTCAGATAGAGCGCGCTCGTCTGCCGTGGCAGTCGCTTGACGAAGGCGAGCAGTTTCCCGTCCGGCGAAGGCAGCGGACGAATCGCTCCGCCCGGACCGCGGACGATGACCTCGACCTCGCCCGTTGCGCGATCGAGTCGCTTGATGACATAGATTCCGGCGGTCGAATCCGAGTTGTACTGCCAGGCTGCGCCGGGCGTGTCGTCCTGGCTGAAGAGGACGTATCGCCCGTCGCGCGAGAACACCGGCTCGGAGATGTTCTTCTGCGCGATGTCACCGTCGCGCCGCTGGATGAGTTGCAAACCCTCGCCGCCGCCGACGTTGAACAGCCAGATCTCCCCCGCCGCGATCGTGCGCGAGGACATATAGCCTTTGCGGCCGACCAGATACTGCCCGTCCGGGCTCCATGAGGGAGTGTAGACGGTGTGCTCGCGCTCGTTGCTGACAGCGCGCGGCTCGGTACCGTCCGCACGCATGTACCAGATATTGTCCGCGCCGCCGCGATCGCTGATGAATGCGATGTACCGACCGTCAGGACTGAACCGGGGTTGAATGTCCCACGCAACGCTCTCGGTCAGCGCTCGAGCCTCGCCGCCTTCGATCGGGACGGTGTACAGGTCGCCGAGCATGTCGAAGGCGATCGTGCGACCGTCGGGGCTGACATCGACATCCGACCACGTGGTTTGCGTGGTGTCTATTTCGATGGTGCGCCAGCTCGCGCCGGGAGGATTCTCGACTTGCCACTGTGGTGGCTCTGGAGACGCAGCGAGCGCACTGCCGGCGAACAGCACGCTGCACGCAATCGTTGCGGGTAGGACGGGTGCGGATCGATGCATGTCTCATCTAAGCAGGATCCGCAATCTGTTGCAACATATATCATGTGGCAACAGCTGCGTTTTCATGAATTCGCAGCCGGCGCCGGGATCGGGCCGAGCACCTGTTCCACCGCGATGCCGATGCCCAGCAACCTGCTGTCATCGCCCGGCAAGGCATCGAGTTGCAGCCCGACCGGCAAGCCCCGGCTCAGAGCGATCGGCAAGGTCAGACTGGGAGCGCCGACACGCGGCGCCAGGAACGTTCCTCTGGCAAGCACGTTGCCCACGCTCGTCGCTTTGCCGTTGACCTCAATCGTCCACAGACCCGTCGGATCATCCGGATGGAGCGCAATGGCTGGGACCGGGACGGTCGGCACTGCAATTGCGTCGATTCCATTGGAGTGAAAGACGTCTTCATATGCGCGCAGCGCCGCCTTGATGAGTTCGATCCGCTGTTCGATCGAGGGCTCGTCGTGCCCAGGACCTGCCGGTACTGGCGGTCTTGGCCGGCCGTGGTAGATCTGCTCGACAGTGGCACTGGGAAAATTCTCGTGCAGCCAGCGCGCGTACTCTTCCGGACCGGGCCGCGCGTGCAGGCTCGTGATGCTGCGGCTGACTGCCGACGGCGCCAGAATCTCGCCGAAGAGCGCCTTGAGCGCGTCGTAGTCGAACGCGATCAGCTGCGCACCGGCCTCGCCAAGTTTCGCAAACGCCGCCTGAACAACCCTCGCCACGCCTTCATCGATCCACTCGTGCTCCCAGTAGTCAGACTGCGGAATGGCGATGCGCAGCTCATGCGCCTTCGTTGACGAAGCCGGGGCGCCGGTAATCAGTGAATCGAGAAACGCTACGTCGGCCACGCTCCGGGCGATCGGTCCGATGGTGTCCAGCGCTCCCGGGAGCACGAGGCCTTCATCCGAGTAGCGCTTGCGCGGCGTTCCGCGCACGGCGTTCTCGCTCGTATACGTCGAAGGCCGCAAGCCGGCGACGCCGCACAGTGCTGCGGGAATGCGCACGGAGCCGTTCGTATCCAATCCCAGCGCAGCAGGTGCCATGCGAGCAGCAACGGCTACGGCACTGCCGCCGCTGCTGCCGCCTGCTATCCGCGTCGGATCGTACGGGTTGTGAACCGCGCCGAAGAGTGTGCTGTACGAAGAGCCCTGCGCCATGAAGCCGTCGAAATACAGCATGTCGGCGCACGTGTTCTTCGCAAAGGCGATCGCGCCGTTCTTGACCAGAGCATCGACGACGACTGCGTTGCGCGGCGGGCGGTAATGCCTGAGTCCCTCATTGCCGCTGGTCGCGGCGTAGTTCACGACGCTGATCTGATCTTTCGCGGTGAACGGCAGCCCGGCTGCAAGGCCAAGCTTCTCACCTCGCAGGCGCGCTTTGTCGACGGCGCGGGCAGCTTCCAGAACCTGAGCCTCATCCAGCGCGGCGATAGCGTTCAACTTCGCATGGGCTTTGCACTGCTCGATCAGGCGCGACACATAGACTTCGGCCCGCAGCTCACCGCGGCTGATTCGCCGGACGACCGCGCGTGCATCTAGGTCGAGCAAGTCCTCCAGCGCCGAGGTTCTGCGAGAACAACCTTGCAGAACAGGGAGTGCGCCGGCACCCACGCACATCAAAGCGGCCGATGCCGCCGCTTCGAGCAGCTGGCGCCGTGACGAGTCAAAGCACCTGAAAGATCTTGTACGCAATGCCACCCTCGATGAGATACCCGTGACCGATGCAGACGATGTCGTTGAGCCAGGCGTATTGCGCCGCGCCCGTTTCGAACAGCGGATTGGTGCGAAAGTAGTACTGGCTCGGATCGATTTGGTAACGGGTCGCCGGATCTGCCATCCCGGCCCGCAAGTGCGGTGGCGTGACCCAGCGGCCGCCGTAGCTCATGTAGACGAGTGCGCCATCTGCAGTCTCGAGCGTGAGCCGCACATCGAGCGTCATCACGCCGTTCGGACGAAACAGCGTCCAGTCGCCGCCGCCTCGCAGGATGTCGCCGTGCAGCCTCGGACCCGCGAACCTGCCGCCGGCAGAGCCGAACAGCACACGCTGACCGAGCGGACCTGCGCCGAAATCAAGACGCGGATCGAGGTTGACGACCATGTCGAAGAGCAGCGCAGTGCTGATGTCCGCGACGGACTTTACGCGCACATCGAAAGTCATGTGGCTGTGGCCGCGCCGAACAATTTCTGCCGCACGACGTCGGTGGAGATACCTGACTGTGCGCACAGCTCCGACAGGTCGAACACGAAGCGCTCGCTGGCGATGCGGTCGTCCTTGAAAGTGAATTGAATGTAGACCGGAAGCTCCGCGCGCCGCCCATTCGGCACGACGCCGAAACGCTCGCCAGTCAGCGTCATGCGCACCGTGCCCCAGCAGATCAGCGTATCGACGTTGCTGGCGTGACCCTCGAGCACGACCTGGTAGTCCGGGAACATCTTGAACCAGCGTGTGAGCGCGCGTTCGTTCTCGGGCAAGCCGCGCACGGTCGTGCCGAAGGCCGGGTTCTCCAGCAACATGCCGGGTGCGAGGAACTTCAGGGCGGCCGCAACGTCCTGCCGGCTCTTGGCGGCACCGAGCCCTTGCGCGAGCGCGAACATTCGATCGCCGTCCACGTCGTCCCCTCCCGGATCGGCGGCAGTCTCAACCAGGGGTCCGGATCCGTCTTGGCGAAAATTGCTCTCGCTGGCAACCCGGCCCTAGCGCGGCGACTTGTACACCTGTCCGGCCTTCATCACGAAAGCAACCCGGCTCAGAGAGGCGATGTCATCGAGCGGATTGCCCTCGACGGCAATCACGTCCGCGAACTTCCCCGGCGCGATCGTGCCGATGTCGCGCTCCAGTCTCAGCAACTCCGAGCTGCGCACGGTCGCGGAGCGGATGGCGTCGACCGGTTTCATGCCGTACTCGACCATTCGCACGAACTCGCGCGCGGAGGTGCCGTGCTCGAAGGCGCCGACATCGGTGCCGAAGACGATCTTCACGCCCATCTTCATCGCCTTCTGAAACACGTTCTTGTGACTGGCGACGATCCGGCGGGTGAGCTCCGTGTTGTCCTCTGCGGTCTGCGGGAAATAAACGGATAACGTCGGGACCCAGTAGGTGCCCTGCTCGACCATGAGCTTGAGTGCCTCGTCGTCCAGCAGCATGCCGTGCTCGATCGAGCGCACACCGCCACGGATGGCGTTCTTCGCGCCTTCGCCACCGTAGGCGTGTGCGGCAACGTCGCGACGCCACCGCTTCGCCTCCGCAACGACAGCTTTCACGTCTTCGAGCGAGACCTGGCCGAGCGGCTCGAGACTGACGGGGTCGACGTGACGCAACGTGCCTGTCGCGTAAAGCTTGATCCAGTCGGCCCCGTATTTAACCTGACGGCGCACTTCAGCCACCATTGCGTCGCGCGAGTCGGTGAGCGATGCCGGCTCGGGAATTTCGATGTCGGGATTCAGGCCCGCATTGTTCATGTGGCCGCCCGTGATCGTGAGCGCGAGCGTCGAAACGAGCAGGCGCGGACCTGGAATGATGCCGCGATTGATCGCGTCGCGTATCGCGACGTCAGCAAAACCTGCGCCTTCGCTGTCGACATCACGCAGCGTCGTGAATCCTGCCTCCAGATCTTCGCGCGCGGCGGCGACGCCTTGCACCGTGCGAAAGGCCTGCGATTTCGTGATGACGGGCGGCGGACCGCGCTCGTCCTCGGGCTGCAGCAGGATGTGCGTGTGGCTATCGATCAGACCGGGCATCACCGTGTAGGCCGACAGGTCGATCACGCCCGCACCATCGGGAATCTTCGCGTTGGCTCCGACCTGCTCGATGCGCTCGCCGTTGACGATGATGACTGCATCCTGGGTGATGGAGCCGTCCACCGGATTGAGCAGCCGGCCGCAGCGAATCGCCGCAACGCCATCGGCTCGAGCCGGCGCGTAGGACGAAACGAGCAGACAAGCGAGCGTTACTGCCACGAGGCGTTTCGCAGTTCGTATGTTGGCCATGTTGACTCTCGGTTATTCTTGGGCCCCTGCGTGACGCAACAGGAGGTCGTCGTGCAACGAGCTGCATTCTACATCTGCGCCGCCCTGCTCGTTCTAGTGCTGAGTAGGGCCGCGCGCGCCGACGAGCCCGCCTGGGCTGGCATCTTCGTCAACGATGAACAGTCCGACGCCGGCGTTCAGAAGGCGATCGAGGCCGCGATCGCGGACATGAACTTCCTGACCCGGCCGGTTGCGCGCAGCAGGCTGAAGAAGACCAACACGCTGGCTCGGCACATCACCATCACTCGCCAGGGCGAGACGATCAGCGTGAGGTTCGACGAGCGCAAGCCGGCCGAGATGCCGGCTGACGGCAGCGTCGTCAAATGGACGGGCGAAGACGGCGAGCAGTTCGACGTCTTCGCTCGCGCCGAGACTGGCCGGCTGGTGCAGACATTCAAGGCAGAGGACGGGCAGCGGGTGAACACGTTCATCGCAGAGGATGCGCAACGCTTGCAGCTGCAGGTCCAGGTCACGAGTCCACGCTTGCCGAAACCGCTGACGTACAGCGTGCGCTATCGGCGCGAGGCCGAGAAGTAGGCATATCCCGCCTACTTCCCGAACGAATCGCGCAGACTGATGGTGCGATTGAACACCAGTCTTTCCGGCTTCGATTCGACGCTGTCGGCGCAGAAGTAACCTTCGCGCTCGAACTGGTAGCGTATGTCGGCTGTCGCTTTCGCCAGTGACGGTTCGGCTTTGCACCCTTCGAGAACCGTCAGCGACCGCGGATTGATGAAGTCGAGGAACGTTTTCGCCTCGTCCTCTTCCGGGAATTCGACCGTGAACAAGCGGTCGTACAAGCGCACTGCGACGTCCACGCAGTGTGCTGCCGACACCCAATGGATGACGCCTTTCACTTTACGTCCGTCGCTCGGATTCTTGCCGCGCGTCTGCGGGTCGTAGGTGCACTTCAGCTCGACGATCTCGCCAGCGGAATCGCGAACGATCTCGTTCGCGCGAATCACATACGCATTGCGTAGCCGAACTTCCTGACCCAGCACCAGCCGTTTGAAATCCTTCTCGGCCGTTTCGCGGAAGTCGCTGCGATCGATATACAACTCCCGGGTGAAGGGCAGCTCACGCGTTCCCATTTCCGGCTTCTGCGGGTGGAGCTGTGCGGTGAAGTGCTCGAGTGCCTGCGCATCGAAGTTCGTGATCGTCACCTTCAGCGGCGCCAGCACGCACATTGCACGCGGCGCCTGCTTGTCGAGGTCGTCGCGGATCGCGAATTCCAGCATGCCCACATCGACGACACCTTCGCTGCGCGTGACCCCGACGAGGTCGCAGAACGCACGAATTGCTGCCGGCGTATAGCCGCGGCGACGCAGGCCAGAGAGCGTCGGCATCCGCGGATCGTCCCAGCCCGAGACGTGCTTCTCGGCAACCAGCTGCTTGAGCTTGCGCTTGCTCACCACCGTGTAGTTGAGATTGAGCCGCGCGAATTCGTACTGTCGCGGGATCGAAGGTACCGGCAGGTTGTTCAGGTACCACTCGTACAACGGACGGTGATCTTCGAACTCGAGCGTGCACAGGGAATGAGTGATGCCTTCGATGGCATCGGACTGTCCGTGCGCATAGTCGTACGTCGGATAGATTTTCCACTGGTCGCCGGTCTGATGATGATGCGCATGCCGGATGCGATACATCGTCGGATCGCGCAGATTGATGTTCGGCGCGGCCATGTCGATCTTCGCGCGCAACACGCACGCCCCTTCCGGCAGCTCGCCGCTGCGCATCTGCTCGAACAGCGCCAGGTTCTCTTCTACGGAACGGTTGCGATACGGGCTGTCCTTGCCCGGCTCCGTCAATGTGCCGCGATACGCGCGCGCCTCTTCCGGCGAGAGATGACAGACGAATGCCTTGCCCTGTTTGATCAGATACACCGCCCATTCATGGAGCTGATCGAAGTAGTCGGAGGCGAAGCGCGGTGGCCCGTCCCACTCGAACCCGAGCCAGCGCACGTCGCGCTGGATCGCCTCGATGAATTCGTCTTCCTCTTTTTCGGGGTTGGTGTCGTCGAAGCGCAGGTTGCAGGCGCCGCCGAACTCCTGCGCCATCGCGAAGTTCAGGCAGATCGACTTGGCATGACCGATGTGCAGATAGCCGTTCGGCTCGGGCGGAAAGCGCGTGCGGACCGTCGCATGTCCGGCGGCGACGTCGT
>Ga0111539_10003405_pt1 | contig 20950 bp, 24 predicted proteins | sample RhiMethybrSRZTD1_FD_79667 | JGI IMG/M metagenome (GOLD analysis project Ga0111539, IMG submission 79667) | Populus rhizosphere microbial communities from Tennessee, USA - Rhizosphere MetaG P. TD hybrid SRZTD1 (version 2) (version 2) | ecosystem: Host-associated > Plants > Roots > Rhizosphere >...
GTTGTCGGTCTTGTTCGACTCTTCGGCACGACCCGGGTCCTGGACGGCGTGTCCCTGACCGTCGGCTCCGGTGAGGCGGTCGCGCTGCTGGGACCGAACGGAAGCGGCAAGAGCACACTCCTGAAGATCGTCGCCACGCTGCTGCGGCCCACGCGCGGCACGGCGAGGGTCCTCGGTCACGACTGCGTGCGGCAGGCCGAGGCGGTCCGCTCGGTCCTGGGGCTGATCGCCCACGGCGCCCACGTCTACGACGACCTCACCGCGCTGGAGAACCTCCGCTTCTGGACGACGCTGAGCGGACTGCCGGCCGACCGCGAGCGGCTGATGGCGGCGCTGGGCGACGTGGCGCTCGAGCGGCACGCCGACGTGCGCGTCCGCACGTTCTCGGTCGGCATGAAGCGCCGGCTGGCGCTGGCCCGCCTCGCTCTGGCCCGGCCCCGCGTGCTGCTGCTCGACGAGCCGTTCGCCGGTCTCGACCAGCGGGGACGCAAGTGGCTGCAGGGCCGGCTGGAGACGTTCAAAGCCTCCGGGGGCGCCGTGCTCATGGCCACGCACAGCTTCGGCCGCGAGCTGGAGATCGCCGACCGCCTCGCCATCCTGGCCGGCGGCCGCGTGGCGCTCGACACGCCGCGCGCCGCGCTCGGCGCCGATGACGTGCAGCGTCTCTACGCCGCGCACACGGAGGAGGCGGCCCTTTGAGCTACGCCCGACGCGCGCTCATCGTGGCCTGGAAGGACCTGGTCGTCGAGCGGCGGTCGAAGGAGACGCTCAACGCGCTCCTCTTCTTCTCGCTGGCGCTGCTGTTCGTCTTCCAGTTCACCCTCGGGCCGGACCGCGAGCGCCTGGCCGCCGTGCTCCCCGGCGTGCTCTGGCTGGGCTTCATCCTGAGCGGCGTGCTGGGCCTCGGCCGCACGTTCCTGGTCGAGCGGGACAACGACTGCTGGGAGGCGCTCCTGCTCGCCCCCGGCGACAAGTCGGCGGTCTACGTCGGCAAGCTCGCCGCCAGCCTGGCGCTGATGCTGGTCGTGGAAGCGATCGTGCTGGCGCTCTTCACGCTCTTCTTCAACGTGGACCTGTGGCCGGTCCTGCCCGGCCTGGCGCTGGTGATCGTGCTGGGCACCCTGGGCATCGCGGCGGTGGGCGCGCTCTTCGCCGCGATGACGGCGCAGGTGCGCACGCGCGAGCTGCTGTTCCCGGTCCTCCTGCTGCCGGTGCTCGTCCCGGTCCTGCTCGGAACGGTCAAGGCGACCGAGGCGTTGCTCCTGCGGGAGCCCCTGACGTCGGTCGCCCACTGGTGGCAGCTGCTCGTGGCGGCCGACGTCGTGTACGTCGTGGTCGGCCTGCTCACGTTTGACGTCATTCTGGAGGGGTGAGGCGGCGATGGTGACGGTGCTCGGCTGGCTGGCTGCGCTCGCGATCGTCGTCGGGCTGGCCACGGGATTTGGCATGGCGCCGCGCGAGGTCACCCAGGGTAACGTGCAGCGCATCATGTACGTGCACGTCCCGGCGGTCTGGGTCGCCTACCTGGCCTTCACGGTCGGGTTCGTGGCGTCCGTCGTGTACCTCGCGCGCCGGCGCGAGGCCGCCGATCGGCTCGCGCACGCCGCCTGCGAGGTGGGCACCGTCTTCCTCGGCGTGAACATCGCCACCGGGGCCATCTGGGGCAAGCCCACGTGGGGCACGTGGTGGACGTGGGATGCCCGCCTGACCAGCGTCGCCGTGGTCTTCGTCATGTTCCTCGCCTACCTTCTGCTCCGGCAGGCGGTCGAGGACCGGGAGCGCGGCGCGCGGTACGCCGCGGTGCTGGCCATCGTCGCCGCCCTCAACATTCCGCTCGTGCACTTCTCGGTCTACTGGTGGCGCACGCTGCACCAGCCGCCGTCGCTGCTCAAACCCGGAGCCAGCGCCATGCCGCCCATCATCCTGGCGGCCCTGCTCGTCAACTTCGGCGCGCTGGCAATCCTGGGCGCCTACTTCATCGCGCGCCGCGCCCGCGTGCTGGCCGGCGAGGCCGAGGCGATGGCGTGATGCCGGACAACTGGGGCTTCGTGGCCGCGGCCTACGGACTCGCCGCCGTCGTGTTCGGCGGCTACTGGCGCCGCCTGGTCCGGAAAGAGCGCGAGCTCACCGCCTTGCGCGCCGATCGGGCGAACCGGAGCCGCCCCCCTTCTGGAACAGCCCACCCACGCCCCGACGCGGGCTGGCGGGCCCCGCTCCAATGAACCCGCTCCCATGAAGCCGAAGTTCGTCGTGGGCGGCCTCGCGATCGCGCTGGCGCTCGGCTACATGATCTGGGCCGGCGTCTCCCAGTCGGTCGTCTACTTCGTCACCCCCACGGAGCTGACCGCCGGACCGGTGGCCGGCAAGGCCTACCGGCTCGGCGGCCTCGTCGAGCGCGGGTCGCTCACCTGGGAGCCGCGCACGCTGGACCTCTCCTTCAAGGTCTCCGACGGCAAGGTGGCGGTGCCGGTGCGCCACCACGGCGCGCCGCCCGATCTCTTCGGTGAGGGGCGCGGCGCGGTGGTGGAAGGCCAGTGGATGCCCGCGGGCTACTTCAAAGCCACGCTGATCATGGCCAAGCACTCCGAGGAGTACAAGGCGCCGCACGACACGAAGGAGGCCCAGTCCAAGGGCCTCATCAAGACGCTAGAGGGAGCGACGCGATGATCCCCGAGATCGGACACGGCGCACTCCTGGTGGCGCTCGGCCTGGCGCTCTATGGCGGCGTGATGTCGGCGGTGGGCGGGCGGCGCGGCCGCCCGGCTCTCGTGGAGTCGGCCCAGCACGCGGCGCTCGGCGTGTTCGTCCTGGTCACCGCGTGTCTGCTCCTGCTGATCTACGCCTTCCTCACCTTCGACTTCTCGGTGGTCTCCGTAGCCACCAACACGAACCTCGGCACGCCGTTCTACTACCGGATCACCGCGGTGTGGGGCGCGCTGGAGGGCTCGATCGTGCTGTGGTCGTGGCTGCTCTCGCTCTACACGCTGATCGTGATCCTGCGTCACCGCACCAGCGCGCGCGAGCTGTACCCGTGGGTCCTCATGACCATGCTGTCGGTGATCGGGTTCTTCCTCCTCGTGATGACGGTGGCCGCGCCGGTCTTTGCGCGCAGCCTGCCGATCCCCCCCGACGGCCGCGGGCTCAACCCGCTGCTGGAAGACTCGGGCATGATCACCCACCCGGTCGCGCTCTATCTCGGCTTCACCGGCTTCACGGTGCCCTTCGCCTTTGCGGTGGCCGCGCTGATCACCGGCCGGGTCGGCGACTTCTGGATCACCACGACCCGCCGCTGGACGATCGTGGCCTGGTACTTCCTCTCGCTGGGCCTGCTCATCGGCGGCTGGTGGAGCTATCACGTACTCGGCTGGGGCGGCTACTGGGCGTGGGATCCGGTGGAGAACGCGGCCTTCATGCCGTGGCTCACCGGCACCGCGCTCCTGCACTCGGTGATGATCCAGGAGCGGCGCCGCATGCTGCGCCTGTGGAACCTGGCGCTCGTGATCCTCACCTTCAGCCTCACGCTGTTCGGCACCTTCCTCACCCGCTCCGGGGTGATCGCCTCGGTGCACGCGTTCAGCCAGGGCGCCATCGGCATCTTCTTCCTCACCTTCCTGGCGCTGGTCGTCCTCTCCGCGCTGGCGCTGCTGGCCTGGCGCTGGAACGACCTGGGCGCGCAGGGCGAGCTGGATTCCATCGTCTCGCGCGAGTCGGCCTTCCTGCTCAACAACGTGCTGCTGGTGGCGGCCACGTTCACGGTCTTCTTCGGGACCGTCTTTCCGCTCCTGTCGGAGGCCGTGAAGGGCGCCAAGGTCAGCGTGGGCGCGCCCTTCTTCAACCAGGTCAACATCCCGCTGTTCCTGTCGCTGATCTTCCTGATGGGGATCGGTCCCCTCATCGCCTGGCGCCGGGCGTCGCTCGACAACCTCAAGCGCAACTTCCTGTGGCCGGTGGTGATCGGCTCCGTGGCCGCCATCGTGCTGCGCCTGGTGGGCGTGGGTTCGTCGGTCGCCGTGCTCTCGCTCGCGCTGACGGTGTTCGTGACGGCGACGATCACGGTGGATCTGGTCCGGGCCACGCGCGCGCGACGCGCCATGGGCGAGTGGACGCTGCCCGCGCTCGGCGGGCTGCTGCTCCGCCACAATCGCCGGTACGGCGGCTTCGTCGTGCACCTGGCCGTGCTGGTCGTCGCGGTGGGCGTCACCGGCTCGCAGGCCTGGTCGGTGCAGACCGAGACGACCCTCAAGCGGGGCGAGGAGGCGGCGCTGGCCGGCTACCGCGTCCGCTTCGACGGGCTGCGCGAGAGCCAGGAATCCAACCACGGCAAGGTCACCGGCAGCTTCACGGTGGTGGCCGGACGCGGCGCCGGCACCGTGCTGGAGCCGGCCAAGAAGTTCTACCCCCAGGAGCAGTCGCCGATCGCCTACGTCGACTACCGGCTCGGATTCGTCGACGACGTCTACCTGGTGCTCGGTGACTTCGCCCGCGACGGCTCCTCGGCGACCGTGAAGATGCAGGTCAACCGCATGGTGTCCTGGATCTGGATCGGCGGCCTCGTCCTCACGCTCGGCACCCTCCTGGCGATCCTGCCCGAGCGCCGGAGACCCGCGTGACGCGCGGCTGGCGCTGGCTCGTGCCGCTGGCGGCGGTGCCGGTGCTAGGGCTCCTGGCCTACGGCTTCACGCTGAACCCGCGGGAGGCGCCCTCCCCGCTGGTGGGGCGGCCGGCCGCAGCGTTCACGCTCACCAGCTTCGACGGCGCCAAGCTGGATCTGGCCGACCTGCGCGGCAAGGTCGTCGTCCTCAACTTCTGGGCCTCGTGGTGCTATCCCGCCTGCTACGAGGAGGCGCCGGCCCTCGAGCGCGGCTGGAAATCGTATCGGGACCGCGGCGTCGTCGTCGTGGGGGTGGACATCCAGGACAAGGACGAGGCCGCGCGGAAATTCATCAACGACTTCCGGCTCACCTTCGCCAACGCGCCCGATCCGGGCGGTAAGGTCTCGGTCGACTACGGCGTGTACGGCGTGCCGGAGACCTTCTTCATCGATCGCGAGGGGCGCATCCGCGCCAAGCATGTCGGCGCCCTGTCCGATCAGATGTTCGCCGAGGCTATCGAGCCGCTGCTGGCGGCGGCCGGCACCACGAAGTGAGCTCCGTTCGGCCGGCGTGGCGCGTGCGAGGCAGCGGCGTCGTGCTGGCGACGATCCTGATCGTGGCGGCCGCGGTCGCGACGGCCCAGCCGACCGGGCGGCCGGCTGGCGCCACGCCGGTCAGCGAGCAGGACGTGCACGACGTCGCGGCGCAGCTGCGCTGCGTGGTGTGCCAGACCCTCTCGGTGGCCGACTCGCCGTCCGAGATGGCCGGCCAGATGCGGGGGATCGTACGCGAGCGGCTCGCCGCCGGCGACTCGCCGGCTCAGGTGCGTCAGTACTTCGTCGACCGCTACGGCGAATGGATCTTGCTGGCGCCACCGCGGCGGGGTTTCACGCTCCTGGTGTGGCTGGCCCCGCTGGTCGCCGTCGTGGTGGGCGTGGGCATCGTCGCCATCCGCATCAGCGGGTGGACACGCGCCCGGCGCCCGACGCCGCCCCCGGTGGACGCCGCGATGCGCGAGCGAATCCGGCAGGAGCTCGAGCGCGAGACATGACGCTCGGTGTCGCCGTCGTCCTGCTCCTTATCGGGGTCCCCGCGCTGGCCTTCGTGCTGTGGCCGCTGCGGGCGCGTGGCGGCGGGGCCTCCGCCGCGCTCCTGCCGCTGCCACCCGACGCGCGCGAGCAGCTCGACGAATCCAAGCGTGCCGCCCTGCGGGCGCTGCGCGAGCTGGAGTTCGAGCACGCCTCCGGCCACGTCGGGGACGCCGACTACGCCGACCTCCGCGCCCGCTACGAATCGGAGGCCGCCGCCATCCTCTCCGAGCTCGATCGCCTCGAGCCCGCGCACCCGGCTGAAGCCCCGACACCGACGCCGGCCGTGGAGGCGACGATCCCACGCCGGGGCTGGCGGCATCCCGTGGCGGTGACGGTCGGCGTGGTGGCGCTGGTGACCTTCGGCGTGGTCCTCGGCGTCGGCATCGTTCGCTTCACCGAGCCCGAGTCATCCATGGCCGGGGCCGCCGGCGCGCGAGGCCCGATGATGGAGGAGCCGAGCGCGGCCAACGCGCCGCGCGGGCCGGTGACGCCCGCGATGCTCGAGGGCATGCTGGGCGCGGCCCGCCAGAGTCTCTACGCGGGCCGCTACAACGAGGCGATGCGCGCCTACCAGGCCGTGCTCAAGCGGGATCCGAACAACGTGGACGCGCTGACTCACCTGGGGTTGATGGCCGGGATCGCCGCGCAGGGCCAGCACGGCCCGGAGATGGTCGAGCGCGCCCTGGATCTGTTCGATCGCGCGCTGAAGCTCGATCCCGAGTATCCGCCCGCGCTCCTCTACCGGGGCCAGGTCCTCTACGAAGTCCGCAAGGACGTGCCGGGCGCGATCCGTTCGTGGGAGAAGTTCGTCAAGGTCTCGCCGCCCGGTGAAGATCGCGAGCGGGTGGTCAAGATGATCGCCGACGCCCGCGCCCAGGCGGGCGGCAAGCGCTAGATCGGCTCGGCGGTCAGGGCTTGGACGACGTTCGCCTCACGGCGAGCGGAATGGCGAGGACCGGCTCGCTCTTCATGACGATGACCGGGATCGTCCACACCACCTCGATCTGGACCGCGCGGTCCACGGGCGTGATGCTGATCGCGCGCTCGTCGAGCGTCACGCCCGCCTCGCTGGAGGCGTTGAGCACTCGCTTCTTGAGCTCGGCGGCGGGAATCGCCTCGACGCCCTGCTTGGAGATGATCTCGTCGACCGCGTTGTTGACGGCGATCCATGACCACGCCGCCATCATTCCGGAGTACGCCGCGTAGCACAGCGCAACAATCACCAGGCCCCAGAAGATCACCTTCATCTAGTGGCCCCCCCGGGTTGTCGGTTACGCCGAGTCGTTCGGCAGGTACACCCAGATCTTCGTGGCCGCCGGCAAGCCGAGCGTCGTCGACTGGCCGTCGCCGGATGCGGTGATGGTGCCGGCCCACGGGGCGACCTCGGTGATCTTCACCCGCCGACCAGGCCGGACGTTCTGTCGCCAGAGATACTCGAGCAGATCCTTGTCCGCCTCCGCTTCCTCGGTGATTCGCTCGACCACGACGGTCGTGCCCTCCCGGGCCTGCGCCAGCGGAAAGGGTGACACCTTCACCGTCTTGGCCATGCCGGGGATGGGATTGCCGTGGGGACACGTGGACGGCATGCCGAGCATCTCGGCCAGCCGATCCTCCACGCGCGGGGAGATGGCGTGCTCGAGGCGATGCGCCTCCTCGTGGGCGTCGGTCCAGTTCAGCCCCAGCTTGTCGGTCAGCCAGCGCTCCAGCAGCCGGTGACGGCGGGCCATGACCTCGGCGATCTGCCGGCCCTTGCCGGTCAGGATCAGCTCCTTGCCCCGCCCGACCTTGACGTAGCCGCCCCGGACGAGCCGCTGGATGGACTCCGTGACCGCCGGAGCCGAGATCGCCATGTGCTTGGCCAGGCGCGCACCGATGACCGGCTTGCCGCTCGAGGCCAGATCGTAGATGGCGGCCAGGTAGTCCTGCACCGAGGCGGTGGTCCCCCCTGCCGGGGTCCGCGCACTTTTTAGGATTGACGACTTCGGCATCTTAGGGTTACCTAATCGGACGGTTGACCGGGCGGTAGGAGATTCATGATCCGGCAGCAGTATAACCCGAGAGAGGAACGCCGATGCGTACATCGCTGATCGGTTCGGTCGTTGTCCTGCTGGTGGCGGTCCTGGCCCTCACGCTTGCCGGGCCGGCCCCGGCCCAGGGGCCCGAAGTCGTCGTGTACTCCGCCCGGCACTACGGTCAGGAGGCCGCGTTCGAGGCCTTCACCAGGAAAACGGGCATCACGGTCAAGGTGCTCACCGGCCAGACCGGCGAGCTGTTCGAGCGGCTCAAGGCCGAGGGCGAGCGGACACCGGCCGACGTGCTGCTCACGGTGGATGCCGGCAACCTCTGGAATGCCGGCAAGGCCGGGCTGCTGGCCAAGATCGATTCGCCCGAGCTCACCTCGAACATCCCGGCCTACCTGCGCGACCCCGACCAGCGCTGGTTCGGCCTGACGGTCCGGGCGCGGACGATCATGTACAACAGCAAGAAGGTCACCCCGGCCGAGCTGTCGACCTACGAGGCGCTGGGCGATCCGAAGTGGAAGGGCCGGCTCTGCCTGCGGACGTCGTCGTACATCTACAACCAGTCGATGCTGGGGACGATGATCAGGCGGTACGGCGAGCCGAAGACCGAAGAGATCGTCAAGGGCTGGGTCGCCAACCAGCCGGTGCTCATCAACGGCGACACGAAGATTCTCGAGGCCATCGCCGCCGGCCAGTGCGACGTGGGGTTGACCAACCACTACTACCTGGCCCGCATCGTGGCCAAGGACGCCGCGTTTCCGGTGACGCTCTACTGGGCCAATCAGGCCACGACCGGCACCCACATCAACGTCTCGGGCGCCGGCGTCACCGCGCACGGCAAGAATCGCGCGAACGCCATCAAGTTCATCGAGTTCCTCTCGAGCCCGGAAGCGCAGCAGATGTTCGCCGACCTGGCGTTCGAGTACCCGGTCAACACGCAAGCCGCCGTCAACCCGGTCGTCGCCCGCTGGGGCAAGTTCAAGCAGGACGACGTCAACATCGCCGCCGCCGGTGAGTTCCAGGCCGCCGCGGTGAAGCTCGCCGACCGGGCCGGCTACAAATAACGCCGACCGACTCCGTCGCCCTCGCGCGGACGCCGCGGCCCGTTCGGCCGCGGCGTCCCTCGCGATGGACGCTGACCTCGCTCGCCATCGCCGCCACGCTGGCGGTCCCCCCGCTGGCGGTCGTCTCGTCGCTGACCCAGCCGGCCGGCGACGTGTGGGGGCACCTCTGGCGCACACAGCTGGTCGAGCTGACGCTCAACACCCTGGCGCTCCTCGCCGGCGTCGGTCTGGGCACCTTCGCGCTCGGCACCGCGCTCGGCTGGCTCGTGACCAGCTACGAATTCCCCGGCCGGCGTCTCTTCGAGTGGGCGCTCGTCCTGCCGCTGGCGCTGCCGGCGTACGTCATCGGCTTCGCGGTGCTCGGGCTCCTCGACTACGCTGGGCCGCTGCAGTCGGCCCTGCGCAGCTATCTCGGCCCCGGCGCGGTGTTGCCCAACCCGCGCGCGTACTGGGGCGTCGTGCTGGTGATGACGCTCGTGTTCTACCCGTACGTCTATCTGCTGGCCCGCACCGCCTTCCGCGAGCAGGGTGCGGCCACGCTGGAGACCGCGCGCGTGCTGGGCCGGTCGCGCTGGCAGGCGTTCTGTCAGGTCTCGCTGCCGATGGCGCGCCCGTCGCTGGTGGCCGGCACCTCGCTGGCCATGATGGAAGCGCTGGCGGACTTCGGCACCGTCGCCACCTTCGGCTACCGCACGCTGACCGAGGCCATCTATCGCGTGTGGTACGGCATGTTCGATCGCATCGCGGCCACGCAGCTGGCAAGCTTCCTGCTGCTCTTCGCGCTGGTGCTGCTGGTGCTGGAGCGCTCGCTCCGTGGCCGCGCGCGATTCGTGCAGAGTCAGCGCCGTGGGCTCGACGTGCAGCGCGCGCCGCTGACGGGCTGGTCGGCGGCAGGCGCCGTGGTCGGATGCCTCGCGGTGCTGGCGGCGGCGTTCGTCGCGCCGGTGAGCCGACTGCTGCTCTGGGCGCGCGACGCCACCGCCGGAGGCACCGCGGCGGTGCCCGGCTTCGGTGCCGCGCTGGCGAACACGGTCTTGCTCGCCTCCGCTGCCGCCGTGGTAACGGGGGCGCTCGGGCTCACGCTCGTGTACGCCGCGCGCTTGCAGCCGGCGGCGGTCGTGCGCGTGACGGCGCGCCTGGCCGGCATGGGGTACGCGGTGCCGGGGTCAGTGATCGCGGTGGGTGTCCTGCTTCCGCTCGCCCGCCTTGATCACGGGCTGGCGGCCCTCGGGGAGCGGATCCTCGGGCACCCCGTCGGTCTCGCCCTCACCGGCTCGGCCGCGGCCCTCGTCTTCGCCTACACGGTCCGCTTCCTCGCGGTGAGCCTGCAAACGCTGGACGCCAGCCTCCTGAAGATCCCCCCCACGCTGGACGACGCCGCGCGGTCCCTGGGCGCCAGCATCGGCTCGACACTCACCCGCATCCACCTGCCCCTCATGCGCAGCGGCGTGTTCACCGCGCTCGTGCTGGTGTTCGTGGAGACGGTCAAGGAGATGCCGGCCACGCTGCTGCTGCGGCCGTTCGGTCTCGACACGCTCGCGGTGGAAGTGTGGGCGCGCACCGCGGAATCGCAGTGGACCGAAGCGTCGATCCCTGCGCTGGCCATCGTCGCGGCCGGACTGCTCCCGGTCTTCCTGGCGATCCGCTTCTCGTCCCGTCCGCGCTAGCAGGCTGCTCCCGCCGATCTCTCCCCCGTGCGCGCCGAGCCGCCGAGGGCCGGTGCTATGCTGAGCGGCATGACGCCGGCCGATGCCGCGCAGAGGGTCGCTGAGCTGCGCGAGCGCATTCACCATCACGACTACCTCTACTACGTCGAGTCGCGTCCCGAGGTCTCGGACGCGGAGTACGACACGCTCATGCGGGAGCTCAAGGCCCTGGAGGCGGAGTTCCCCGATCTCATCGCCCCCGACAGCCCGACCCAGCGGGTGGCGGGGACGCCGATCGACGCCTTTCAGTCGGTCGAGCATCGCGTCGCGATGCTCTCGCTCGACAACGCCACCAGCCCCGACGATCTGCGCGAGTTCGAGGCGCGCATCGGCCGGGTGCTGCCCGGCCAGCGCTTCACCTATGTCTGCGAGCCGAAGATCGACGGCCTGGGCGTGGCGTTGCTCTACGCGCGCGGCCGCTTCGTGCGCGGCGCCACCCGCGGGGACGGCCGCGTCGGCGAGGACATCACCGCCAATCTCAAGACGATCCGCAGCCTGCCCATGGTGCTGCGCGGCCCGCTGGCCAAGGTCGAGGACCTCGAGGTCCGCGGCGAGGTGTTCATGCCGCGCGCCGAGTTCGAGCGGCTCAACCGCGGGCTGGAAGAAGCCGGGGAGGCGACCTTCGCCAACCCGCGCAACGCCGCCGCCGGGGCGGTCCGCCAGAAAGATCCGGCCATCTCCGCTCGCCGCCCGCTCGACGCGTTTCTCTATCACGTGTCGTGGTCGCCCGGACTCACCTTCACCAGCCACTGGCAGGCGCTCGAGGCGCTGAGCGCCAGCGGATTCCGCACCAATCCCCGGGCCACGCGCAGCGAGTCGATCGACGAGGTGATCGCCGCGTGCGCCGCGCTGGAGACCGCCCGCGACTCGCTCGGGTACGACGCCGACGGGGTGGTGGTGAAGGTCGACACGCTCGAGCTGCAGCGGCGGCTGGGCTCGACCACGCACCATCCGCGCTGGGCAGTGGCGTTCAAGTTCGCCGCCCGGCAGGCGACGACGGTGGTGCAGGCCATCGAGGTCAACGTCGGCAAGACCGGCGCGCTCACGCCGGTGGCCAAGCTCACCCCGGTGGCCCTGGCCGGCGTGGTCATCAGCAACGTCAGCCTGCACAACGAGGACGAGCTCCGCCGTAAGGACGTGCGCGTGGGCGACACGGTGCTGATCGAGCGCGCCGGCGACGTGATCCCGTACGTCGTCCAGGTGGTAGCCTCCAAGCGGCCGGCCGAGGCCGTGGCCTACGCCTTCCCCGAGCGCTGTCCGGCGTGCGGCGGCGTGGCGTTCCGACCGGAGGGCGAGGCGTACTGGCGCTGCATGAACGCAGCCTGCCCGGCCCAGCTCAAGGAGCGGCTGCGGCATTTCGGCTCCCGGCGCGCGATGGACATCGAGCACCTCGGGGAGGCGGTGGTCGAGCAGCTCGTCGACCGTGGCCTTGTGAAGGACTTCGCCGACCTCTACCGGCTGACCGTGCCCCAGCTGGCCGAGCTGGAGCGCCTGGCCGACAAGTCGGCACAAAATCTGGCCAGCGCGATCCACGGCTCGAAGACGCGCGGCCTCTCTCGCCTTCTGAACGCGCTCGGCATTCGCATGGTGGGCGAGCGCGTCGCGCGTCTGCTGGCCACGCGGTTCGGGTCGCTGGAGCGCCTCCTGGCCGCCTCCGAGGTGGCCCTGGCCGAGACGCACGGCATCGGCCCCACCATCGCGGCGTCGGTGCGAAAGTTCTTCGACGACGAGACCAATCGACGCGTGCTCGCGGATCTCGGGAGCCTGGGCGTCGATCTCACGGAGCGCGGCGTCACGCTCGATGGCCCCCAGCCGCTCACCGGCAAGACGTTCGTCATCACCGGCACCCTGCCCTCGCTCACCCGCGACGCCGCACGCGAGCTGGTGGAGTCGCTCGGCGGACGCGTCACCTCGTCGGTCACGCGCAAGACGCACTACGTCGTGGTCGGCGAGGCGCCGGGAAGCAAGGCGGAGGACGCGCAGCGGCTCGGCGTGCCCGTTCTCGACGAAGCTGCTTTCCTCGACCTGACCCGTCAGGCATCATAGGCGCCGATTGATGCTCAGGATGATCTCGCTGAAAGCCCTCGCGCGCTCGGCCGCCGCCGGCCTGATCGCGCTGGTCCTTCTCGGTGGCGGCTGCATCGGCCGGGTGACCGAGTCGTCGGCGCCGGTGGACCAGTTTGCACCGGGACGCTGGAGCTCGCTCATGCCCCTGACGTCGGCGCGTCAGGAAGTGGCCGCCGCCGCCTTGCAGGGACAGGTGTGGGTCATCGGCGGCTTCGCCGACAACGCCGACCCGGTGGGCATCGCGGAGAGCTACGACCCGAAGAGCAACGAGTGGCAGCTCCGGCCCTCGCTTCCGATTCCCGTGCATCACGCCGCCGCCGCCGTCGTGGGGGACCGGCTCTTCGTCATCGGTGGCTACACCGGTGGCCGCGTCCGCTGGGAGCCGCTCGACACCATCTACGAGTGGAACGCGGCCGGCAGCACCTGGATCATGCGCGGCCCGATGCCGACCCCCCGGGGCGCGCTGGCTGTCGCGGTGCTCAACGGCCGCATCCACGCGATCGGAGGCGCCTGGGACGGCGCCTCCAACGCTCACGAGGTGTACGATCCGGCCACCAACCGCTGGACCCGCGCGAGCCCGATGCCCACCGCGCGCGATCACCTCGCCGCCGTCGCCTTCCAGGGTCGGGTGTGGGCGCTGGGCGGGCGCACCTCGTTCATGGGTCAGCAGTACGACACCGTGGAGATCTACGATCCGGCCACCGACGCCTGGCAGAGCGGTACGCCGCTCCCCGCGGCGCGCGGGGGGCTGGCCGCGGCTGCGCTCGCCGATCGCGTCCTCGTTTTCGGCGGCGAGGCGCCGCTGCGCATCTTCAACTCCACGGAGATGTACGAGGTTGCCGGTGCTCGCTGGATCTCCAAGGAGCCGATGCCGACGCCCCGCCACGGGATCGGCGCCGTCGTGATCGACGGCCGCGTGTACGTCGTGGCCGGCGGCCGGGAGCCCGGCTTCGCCGCCACCACGGCCAACGAGGTCTACACCCCATGAAGGCCGCGGCGCTGGCCGTAGCCCTGCTGGCGACGGTCCTCGCCGCCGCGCCGGCCGCCGCCCAGCCCTCGCGCGAGCGCGCGCTGGCCGACCTGGGCCGTGTCGACGACGTCGGCGCCCGGCGCGCCGCCGTGCAGGCGCTGGCCGAGGAGGGTCAGATGGCCGATCTGCCGGTCCTGGCCCGGGCGCTGCGGGACAGCGACCCGATCGTGCGTCGGTTCACCGAGTCGGCGATGTGGCAAGTGTGGAGCCGCTCCGGGGAAGAGACGGTGGATCGACTGTTCGCCACCGGCGTCGAGCAGATGAACCGGCGCCAGCTGGACGCCGCCGTCTCCACGTTCTCGCAGGTGATCGGACGCAAGCCCGAGTTCGCGGAGGCCTGGAACAAGCGGGCCACGGTGTACTTCATGCTCGGCGACTATCCGAAGTCGTTGACCGACTGCGACGAGGTTATGCGCCGCAACCCGTACCACTGGGGCGCGCTGTCGGGGTACGGGATGATCTACATGCAGCTCAACCAGCCGTCGCGGGCGCTCGAGTACTTCGAGCGGGCGCTGGCGGTGAATCCCAACCTGTCCCGCGTCGAGGACACCATCGAGGAGCTCAAGGCGCTGGTGATCCAGCGCCGCAAGGATTCGATCTGACCTTCACCCTCACCACCAGGAGAGCGCCGTGATCGATGCCCTCAGGAAGATCTCGAGTCCCAGTGTCGCCAATGCGATCGAGACGTTCAACGTGCGCCCGCGTGATCAGGGCAACATGTCCTCCCAGATCCGCACGCTGTTCCCCGAGATGGGGCCGCTGGTCGGCTATGCCGTCCCCTGCGTGATCCGCGCCGAGCCCCAGCCGCTGCAGGGTCATCGCGCCAGCACCTACGGCTGGTGGGACTACGTCCTGACGATCCCCGCCCCGCGGGTCATCGTGGTGCACGACCTCGACGATCCCCGCGGGCAGGGTGCGCAGTGGGGTGAGGTGCAGGCCAACATCCACAAGGCGCTCGGCTGCGCCGGCGTGATCACCGACGGCTCGGTGCGCGATCTCGACGAGGTCAAGGCCCTCGGCTTCCAGTTCGCCGCCGCCCACGTGTCCGTGTCGCACGCCTACGTGCACATGGTCGACTTCGGGCTGCCGGTGAAGGTCGCCGGCCTGTGGGTGAAGCCCGGCGATCTCATCCACGCCGACCAGCACGGCGCGGTCACGGTGCCGGCCGACATCGCGGCGAAGATCCCGGAGGCGGTGGCCAGGGTCGAGGCGGACGAGCGCCAGATCATCAACGTCTGTCAGGCGCGCGACTTCTCCGCCGACAAGCTCAAGGAGCTCTTCAAGAAGATCCGGCCGGGTACCTACTAGGCGTTCGGAGCTCCGTTCGCCGACGGCGGCGGACCGCGACGCGCTCGTCGCGTGGCCGCCGCCGTCATCGGTGCCATCGCGTGCGCCCTGCCGGTCGCGGTGAGAGAATCACATCGACGCCCCACGTCGAGCACGAGGAGGGTACCGTGGCCCCGACGACGAAGGACGAGCTGCTCAACGAGGCCGCCCGCGAGTACAAGGCCCTGCACGAGGCGCTGCAGGGGCTGAACGAGACGCAGATGACCGAGGTCTGGCTTGGCACCTGGTCGGTGCGAGACATCGTCGCCCACATCGCCGGCTGGCATCAGGAAATGAGCCCCGCGCTGGAGCGATTGGCCCGCGGCGAGCGGCCGATGCGCGAGGGCGTCTCCTATGACGATGTGGACGGCTGGAACGAGCGCTTCACCGCCGCCCGTCGCGGCACGGCGGTGGCCGACGTCCTGCTGGAGCTTGACCGTACGCACGAGGCGTTCATGAAGGCGGCCGCCGCGGTGCCGATGGGACGGTTCGAGGTCGGCAAGACCGCGTGGAAGATCGTGGACGGCAACAGCGCCCATCACTACCACGAGCACGCCGAGCAGATCCGCGCCTGGCGCTCCGCCCGACGTTTTTAATTACATGGGGCCCCGATATGGTCCCCCACACCCCCCACGCTCCGCGCCCCGGCGGAGCCGTGGCGCTTCGCGAGCGTTGTAGTCTCAGCGTTCGGTGGGACGAGGGCTTTCGGTGCCGCCGACGGCTTCGGCGACGCCGCGGGCCAGTTCGGTGGGCGTGAACGGCTTGAGCACGATGCTGGTGACGCCGGTCTGGGTGGCGCGGCTGATGACCTCGCGCGTGCCGTGGGCGGTGATCATGACCACGCGCAGGCCGGGGCGCAGCGCCCACGCGCGCTGGATGAACTCCAGGCCGTTCAGGTCCGGCATCTTGTAGTCCACCACGAGCAGGTCGGCGGCCTCGCCTTCCAGCTGGGCGAGGGCGGCCTGGGCGCTGGTGAAGCCGTGGACGACGTGGCCCTGGGCCTCGAGCACGCGGCGGCACATCAGCACGATGGTCGGCTCGTCGTCGACGACCAGAATTTTCATCGGGTGTCGCGCCGCTGATCGGCCCGCAGCTTGTACTCCACCGAGTCGACCAGCGCCAGCCACGAGGCCTCGATGATGTTGTCGGCCACGCCCACCGTACCCCACGTCTCTCGTCCGTCGCCGGAGGTGATCAGCACTCGCGTCTTGGCCGCGGTGCCCTTGGACTCGTCGAGGATGCGGACTTTGTAGTCGAGCAGGCGGAGCTCCTTGAGGTTGGGGTAGAACTCCTCCAGCGCCTTGCGGAGCGCGTGGTCGAGCGCGTCGACCGGCCCGTTGCCGGCCGCGGCAGTATGCTCCAGGATGCCTTTCACCCGCAACCGCACGGTGGCCTCGGCCACCGGCTCCTCGGTCCCGCTCTGCTCCTCCACGATGACCCGGTAGGCGTCGAGCTCGAAGAACGGCCGGTGGCGCCCCAGCGCCCGCTCCATCAGGAGCTCGAACGACGCCTCGGCGCCCTCGAACTGGAACCCCTCGTCCTCCAGGGCCTTGAGGCGGTCGAGGATCCGGCGGGAATCCGGGGTGTCACGGTCCAGGTCGATGCCATACTCGCGCGCCTTCCAGAGGATGTTCGACTTGCCCGACAGCTCGGAGACGAGCACCCGGCGGTGGTTACCAACCGCCTGGGGATCGACGTGCTCGTACGTGTGGGGGTGCTTCTGCACCGCCGAGACGTGCATGCCCCCCTTGTGCGCGAAGGCGGAGTCGCCGATGTAGGGCTGCGACGACCACGGCTTGCGATTGGCCAGCTCGGAGACGAATCGCGAGAGGTCGCGCAGCTCACGCAGGTGCGGCGTGGGGATGCACTCAAGCCCCAGCTTGAGCACCAGGGTCGGGATGATCGACACGAGGTTCGCGTTGCCACAGCGCTCGCCGAAGCCGTTGATGGTCCCCTGCACCTGCTCCACGCCTTCCATCACCGCGGCCAGCGAGTTGGCCACCGCGCACTCCGCGTCGTTGTGGACGTGGATGCCGAGCGGCGTGTGCACCTCGCGCTTGACCGCGCGAATGATCTCGACGAGCTCGGGCGGCAGCGTCCCGCCGTTGGTGTCGCACAGGATCAGCCAGTCGGCGCCGGCCTCGGCGGCCGCCTTCAGCGTGGCGAGCGCGTACTCGCGGTTGGCGCGAAAGCCGTCGAAGAAGTGCTCGGCGTCGAACAGGACCTCGTCCATCCGCGGCTTGAGATAGGCGATGGAGTCGTGGATCATCGCCACGTTCTCGTCCCGGGTGGTCTCCAGCGCCTCGGTCACGTGGAAATCCCACGACTTGCCCACGATCGTCGCCACCGGCGCGCCCGACTCGATAATGGCCCGCATGTTGGGATCGGATTCGGTGGCCCCGCCGGCCCGCCGGGTCATGGAAAACGCCGCCAGCTTGGCGTGCTTGAGCGTCACGTCCTGCATGCGCCGGAAGAAGCGCAGGTCCTTGGGGTTGGAGCCGGGCCAGCCTCCCTCGATGTAGTGAATGCCGAAGGCGTCCAGCCGGGTGGTCAGGCGGACCTTGTCCTCCATCGAGAAGGACACGCCCTCACCTTGAGTGCCGTCACGCAGGGTCGTGTCGTAAATCTTGATCAAACGGCGCATTTCCGGCTCCTTCGTCCCTCACGCATCGGTCTTGCCATGATGCGATGCCGCCGGCGGGGGTGTCAAGGTTGTGACGGTAACGGGATCGGCCTCTGCCCGGGGTGTAGGATGAAGCCGGGGCCAACAGGAAGTGTGGAGGGTTTGCCCATGAAACCAGCCGTCATCGTTGGCATCATCCTGATCGTCCTCGGGGGCGTGGCCCTGGCCTACCAGGGCATCACCTACACCACGCAGGAAAAGGTCGTCGATCTCGGTCCGCTGAAGGTCGAGGCCAAGAAGGAAAAGACGATCCCACTGCCGCCCCTGCTTGGAGCCATCTTGCTGGTCGGCGGAGTGGTCCTGGTCGCGGTCAGCGCCCGGAGGTAGCCTCGCCCGCCTGAAGGCGCGCCTGCAGGCGGGCCTTCACGCCCGGCCACTCGTCCGCCAGGATCGAGAAGTACACCGTGTCGCGCTGATAGCCTCGGACGTTCACGTGTTTTCTCAGCACGCCCTCGCGCACCGCGCCCAGCCGGGCGATGGCGTCCTGCGAGCGCACGTTGCGGCCATCCGTCTTGAGCGCGACCCGCACGCACCCCAGGCGCTCGAAGCAGTAGCCGAGGAACAGGTACTTCGATTCGGTATTGGCCGGCGTGCGCCAGTAGTCGCGCGCCAGGAAGGTGGAGCCGATCTCGACCTGCCGGTCGGGCGGTCGCACGTCGAGCAGGCGGGTCGAGCCGATCGCCCGCCCGGTCTCCTTCCAGACCTGGGCGAAGACGATCGACTGCCGCTGCGCCATCAGCTCGCGCGCCTGCCGGATGAGGGTCAGCGTCTCCTCGAGCTTGGTGGGCGGCGGCCAGGCCAGATAGCGGCAGACTTCCTCGTCCTGCATCGCGACGAAGAGATCGGGCGCGTGACGCTCCTCGATCGGCTCGAGGGTCAGCCACGTCCCACTCAGGGTGACCGGGCTCAGGTCCAACGCGTCAGAGCGCCCCGGCCTTGCGCAGCCGGCCGACGTCCGCCTTGCCGAGTCCGAGCACCGAGCGCAGCACGCTCTCTGTATGCTGGCCCAGCAGCGGCGGCGGGGTGGTGGTCTTGCCCGGCGTGGCGTGCAAGCGGATCGGCACCCCGAGCACGCGCAGGCTCTTCGCCTTGGGGTGCGGCAGCGACACGATCATGCCGCGCGCTTTTAGATGCTCGCTCTCGCACACTTCCGCTACCGTGCGGATGCGTCCGGCCGGCACCCCGACGCCCTCGAAGCGCTTCATCCACTCCTCGGCCGATCGTGTGCCGAGCACCTCGTTGAGCAGCGGCACCAGCACCTCGCGATTCTGCACGCGGGCGGCTTCCGTGGCGAAGCGCGGATCCTTGATCAGGTCGGCACGCGCCATCGCCGCGCAGCACCGCTCCCACAGCGAGCTGTTGGCCACCCCGATCGTCAGGTAGGCATCGGAGGCCTTGAAGACTTCGTAGGGGACGATGGACGGGTGCTTGTTGCCGCGCCGCGACGGCCGCTGGCCGGTGCCGAAGTAGATGCCGGCCTGGTAGGTCAGCAGCGCCGCCATGGCGTCGAGCATCGAGATCTCGACCTTCTGACCGCGCTTCGTCCGGTGCCGGGCCAGCAGCGCCAGCGTGATGCCGTGGGCCGCCGACATGCCGGCCACCAGGTCCGCGATGGAGGTGCCGACCTTCACCGGCGCGCCGTCCTCGAAGCCCGTGATGTCCATGATCCCGGATTCCGCCTGCACGATGAGGTCGTAGCCGGCCCGGTGCGACTCCGGGCCCGACTCGCCGAAGCCCGAGATCGCGCAGTACACGAGCCGGGGGTTCAGCTTGGCCAGCCGCTTGTAGCCGAGGCCGAGCCGCTCCATGGTGCCCGTCCGGAAGTTCTCCAGCACCACGTCGCTCTTGCGGACCAGCCGCTCGAGCAGCTGACGGCCCTCGGCCGCCTTCAGATTCACAGTGATGCTCTTCTTGCCGCGGTTCACCGACAAGAAGTACGTAGCCTCGCCGTCCACGAACGGCGGCCAGGAGCGGGTATCGTCGCCCTTGCCCGGCTCCTCGATCTTGATGACCTCGGCGCCCATGTCGCCCAGGATCATCGAGCAGAACGGCCCGGCCAGCACTCGTGTGAGGTCCAGCACGCGCACTCCCGACAGCGGACGGTCAGCTCGCGGCACGGTGTCTCCCCTTCCACACCCGTAGCGCACCAGCGGTGGACGGGCTTAAGTTTGAGGTGACCTGCTCAATGGCGCCGTCAGTCTATCGCGATGGGCGTGCGCCAGTGGACGCCCGCTTCCGGCAGGGCTAGCCAAGCCACCGTGGTCGCCGATCATACTGTCGTCATGGTAGGGCAACAAGCTGGAGCGTACGCGCACGGAAGGATCACCATGGGAACGAAGCGCAAGAAGGTCACCGGGCGCACGAAGAAGACCGCGGTCAAGGGTTTGCCCGTGAGAGACGCACATCAGCAAGTGATCGCCTGACCGGCTACGGCCCCTTGTTCACGAACGGCGACTTCCACACCCGCTTGGCGAGGCTCCGGGCGATCGCATTCACGCGATCGCCGGCCCGGCCGGTGCGCCGCCAGAACAGCCGCGCGCGGTCCATCGCCCCCAGGTGGGAGAAGTAGTAGACGTCGTCGATCGCCTCGATGGCGACGGTCGCGCCGATCTTCAGTCCGCGCGTGTCGGCGCCGTGGCAGACGAACCGGGCGCCGCCCTCCAGCTCGACGATGGCGATGTGCAGCGGCGAGCGGAATCCCTGGGGCGGCGTGTGCAGCGTGGTGAAGGTCACCACGTCGCCGACCCCCGCCAGCGTCACTGCCGTCATGGCCACCGGATGGTGTGGACAGTAGGTCGCCGGCGGCGCCACCAGCGTGTGGCAGCGCGGACAGCGCGATGCCGCGATGGTCTCGAGCATGGGGCTAGACCGCCTCCAGCAGGGTGACCCAGTTGTTGGTGGCCAGGCCGCCGATGGAATGAGCGAGCGCCCGGCGGGCGACGGCGAGCTGGCGGCCCTGGGCGCGGCCGGTGAGCTGCCAGACGCACTCGACGATCTGGGCCAGGCCGGTCGCCGCCAGCGGGTGGCCGCGCGCCTTCAGGCCGCCCGAGGGATTGATCGGCAGGCGACCGTCGAGGCCGGTATCGCCGTCGAGCGTCGCGCGGCCGGCCTTGCCCTGGGGCAGCAGGCCGATGTCCTCGAGCGAGATCAGCTCGAACGGCGCGAAGGCGTCGTGGATCTCGGCGAAGTCCACGTGCGCGGGGCCGAAGCCGGCCATCGCGAACGCCTCCCGGGCGGCCGCCCGGGTGGCGGCGAAGGTGATCAGCTCGCGCCGATGACGGACGGCCAGGGTGTCCGTCCCCTGCCCGAGCCCGGCCACCCGGACGCGGGTACGGTCACTGGTCAGCACGATCGCGGCGGCGCCGTCGGA
>Ga0111539_10003409_pt1 | contig 20941 bp, 17 predicted proteins | sample RhiMethybrSRZTD1_FD_79667 | JGI IMG/M metagenome (GOLD analysis project Ga0111539, IMG submission 79667) | Populus rhizosphere microbial communities from Tennessee, USA - Rhizosphere MetaG P. TD hybrid SRZTD1 (version 2) (version 2) | ecosystem: Host-associated > Plants > Roots > Rhizosphere >...
TACCCTATACCCTATACCCTATACCTTATACCTCCTACCCTCTACACCTTATCAAGTAAATAAGCTATCTGAACTATCGGCAGATAAAGGAACGAGCCGAACATGATCTTTAATGCTGACTTCCTGTCCCCTGACTTCATCAATGAAAACGTAAGGGCAAAGAAAACCACTCCACAAAACGTAGCCACGATAGCCGAATTAATTCCAGTTATACCAAATGTTGCAGGCAATAATCCCATCGGTATGAGAAACATGGTGTATATCATGATCTGTATCGCGGTATTCATGTCTTTTTTGCCTCCCGATGGAAGCAATTTGAATCCGGCTTTTTTATAATCCTCGTCCGCGACCCAGGCTATAGCCCAGAAGTGAGGAAACTGCCAAATGAATTGAATTCCAAAGATGATCAATGCCTCGTGCGATATGGCTCCCGTTGCTGCAGTCCATCCTAACAAAGGAGGCAAAGCGCCGGGGATTGCTCCCACTATTACTGCCACAGGCCCAACTCTTTTTAATGGCGTGTAAACGAATCCATAAAGCACCATCGAAAGTATTGCAAGCAAAGTGGTGAGCACATTCGAGTATATAAGCAAAATGCCAGTACCAATGCCCATGCAAAGTATCGCTTCGGTTATTGCCTCATTGACGGATACACGGTGCGTTGGAAGCGGCCTGTTCATTGTACGCGACATGAGACGGTCGAGATCCTTTTCAATGACCTGGTTTATAATCACAGACGAACCGGACAATAGGAATCCCCCCAGAAAGATCATAGCAAGGTGGAACCAATTTACCTGCGGCGATGCAAGGATGTAACCGAATGCGCAGGAAAACGCAACCAGGAATGAAAGACGGAATTTTAAAAGCTCCCCATATGCTCTTGCCTTCGCGATAGCGAAATCCAATCCGGTTAGTGTATTGATCTGTCCTACCATTATATCAGGCAAATGTGGGTTCTTCCCTTCTCTTAAGTTTCAGCAGGAACAGGAACTGCAATCCAAAAGTTACTGTAGCAAGCAGTAAATGAACCGGCTGAAGAAAGGGCGGCACGGCAAAATAAGCCATGCTCATACCCGTCAAAATTGTCCCCAAAATTAGCAGGATTAGCGTAAGGGCGAAAACTTTTGAACCCTGAGTTTTGTGCAATTTTACGATTAATCCAACGTGCAAAATCAACACAATCCAGGAGAAAGAACGATGAATTATAAACTCGGCGCTAAGGTTTGCGATCCACGATTCCCGGCTCACGGTACCCGCAAGTTGATCGATTGCTTCGCGTACCCGGGTACCCAATAATATCTGAACCAGCAACACTGCCATTGATGCGATCAGCCACCAGAAACCAAGCGAGGAATTGATCTCGGTGAAATAACTGCTCCTATGAACAACATAGATCAATAAAGCAACAATGAGAAGCGCCAGGAACATATGTACTGTGATCGTCCAGGGCATAAGATTGGTGGAAACGACCACCGAACCGATCCATCCCTGAAAGCCCACTAATAAAAATGTCGCGAACGCCACTAGTGTCACCGTTCTGTCAGTCTGCCAAAATCGAATAGACGCCGCGAATACGGCAAAGATCAGCAAACCGATTATTACGCCGACCAACCGGTTTACATATTCAATCCAGGTCTTAACGGGGTTAAAGTCATTCTCCCTTAGCACAGACTCATCATTCAAAATATTCTCTGCGGTGGTGGTCATGCCAAACGTCGTAAGATATTTTGCGAAGCGCTGGTTCTTTTTCGCTCTATGCGTCGCGTAGATGTTTTTGTAATCGCTGGGCAATTGGGACACCGAAGTTGGAGGGACCCATTTTCCAAAACATTTCGGCCAGTCGGGGCAGCCCATACCGGCACCGGTACTGCGTACTATTCCCCCAACCAGGATCAGTATATATACCGACGCCAACGTAGCAATTGAGAGCCTGCGAAATGATCTCATATGTCCGCAATTGTACCTGTAGAAATCAATTGGTTATGAATAAAGAACGAAGGTTCAAAGCCATCAAAAACAAACTTTGAACCTTGCGCCAGATTGCTCAGCGTGTTAGTGCTTGTCCCCTTCCACGATGATAGCACCGGAACCATTCGAGGTCTCCAGTTTTATCAGCTCATTTTCGTTTGGCAGGTTGGACTCAGGAGTTTCAGAATATGGAATATGCTGAGGAATGTAATCTTCTTTTGCACCCGGTTTGCTATAGTCGTATGGCCAGCGATACACGGACGGAATTTCGCCAGGCCAGTTTCCATGTCCTGGATTTCTTGGCGTTGTCCATTCAATTGTTGTTGCATTCCACGGGTTGGCTGGAGCAACACGACCACGGAACATGCTATAGAAAAAGTTGAACAGGAATATGAATTGCGAAGCCAGCGTGATGATCGCCGCAACGCTTACCAATGTGTTCAAATCCGTGAAGCCGCTAAAGATCTCGAAGTTCGTCCATGAGTAATATCTTCTGGGGAAACCGGCGATGCCGATGTAGTGCATAGGGAAGAATACAAGGTACACTCCAGTAAATGTGAGCCAGAAATGGATGTAACCAAGCCTGTTGTCCATCATTCTTCCAAACATCTTGGGGAACCAGTGATACACACCAGCCATCATCCCAAAGAAAGAAGCGCTACCCATAACCAGGTGGAAGTGCGCTACCACAAAATACGTATCGTGCAATTGAATGTCGATAGCCGAGTTACCGAGGAAGATTCCAGTAATACCACCCGTGAGGAAAAACGACACCAACCCTATGGAGAACAACATTCCCGGCGTAAACCGGATATTTCCTTTCCAAAGGGTGGTCACATAATTAAATATTTTCACTGCAGAGGGTACGGCGATAATGAGCGTAAGCAGCATAAAGATAGAACCCAGGAACGGGTTCATTCCCGTCACAAACATATGGTGCGCCCAAACGATAAATGACAAAATAGCAATGAACAACATTGAGCCAATCATTGCTTTATAACCGAAGATCGGTTTACGTGAATTTGTCGCTATGATCTCTGAAGAAAGTCCGAGTGCTGGCAATAACACAATGTAAACTTCAGGGTGTCCGAGGAACCAAAACAAATGCTGGAACAGGATAGGGCTTCCGCCATCGTGCGCAAGCGCTTCACCGCCGATATATATATCTGAAAGATAAAAGCTGGTACCGAAGCTGCGGTCGAAAATGAGCAAGAGAGCAGCGGCAAACAACACTGGAAATGAAAGCACGCCGATGATTGCAGTAAATAAAAACGCCCAAATGGTCAGCGGCAATCGCGTAAAAGACATGCCTCTTGTTCTCAGGTTGATCACGGTTGTGATGTAGTTGATGCCTCCCAACAATGAGCTTACAATGAACAACGCCATAGCTACCAGCCACAGCGTCATACCAAGGCCTGAGCCTTTTATTGCCTGCGGTAAGGCGCTTAGCGGAGGGTAAATGGTCCATCCACCTCCTGCTGGGCCGGTCTCGAGAAACAGAGAAACAAACATGGTCACGCTTGAAAGGAAGAAGAACCAGTACGAAAGCATGTTCATAAATCCTGATGCCATATCTCTTGCTCCTACTTGAAGAGGAATCAGGAAGTTTGAGAACGTTCCGCTTAGTCCTGCTGTGAGGACGAAGAAGACCATTATCGTGCCGTGCATCGTTACAAGAGCGAGATAAAATTCCGGATCCAGCTTTCCTTCGGCAGTGATCCATTCACCTAAAACAGGTCGAAGCCACTCAAGGCTCATATCGGGGAACCCAAGTTGCAAACGGAATATCACGGAGAGAATTCCACCCAGCAGAGCCCAGAATATACCAGTAATAAGAAACTGCTTCGCAATTACTTTATGATCCTCGCTGAAAATGTATGTTCTCCAAAAGTTGGTTTCATGGTGCCCATGTTCGTCATGTTCGTCGTGATGATGAACATCGTGATGGGTGTGAATATCTGTCGTTGCCATGTCGTTGATAAATCTTTGTTAGTGCTTCTATTCGTTAACCTCAGCTACAGAAGATCCTGGATCCCGTTGCATTCCCGCTTTGATCATCGCCGCTTCTTTCAATGCATTCGGCACCTTCTTCAAGTAATCCGGATTCTGCTTCAACCATGCTTCCTGCGAAGCCTTCCATTTTTCGTAAGCTTCTTGTTCTTCAACAATGACGGTCATCTTCATCGAAAAATGTCCGCGGCCGCATATTTCAGTACAAGCCATTTCGTAGTTGAAGTTCTGATTTCCCAGCTCATCCCTCATTTCCTGAGTCGTCTTCGTCACTTTGAATTTGAATTGCGTAGGCATACCTGGCACTGCATCCATCTTTACACGGAAATGTGGCAGGAATACGCTGTGCAATACATCCTTTGCCCTGATCTTCAGGAGAACCTCCTTATCCACCGGAAGGTGAAGCTCAAGGGATTTAAAATCGTCAAATGAATTCTTATCGGTTAGGTCCAGACCGAATTCATTTCCAAAATTATCTATCAATTTATAGTTGACTTTACCTAACTCCTTGTCTTTAACGCCTGGATAGCGAACCGTCCATGCGAATTGTTGCCCGATCACTTCGATAAGCTCTGCGTCTTTCGAAGCAGGCGATGTGATATCATTCCATGCACGGAGACCCGTAAAAATAAGGACAGCCAATACTATGGCGGGAATTATTGTCCACGCCAGTTCCAGGTGATGGTTATCGGGGAAAAATTTCGCCTTTCTTCCTTCTTCATGCTGATACTTGTAGATAAAAACAAACATCACGACACTGATGATCACGAATGCCACAACCGTAACTCCCATTGTAATCCAAAACAAAAGGTCAGTGTGTTTACCGTGTTCCGATGCTACTGGCATCGTATAATTATCGTAGTACGCAAAAGAATACCAGAAAAACCAACCTAAGCTTCCGACCATGAACACCATAAAAAGCGCCGCATTAACCTTATTCGCTGTACCTATTTTGTCGTCATCGTAGCCTTTCGCAATGCTCACAAGGCTGCTGACTCTGTAGATCATGTAAAGGATCACCAGAACCAGAACAACACCGAGAAAAATAATCAAACTCGTCATATCAGTTTACTATAGATTAAATGTGGTGATGTAGACTCTCTTCTAACATTGGATCGTTCTTTCCAAAGAGCGGCATTTTTTGCAGACTAGTTAATGTGACTGTCAAAAATGCGGCAATAAATATCAGCGCCATTCCTATTTCGACCAACCCCATCGCTCCGTCATGCTGCATTACTCCAGGAGTAACCATATTGTAGAAGTCGAACCAATGACCAATGATTATGATAGGGCACACCAACTTCAATGTGGACAGCTGACGCTTTGAATCCCGGGTCATTAGCAGCAGGAAAGGTAAGACAAAATTCAGTATTATGTTCGTGTAGAATATCCAGCCGTACGGGCTGTTTTTCATGCGCTCAACAAAATATACCGTTTCCTCAGGAATATGGGCATAATAAATAAGAAGGAATTGCCCGAACCAAATGTAGGTCCAGAAAATCGAGAATGCCCAGCAGAATTTTCCCAGGTCGTGAAGGTGATTTGAATTAACGATTTTGAGATAACCGGCATCTTTCAGGAACGCCACGATCAACGTAATCATCGCAAGCCCTGTCACCCACCAGCTCGCGAACACATACCAGCCGAACATTGTGCTGAACCAGTGTGTGTCGATGCTCATTACCCAGTCCCACGCAGCAATCGAAGAACTCACCCCGAAGAAAATCAAAAATACGGTTGATAACACCTGGTTGTTGTGCCAGTATTTAGTCGAATTATCGAGGTCCTCAGCAAGCATGTTCTTACGGATCTGGACAAGAAACCAGTACCATACGCCAAAGAACAACACCATTCTGAAAATGAAAAAGACAGGAAACGTGCCTCCCTCGAGAGGCCAGAAAAAGAACGGAGCCTTTCCCTTGATGATTTCATCGCCGCCCTCGGCATGATAAAGGTCTGAGTGCGTCCAATGAAAAACATCACCGCTTGTTGCAAACCAAAGAACGAGCGTCAAAATCCCGCCGATCGGGATCCATGTACCCATGGCAAGCCCAACTCTCTTAACACCGACTGACCAGCCTGCCATGGCTGCATATTGAATTGCGACAAAGAAAAGTCCAATGATTCCTGCTCCTACAAAGAAAATATTGTTCATCCACAAAGTTGTGTAGATGCGCTTAAGCCATACCGGACTTCCATGATGTTCACCTGCTGCAGCATTGTGTTCGGTTGAGGCTGCCTCATGTTGCTGTACGCTTGCAACCATTTCATGCGATGCATTTTGTGCATGGCCTCCACCGTGTTCATCATGCCCTCCACCCGTCATGGCGAAAACAACGCCGAGGCCGAACAGGACGATACCCGCTACAAGGAGATAGACCAGCTTCTTTTTGGTCTCCGGCCGGAATACATAATTTTCTTCTCTAACTTCTACTTGGTGAGCCATTGTCTTATCGTTATCCTTTGTCTGTTGTCGATACCTTTATTTCTGTAAAGTCTTTACATATTTGGCAATCTTCCACCGGTCTTCCGGGCTGATCTGCGATCCGTGCGCCCACATAAGATTTTTACCGTGAGTGATCACATGGAAAATGTGACCTTCGGTGATGTTCTTCAATGCGTCAGACTTATAGTTTGGAACACCATTGTACTTTTCAGATACTTTTCCATCGCCAGCGCCTTTAGGTCCATGGCAGTGGTCACAATACATTTCATAAAGGATTTTTCCTTCAGCCACTACCGCTGCCGTCGAGTCCAGCGGGCTCTTCAACGTCGACGCAAACGCTAAGCTGTCTTTTCCTAACCTGTATGGAAGCCACCCGTGCTTATTGCGACTCACTGTATTCGCTGGAGTCTCCCGCATGTTCATACGGAACGGATTATACTTGTTGGAATTGAAGAATTCCGCATGACCATCCGGATAATCAATGGATGTTAACCAGCGTCCTGCATCCTCATCCACAATTTGTGAGTAAGGTTCATAAGCAACGGAGTGATACATATTTGGAGCGTATTCAAGCCCCTGGTTATCACCACCCGCACCGCAGGAAGTCATTAACACCGCTGCCGATATTGCTACAAACGAACCTGTTAGAAATCTCATAGTTGATATTCTCTGATTAATCAAAAATTCTTTTCATTTACTTCTGAAGCCCCGGCCGTTTTTAAGATGCTTGCTAGTTCAGCTTTACTCTTTCCCTTATTCAAGGCAAGATCAATAGCCATAATGTGCTTGTCTTCCGTGCTTCTGATATCGAACTGACGAGGCCACTTATATGGTTTTAGGTCACTCGCAATCAGGAAGGTCCCAACCATTCCCAATGCCGCCAGCAACACAGTAAATTCAAAGATCACAGGCACGAATGGAGGAAGTGATGCAAAGTTCTTACCCCCGATTATCATTGGCCAGTCGTACCCCAGCATCCAAACCTGGGTAAACAAGGCAAGCGAGGTTCCAGTGATTCCGAACATGAATGCCGCGATGGGAAGCCTGCTTCTCCTGTAGCCTAACACCTCATCCAGACCGTGAACCGGATATGGAGAATATACCTCATGAATCTTGACGCCACTTTTTCTAATGGTGGTGACACCATTCAAGAGGACATCTTCATCATCAAATACCCCTACTATAAAATTCTTATCTGCATCCATACGTCTAAATATTCAAGGTGAACCGATCGCCTAGTGGGACTCGGGCTTTGTTTTTTCAGATCCGACTTTTATGATACTCTTCACTTCAGCCATGTTAATCACCGGGAAGTACTTCGCGAACAATAAGAATGCGGCGAAGAAAAATCCGAAGGTGAACAGATACTCTCCAATGTCATACATTGTTGGGTGGAACATTGTCCAACTCGATGGAATATAATCGCGATGTAGTGAGGTCACAATGATCACGAAGCGCTCGAACCACATTCCAATGTTCACTACAATTGAGAGTACGAAAGTTGCTGCAATACTTGTTCTGATTTTCTTGACCCAGAAAAGCTGCGGAGAAATTACGTTACATGTCATCATCGACCAATATGCCCACGCATAGGGTCCCTGAACACGGTTATAGAAAGCATACCCTTCGTATTCAACTCCTGAATACCATGAAATGAACAATTCTGTTATGTAGGCAATACCTACGATCGATCCGGTAACAATAATGATGATATTCATCAATTCAATGTGATAGATCGTGATGTAGTCTTCCAACTTAAATACTACCCGTGTTACCAGAAGCAGTGTTAACACCATTGCAAATCCGGAGAAGATCGCCCCAGCAACGAAGTAAGGAGGGAAGATTGTTGTATGCCATCCAGGAATAACTGACGTGGCGAAGTCCATTGATACGATCGTGTGAACTGAAAGTACGAGAGGTGTTGAAAGTCCGGCAAGAATGAGCGCTACTGACTCGTAACGCATCCAGGTTTTAGCTCCACCCTGCCATCCAAAGCTGAGAGCATTGTAAATGTTGGCCCTTAGCTTGTGTCCTTGAACAACAGCGCGATCGCGTATCACGGCAAAATCAGGAATGAGACCTATGTACCAGAAGACAAGGGATACTGTAAAGTAAGTTGATATCGCGAATACGTCCCAAAGCAGTGGTGAGTTAAAGTTAGGCCAAAGCGAACCGAACGTGTTGGGTAAAGGCAATGTCCAGTAAAATCCCAGCCACAGACGACCCATGTGCATTAACGGGAACGTAGCCGCACAAATAACGGCGAAAATCGTCATCGCTTCCGCTGCGCGGTTGATAGACATTCTCCAGCGTTGACGGAACAATAACAAGATGGCAGATATAAGCGTACCAGCGTGACCAATACCGACCCACCAAACGAAGTTTGTAATATCCCACGCCCAGCCTACTGTTTTATTCAGGCCCCATACTCCGACTCCGTTCCATAACAAGTAACAGATACAATAAAACCCAAAGCCAAGAAATCCCAATGAGACGGCGAATGACATCCACCATAACCGTGATGGCTTTCCTTCTACCTGCCGGCTGATGTCATGCGAAACATCTGCTATTGTTTTGCCACCGGTTACCAGGGGATCGCGTACTGAAGAAGATACCTGCATTGTTGTTTATCGTTATCCGTTAGTCGTTGTTCGTATTGATTTGTCTTCCGTAATTATTCCGTTACGCACCGGCAGCATCCTTATTTCTCACCTTCGTTAAGTACCAGATGTTAGGTTTCACCCCAATCTCTTCCAGTACCTGGTAAGCCCGTGGATTGTCAGCAATCTTATCGACACTGTAAGGCTTTTCTTTATTAACCGGTCTGATCTTGAGAAGCTTGGAAATTTTGCTTTCCGAGTTATTGATATCCCCGAAAACAATTGCGCCAGTTGAGCAAGATGCCTGGCAAGCTGTTACTACCTCACCATCATTCATCGGCCGACGTTCCCTCTTCGCTGTCAACTTGCCAGCCTGAATGCGCTGCACGCAGAAGGAGCATTTCTCCATTACGCCACGTGAGCGTATTGTTACATCAGGGTTCAACACCATCTTACCTAACTCGGTGTTCTGGGCCGTGTTTGAACCCTCGAACTGGCTGTTGTCGTGATATTTGAACCAGTTGAATCTTCTTACTTTATAAGGACAGTTATTGGCACAATATCTCGTACCAATGCAACGGTTATACGCCATTTGGTTGAGGCCTTCAGTGCTATGTGTTGTCGCTGCGACAGGGCAGACTGTTTCGCATGGAGCGTTATTGCAATGCTGGCAAAGCATCGGTTGAAATACTACTTGAGGATTTTCAGATGCTTCTTCGATTCCTCTCCAATCATCTGCTTCCGCATCGCTGCTGTAGTATCTGTCGATACGCAGCCAGTGCATCTCCCGACGTCGTATTACTTCATCGCGGCCCACTAATGCTACGTTGTTCTCAACATTGCACGCCACTACGCAAGCTCCACAACCAATACAGGTGTTGAGATCAATTGCCATTGCCCAATGGTGATCGTGGTATTCGTGTCCTTTCCATATCGCAATTTCACCTGGAGCTACCTTGTGTTCAGGGTCTGCCCATGTTGAAACTTTTGGATGGAATTCACGATCCCAATGCGTGTCTTTATACTTTGCAAGTGACGTCTCTTGAATTACAGTCTGACGTCCCATGTAGGTATTGTGCGTTTGCGTCTGCGCAATCTGATAGCGCTCGTCTGTCTGATCCAGCTTCACATTGCTCACATTATAACTTAGTGAACCATTAACCATGGCAACCAGAGGATACATGTTTACTCCAATTCCATCAGCAACCTTCCCAGCTTTTGTACGGCCGTATCCCAGGGGCACGCCTATAGTTCCAGGTGTTTGTCCGGGTTGAATAAGTGCAGGCAGTTTAACGTTTTTACCGTTTGCTGATATAGTGAAATACTTAGTGAAACTTTCTTCGAAGCTGATATCCTTCGCGTCCTTTGGCGCTATCGTTACATAATGATCCCAAACTGCCTTTGTAATAGGATCGGGAAGTTCCTGAAGGAGCGGGTTGTTAGCCTGTGATCCGTTTCCGACAGTGCCGCTTTCATAGATTACGAGCTCAAAGCCAGCTGATTTATAGTTGGATGCCGCGCTCGCTGCAGCATTCACATCGCCAGCAAAAGTAACGGCATGGCTAGCTGCATCATTTGGAAGTTCCAGCACGCCGTCGTACAGACATTTGTCCCAGAAAGTCTGGAATGGCGTCGTCTGATCTTTGTAGAACCAGGTTCTCCAATTATTTTTTACAAATTCGAAATAGTCGTTTGAGGTTTCGCCTGACCAAGTAAGGAAACTTTGTCCTGCAGCACGCGACGCGAATATCGGAGTGATTGCAGGCTGGGCAACACTGTAGTGATTCTTCTTCGGCTCAGCGTCGCTCCACGATTCGAGGTAATGATGATCTGGCGCTTTAAAGTTGGTCAGTGTACCGGTTTCGTCTTCTTTATAGGACGTCGATAATGTCAGCGGTATCTTAGGTAGTGCCGCAGCTAGCTTGTCGCCTTGCGGATGATCGTAAACAGGGTTACAATTAAAGAAGATCACTGCTTCGACTCGCCCAGCCTCCGCATCGGAAACGAAAGTAGCCATTGCAGCGTCGTCGCCTTGACGATAGTTTACAGGCAATCCCGGAAGTATAGTTGTTCCGTAACTGCCGAGCATATCGTTAATACCGTTAACCAATACCTGGATTGCTTTGTCGTTCGAGCCAGCAACCACGAGGGCTTTACCACGGCTGGCCCACAGGTCGTCTGCCGCTTTCGCGACATGTGGTTTTTCCACGCCACCTGAAACGGTAGCCCTACCTGCCTTTGCGGCAATCAGATTGTAAAGCTGAACAACTATCGCAGCTTCTTCAGAAGGTTTGATCTGGATTCTATGATCAGCGTTCGCGCCGGTAATCGTAAGAATGGATTCGAACTGATAGTGACGAGACATCGTCCGTTTTTCTTCGGACACTTCGCGCGTTAATGCGTATTGTTTGGTGAATTCTATAGGTGATATCCAGCTTCCGATAAAATCGGCCGCAACGCCAACTATTACATCTGCCTTGCTGAAATCATATGAAGGAATGATCGCCGCACCGATGGATTCTTCGTTAGCTTTCAAAATACCGTAGCAGGATGTCTGATCGTACTGAACATGCTGCGTAGTTGGATACTTAGCTTTGAATTTTTCGATCGCTGCCTTGGTGCTGGGACTCAACACTGTATTGCTTACAATTCTGATCTGCGCACCCTTGCCCGATATCTCACCGAGCTTTGCAATGACCTGGCGGTCCAGGTCTTCCCATGATATCTTTTCCTTTGCCGCTTTCGGACCACGGAGTCTGGCATTGTCATAAAGAGAAAGAACCGACGCTTCAACTTGTGCACTGGTTCCTCCTTTAGATACGGAAGAAAGTGCGTTACCATCAATCTTGATGGGACGTCCCTCGCGCGTCTTTACTACGATACTGCAATAGTCGCCTCCATTGACATACGTGGACGCATAATAGTTTGCAATGCTAGGATCTACATCTACTGGTTTGTTGACATAAGGAATAGCCTTGCGGATCGGTGCCTCGCAGGCTGCCAATGCAGCCGCCGACATGCCGAAACCCATCATCTTCAGAAAATCACGGCGTGAATGACCCAGATCTTCTTCAGGCGCCGGAGGATTCGGAAATTCCTGATGAGCATTTTTTACAAAATCCGGATGATTAGCCAGTTGCTCAATGCCTTTCCAGTATATCTTCTTTGATTCTTCCATAAATCGTTTATCGCGACTCTTGATGTAATTACTCTATATTAATAGTGGCACTTTGCGCACTCCAGCCCTCCAATGTCCTCCACCTTCATAGGAGCCTTGCTCTTCTTGTTATGAAGCTCCACCAGTTTATCGTAGTAGGCGTTGCCTTTTGAATTGACATCTGTCTTGCGATGGCAGTCAATACACCAGCCCATTGTCAATAAGGAGTGCTGACGCACAACGTCCATCGTCTCAATAGGTCCGTGGCAGGTTTGACATTCAACTCCAGCTACATTCACGTGCTGTGAATGGTTGAAATAGGCCAGGTCGGGAAGGTTATGGATACGAACCCATTCGATCGGTTTTTTACTATCCCACGCAGAAACAAGTTTGGCAATTTCCCCTTCACCTGTCACAGCGCCTTGTCTGATCTGGTTGTGGCAGTTCATACATATATTAATAGAGGGAATCGTGGCGCTCTTTCCTTTTGTAACGCCAACATGACAGTACTTACAATCTATTTCGTACTGACCAGCGTGTATCTTATGTGAGAATGCAATCGGTTGTTTTGGCGCATAACCTTGCTGAACGCCGATCGAATAGAGACCGTTTATTACCGCCTTGAATCCAACTGCGGCAACAATGAAGAGCACAATAAAAATAAAACCAGGACTTCTTGATATAGAGCCGAACGTGATTGGCGAATGAACAACTTCTTTTTGTTCGACAGACAGTTCTTTTTGATCCAGGAATCTCTTGAGCGCCGAAACGAGGAAAGCTAGAATTACCAGGAGTAATAACAAGATCAGCACCATACCGATCAGGATCACATTTAGATACTTCGCTGGAAGTGCATCTCCCCCCGCTGCTGGTTCTGCACCCGGAACCGTTGTAGGTTGCGCAACTTCAGGGCCTTTATCAGTTTCGGCCTGAATGTACGCCAGGACGTTCATGATGTCCTCGTCTTTCAACGACGAGAAAGCAGTCATTTGAGTCTTATTGTATTCGTTGTAGAGCTTTACCGCATAGTCGTCGCCACTAGCAATTACACCTGCGGAGTTTTTTACAAAAGACTTGATCCAATCGATGGATGGAGCGCGGTTATTTACATCCGCCAGTGCTGGACCTACCAGCTTTTGATGAACCCTATGACAAGTCTTGCAATTCGCATTAAATAAAGACTCTCCTGCCGTAATGGCGGCCGGCTCTTTAGAGATTTCCTGGGCGTAAGAAGTAATATTAAGTAGGGCGAAAACAACGAGGAGTGAAAGGGACTTGCAAGCGGCAGAGATTAGATTTTTATTCATGTTAGGTTCAGTGTCCGTTTTCAAAACAAGCGGCACAAATCTACTATTGGAACTCATTTTTTCAAATTTATTTGGAGCGTTGCGCAATAAAATATGTGGAATTTCCACCTCGTTTAAAACCGGCGAAAGGTAGTTAACGATCGCTCTCGAAACTTCCGATTTTGATCAATTTAGAACGATTTTAAATTGAATGTCCGGCGGTAAATATCCATGATCGTTGGATAATCCAACACAAGTTGTTGCTCGATGTCGAAATCTTTTAAGAATCAATGGAAGGTTTAGGCTTTTAATGAAGCTTCGACCATCCTTCTTCGATACCCAAGCCAAACAAGGCGAAATCATACTTCACCGGATCAACAGGATCAAGTCTTTGGAGATTTGATGTGAGTTCAGTTGCTGTAATCCAATCGGTTTGCTTTCGTCTGATCAACTTGAGTTTTCGCGCGACCCGATCCACGTGAAGATCGCAAGGACAAATTAGCTGTGAGGGCGAGATGGAATTCCAAATTCCAAAATCCACTCCCCTGTTGTCGGACCTTACCATCCAACGCAAGTACATGTTGAGGCGCTTGCATGTTGATCTTCTCTCCGGTGTTGCTATGTGCTTTCGCGTCCGTAGTGGGTGATCATCAAGAGAAAAGAATAACTGATGAAAATTCACTAACGCCTGACCGACATTCTCTTGACCAACGGACACCCTAAACGCCTCTTCCAACGATGAGTGCTTCTTATAAAACCATTTAAGGAACTCTATAAAATAAAGCGTGTCGACAGCATTAAAGGTCCGGTGCTTGAAATCCTTGAATACTTTAAGATCTTTTGGTCGGTGATCCAGAATAAATTTGTGGGGATCGTTGTCCATCATAACAAGCAACTCCCTGCATTTGCGAATGATCGTAGTCCGCTGACCCCAGGCAAGAATCGCTGAGAATAATCCTGCAATCTCGATGTCTTGTTTTTTCCTGAAAGCGTGAGGTATCGATATCGGATCGTGCTCTATAAACCCTGGCTGATTATATAGATCCGATTTTTCATCAAGGAATTCCTTGAGATCAGACAATTGAAAGTTCTTTGCCTTCTTGGACATCTTAACCTTTCAACAAGATTAACTGAATTCCTGGAAATATTCTCGTCACATAACGGGCAACGTCGAACGAATAATTTTTTGTCGTACTTTTCTCATGACTGTGTTAGAAAAACCGATGATAATGAGGAAAATTTTTTGGATAGCGTCGCTTACAATCCTTGCCATCCTTATCATGGCAATCATTTTTGTCGTAATTACATTTCCACCGATAATGACCGGCATGGCTGCCAAGACCATGTGCTCATGTGTTTATGTTGCGGGAAGAGCACCCGAAAGCGTCGTTGAAAAAGAACTCAAGGTTTTTCCTGGACTATCAAGCGCTAAAATCCAACTCAAAGATGACTCAACAGTATCGGCGACCTTGCTGTGGAAGACGAGCGAAGCGATTTTTAGAAAGGGCCTTGGTTGCACTCTTTTGTCGGATATAAATGAAGAGGAGCTCCGGGAACAAAATATCAATCTTGCAACGCCACCGGCAGTGAATCAGGACACTATTCCCTGGCCGATGGGAAATCTCGTTACCGATTCAGTTCCAAAGGGAATTAAATATGATACTCTTATTAAAACTTTAGACGAGGCTTTTTTCGAAGCTGACCCTGGTAAGCCGCTCAACACGCTGGCGATACTTGTCCTGCTCGATGGTAAGATTATGGCGGAACGATATGCGCCCGGCTTTTATTACGATTCAAGGTTAATGGGATGGTCAATGACCAAGAGTATAACTAGTTCATTGATCGGCATCCTCGTTAAGGAGGGCAAACTGAAAATCGATTTGCCTGTTTCCATCGATGAATGGACATCGGACGAAAGAAAAAACATCACACTGAATAATTTACTACAGGCAAGCAGTGGCCTCAAGTGGTCTGAGTCTTACTTCTTTCCTAGTTCGACATTTCACAAGATGTTTACCTTTAGCGATGACAAAGCGGCCTATGCAAGGACAATGCCGCTGGAAGATGAACCGGGTAAAAACTTTGTCTATTCCAGCGGGACTACCCTGATCCTTTCCGGAATTATCCGAGAGACAATTGGCAGTGAATTGTATTATAAATTTCCTTATGAAAAACTCTTTTATAAGATCGGAATGAACCAGGCAATTATGGAGCCCGATGCGTCCGGCACGTTCGTAGGATCTTCCTATTGTTATGCCAGCGCGCGGGACTGGGCTCGTTTTGGACTGCTTTATTTGAATGATGGTATCTGGAATGGAGAGCGTATATTACCAGAAGGGTGGGTTAAATACACTTCAACACCTGCCCCTTCAGCTGAGATGGGAGAATACGGCGCGCAATGGTGGCTTAATGCTGGCGCCAAGGGCGATCCGAACCATCGCAAGTATCCACTGATCCCGGCCGATGCATACTGGGCAGATGGGTTCGAGGAACAGTATACAATGGTGATCCCTAGTAAAAAGCTTGTCGTCGTCCGGCTAGGCGTTTCCCACCACGGCTTTGATTTTGAAAAACTCGTAGGTGGGATCATCGCGGCGCTACCCTAGTAAATGCGGTAATTTGACAGGCCGTCCAACTTTTTTAGGGATCGGTGTGTCAAATAAGAGCAGTCGGTGGATAAATTTGTTGGTCGTTATCAAAAAAATTCCAAACGCTAGACCCTCGAGAACGTGAACATCAGGATCGTTGCAAGCATAATCGTTCTACTTAACCTGTACACCGTCGCATTCGCACAGGATTTTGATGCGGACTCAATTTATTATACGCCCATTAAGAAAGTAAAGTCAAAGTCATCGGAGAAAGGGAAGTCAACGGAACAGATAAAGCGACATTATCTGACTCGGGATCCACAAGCACCATCAAGCGAATTCGATGGTGATTCAATTTATTACACACCCATCCCGATAGAGCAGTTAGCGGAACTGGAAGAGTATAGAAATCCATTTCAGGAGGACCCAGCCGACTCGGCAAAGCGTAGCAGGTTCGTCGACTATTTTTTCAATCTTCAAGTTGGATCACTGGTAGGATGCAGTGATTGTATCGCGGACAAAGAAGTCACGTTTACAGCTTCAACTGTTCACGGTGTGACCCTTGGCAAAAAGTTTAGGATCGGTGGTGGCATTGGCTTTGATTCGTACTACGGTTGGCAGACTATGCCGCTCTTTGGCAGTGCCAGCTTTGATGTTTTTGGCACCAAAAATACTCATGCAATCTTCGTTCAGGTAAACTATGGTTGGTCTCTGCCATGGAGGAAGGAAAATGAATTGAACTATGGTACAATGGATGTTGACGGAGGACAAATGCTTTACGGAATGGCTGGTCTCCGCATGAAATATCATGACATGAGAATTTCATTCACATTTGGCGGAAAGTATCAAGCTGTTACGTCCTATTTTGAAATACCAACCATTTATTACGACGTTTACGGACTACCTTATGAGGGTGCTTCGAGCAAAACCACCATCGTAGAAACTATGCGCAGGTTAGCGTTCGGAGTAAGTATTGGATGGAAGTAAACGATCAACGATCAACGATCAACAATCAACAATCAACAATCAACTATTTCCTTTGCTTCTGAATAAGCTGGGATGTCGCCGCACAACAAGACCCAAAAGTCCTGCTAATCCTGCGATACAAGTCCACGCAAAGCTGTCTCCAACGAGCGAATACAACGTTCTGATTCCTTCAACTGGAAGGAAAGCCACCACGACCCTTTCTCCGTCGTCAAAATAGCTTCGCTGCGCAATAATATTTCCATGATAATCACAGGCAATACTAACGGCGCCGCTAACAGGACGCAGTAGACTTGTTCCGTTTTCGATGGCCCTAACTATTGCCATCTGCGCGTGGTAGGGCGACACTTCCTTCCAGTCACCTGAAGGCAATAGAAGAATATCGGCACCTTTTCGTCCCACTTGCCCCATCAACTGTGGGAAGTCGGCATCATAACATATCGAGATGGCAAGCTTGCCATAATTCGTCGACGCTACAGGAATATCTCCATCGCCTGGAATGCTTGGCTCGACCAGAGGAACCGGACGATTTTTGAAAAATACATTTACAATATTTCCTTCGGGATCAAATAACAAGGCCTTATTCTCGATGAATTTTTTGCCAAACTCAATTTTCCCGGGAATAATGGAAGCCACCGTCATTAGGAAATATACATTGTTATCCTTGGCGAAAATTTGACCCTTCTTGAACAGCTCCCCCTCCTCTGCCTTGATAGTAAAAACAGCGGCCTCTGACCATGAAATTATCTGTGAACCTGCCGCTGCTTCTTTTCGGCTCAGGTTGAACAAACTATCCTGGCATTCCTTAAGCTTCGTTCGCGTACGAGCGAACCTATCTTGATAGGGATCTTCCACAAATGCGGCGAAGCCTTTGTTCAGCTCGGCAAGCTCCGCGGAATTCTGTGTTAGATCGTCCTCAACCACGGCAACAGTGTTTCCATAGCTATCTTCATACATCATCTGCAATAGAGGTACATGGCTAGTAGCTATACCAGCTACCCGAACGGTATTTCGCCTTGCGTCAAAAAAAGAATTCGTCTTCGCAAACCCAAACAACGTGAGGGCTATTAGCAATACCGAAAATCCCATTGCTGGTGTTCGGATAATCTGCCAGTTGCATCGTTGCTCCACCAAGAAAAAAATCAGCGACGCAAACCACCCGATCACAAACGCGATGAGCCAAATCCCTCCTAATGAAACAGCCTGAATTAAAAAGGAGTTAGTCACCTGTGTATAAGAAATCGATGACCAGCTCCCACCCCCTCCGAAAGATGTTACGTATTCACCGATAACGAGGGCAAAGGGAAACACCAGGGTCTTCGTCCAATGCTGGATCCGGGGATAAAGAACTCTGTTCACTAAGTATGGGATTGCCGACTGAAGACTTATCACAAATGTCATGATCGGAAAGAATATGCCCGGAAAAGGCATGACATTGTGAAGAGAAATCAATGAGGCGCCAAATAATGTCAACACTGCGAGCAAGTATGCTTTCCAGGGTTTTAGGGGGGCGATAAGCAAAATAATAAGGAAGGGTGCGAACCACGCGGCGGCCGGAAGCACCCATTTAGGGGACAGCAGCATCAGCGCGATTGTGGCAAGAAGGAAAAGCCCCGATCGCCGTAGAATAAGTTTCGCTTTCATGATCATCCATATTTTGATGATCAAAGGAACGCTTGAATAACTCTTATGGTCGACCGTCTTCCGGAAGTCGAACGCATTTGGAGGAAAGTCGAACTTATTTCCGCAGACTTTTGCGGAATTCGGAAGGAGTTAGGCCGGTTTTCTTCTTGAATAAATTATTGAATGACGACTTCGAATTGAAACCGGACTGATACATAACCTCCATCACCGTAAGCTTTGGGTCTTTGGACTCGGTCATTATACGCTTTGCCTCTTCGATGCGAAAGGAATTGATAAAGTCAAAGAAGTTCTGTCGGTAGGTTTGGTTGATAAACTGCGATAATTTCTTGGATGAGATGCCGGTTCGTTCAGCAAGCTCATCCAGCGTGAGGTCGGAGTTGAGGAACACGTGTTCAGTTTTGATGGCCTCCCGCATCCTTCGATCGAATTCGGTCCGCTCTGAATCAGTGAACGTCGCGCTATTGTTAACACTTTCCTGTTCTTCCTCAACACCGGAAAAGATCAAAGGTTGCTTCAATGCCTTCCATACTATCGTATTTACAAAGCCGAAAATAAAGGCTATCACAACAATAAGTCCCCAATGAAGGAGAGCCTGAGTGGCGAGGGGAAGAAGTGAATATACAAATGAGACCAACAACACGACTGCAACCGAAAGTATCATAAACATGAGCCAGTCGAGATTTCGTTTTTGTAGCTGGGAAAATCTTTGTTGCAGCTCCAATCGGTAAGAAATGATCTCACGATAAGCAGAGTAAAGGTAAGAAGCGATGTGCGCGTATACGACGACGATAGAATAATAAAATCCTGCCGGTAACTTCTGCTGCTGAATAGCTGATTGGATCACAGCCTGGTGATCCGGAGTTTGAAGGTGATAATAAATCTGGAAACCCACCGTGAATGCCACAAACGGAAGAAGGTGAAGCGCATCGCGAGTTTTCCATTCAAAGCTGCGGTAAACCACAGATCGTGTGTAAAAATAGAGTACGGGTCCTATCAGAAATACAAAACCATCCTCCAGGTGGGCAAGTGCAGGGAAATTCTCGTAAAAGCCATAATAGACCAGCAAACCATCTGCGAGGTTAATAGCAAGCAGTAAAAAAAATAAAGCAAGTAATCGATTACTTCGCGTTTTGCCGCGGTTGATGCTGAAAAGAAAAAAGAATAGCAGGAGTAGCTGAAAGATTACAATAGTTGATAAAATATTCAGCACTGTGTATACCATCCGTTGTGTAGTTGCGGAAGCTAACGGCCAAAGTCGTCCTGCACTCTAACGATATCGTCTTCATCAGAAGGATGTTGAGCATCGGTGTGTTGCCAAATTTCTGCGATCATGCCCCACCCCTCAAGCCCGACAAGACGATGCCGTTGACCCTGCTTAAGCCTTATGATCTCACCGACTTTCAATTGATGAACGGGACCTTCAAGATCAGTTTCACTGGTCACCACGCCGGCAACTCCTGCAATGAGTTTCCAGATCTCTGCACGGCGAAAGTGATACTGCCAGGATAATCTCTTGTTCGATTCTACCATGAGAATCTTTGGACTGAGTTTGCCACTGATTTTCAAGGAAGTGAGGTCTATTCCAGGGAAATATAAACTTCCGAACTGCTTCGCCTGCTCTTCATCCAGGACAAAGAATCCTCCCCAGGGCCTCTTCAGGTCTTTTGCAGCGATGTTGAATCCAAGGTCCAATAAATAATTTTCAACGGTCAACATTACGCTGTCCTTGGTACCAACCAATTTTAGTTCTCTTTTCAAAGGTTTACACTTTTAGAATCGGAAAAGTACTCATTTTTCCTTTATCATAATTTAAACTGACAATCAATCAACGTCATATCGTATTCCACATTTCGCTCTAATCCTGTCCATTGTTTCCATGAGCAACAAAGAGTCCGCAAGACTCATAATGGGACTTTCAATTAGGTTCTTTCTAAGGCACTCATCTACGTGCCTGGCTTCGAATTGATATCCAAAACCTTCTTCCTTGCGTACTGCAACGGGCTGACTACCTTTCAAGTTTGCAATTTCAATGTTACCAACTGAATTATGAAAACGATTAGTCATCTTGATATACCCTTCCGTCCCCACAATGGTTGCCTCTACTGGAGTCCACGCCGCAAATGTCGCGCTCGTAATTGCAATAGCACCATTGTTGAATCGCAGGACCGCTGAGATCTGTTCATCCACCCCTGAAGGATAGGGCGACATAACGGCTTCGATATCGGCAGGCCTCCCTAATAAAGAAATCGCGAGAAATA